>OJQY01000552.1_pt1 | contig 15600 bp, 10 predicted proteins | sample 1599091 | NCBI WGS metagenome assembly OJQY01 (sample SAMN03922524, study PRJEB24848) | human gut metagenome | isolation source: stool sample | host: Homo sapiens | place: Germany | collected 2010-02 | reverse complement strand
TATGCTTCAGTTTCTTACGGGCAGCGGCACTATACGTAATAATGCTGGCACCGTATAAATTACAAGCCACCTTCGATATTTTAGTTTCTACACTATCCTCATCATCATAGGCATATTGCAAAGGCTCGGAAGGTTGTTCCTCAATGGTTTTCACAACCAGTTCCGCCAATTCTACTGCCCCTTCGCCACCATCAGTAAAGGCGTTGTTCACTGCAAAGCCCACACCTTTCTTCTCGCAATGGGTACGGATATAATCCACTTCTTCCTCCGAATCATCCCCATAACGGTTAAACGCAACGACAACTGTCTGACCGAAATATCTCAAATTACGCAAATGCTTATCCATATTGGCCACACCCTGCTTCAAAGCTTCCAGATTGGGTTCCTTTATCTTATCCTGTGATACGCCGCCATGCATTTTCAATGCACGGGCAGTCACCACCAAGACGGTCAGTTTAGGTGTGATACCTGCTTTACGGCACTTGATATCATAGAACTTCTCCGCTCCCAGGTCAGCCCCGAATCCGGCTTCGGTAATAGTATAATCACTAAAAGTCATTGCCATCTTGGTTGCCAGAATAGAGTTGCAACCGTGAGCGATATTGGCAAACGGTCCCCCATGAACAAAGGCAGCAGTATGTTCCGTAGTTTGTACCAGATTAGGAGAAAGAGCATCTTTCAAAAGAACTGTAATGGCTCCGGCAACTCCTAAATCTTTTACAGTAAAAGGCTTGTTGTCATACGTAAAACCTAATAAAATATTTTCAATGCGACGACGCAGGTCCTTTTCATCCTTAGCCAGACACAGAATAGCCATAATTTCAGATGCAGGAGTAATATCAAAACCTGACTCCTGGGTAATTCCGTTGGTCTTCGGTCCTAGTCCTGTAACAATATAACGGAGGGAACGGTCGTTCACATCCAACACACGACGCCACAGCACTTCCTTCAATCCGAAACCATTATCACGATTCTGATAAAGGTAATTGTCCAACAAGGCCGAAATCATATTGTGAGCGGAAGTGATGGCATGAAAATCACCTGTAAAATGAAGATTAATCTTATCCATCGGCAAAACTTGGGCATATCCTCCTCCGGCAGCTCCCCCTTTCATTCCGAAACAAGGACCTAGCGACGGCTCGCGCAAGGCAACAATTGTTTTCTTTCCTATTTTATTCAGTCCCAAAGCCAATCCGATGGAAACAGTGGTCTTACCAATACCGGCTTTGGTAGGAGTGATGGCAGTAACTAGAATAAGGTTACTCTGCTGCACCTTTTCTTCGTTTATCTGACTTTCATCCACTTTGGCAATATAGCGCCCGTAATTACTGATGTGCTCTACAGGAATACCGGTTTCCCGAGCCACTTGTTTAATTTTGACCAGCTCAATGCTGCGTGCTATTTCAATGTCCGTTTTCATCTTTTTACTAAATTTAGGCGGCAAAGGTAATATATTTCCTTAACTTTGTTTTGGTTTCAAACAACAAAATAATATAAGGAGTAAGCAAATGAACAATTTTGTATTTTACAGCCCTACCGAGTTTGTATTTGGCAAGGATACAGAAATCCAAACCGGTACTCTTGCTAAAAAGTATAACGCCCGGAAGGCAATGATTGTTTACGGTGGAGGCTCTATTATTCGCAACGGATTACTGCAACGCATAGAAGATTCTCTGCAACAGGCAGGAGTGGATTATGTAAAATTAGGAGGCGTACAACCTAATCCTACTGACCCGAAAGTTTACGAAGGCATTGAACTGGCGCGCAAAGAAGGCGTGGACTTTATGCTTCCCGTAGGGGGAGGCTCTGTCATTGACACTGCAAAAGCCATTGCGGCAGGAGTGCCCTACGAAGGTGATTTTTGGGATTTCTATATAGGAAAAGCCAAAGTGAAGAAGGCCTTAAAAGTGGGTGTGGTACTTACTATTCCCGCTGCCGGCAGCGAAGGTTCGGGCAATACGGTGATTACCAAACTGGAAGGTCTGCAAAAACTAAGTTTGCGTGTACCGGAATTACTACGGCCTGTTTTTGCTGTGATGAATCCGGAACTGACCTATACTCTCCCCCCCTACCAGACAGCTTGTGGCATTGCCGATATGATGGTACACATTATGGAACGTTATTTTACCAACACTCCCGATGTAGAAATCAGTGACCGGCTGTGTGAAGGGACTTTGATGGCTATCATCAAAGAAGCATATAAAGTGAAGCAGAACCCGAACGATTACGAAGCACGCGCCAATATCATGTGGTGTGGGACAATTGCCCATAACGGTACTTGCGGAGTAGGTTGTGAGGAAGACTGGGCATCACATTTTCTGGAACATGAAATCAGTGCTGTATATAATGTGACACATGGAGCAGGACTAGCAGTAATCGTACCTGCATGGATGACATTCATGGCAGAACATAACCCGAAAAAGATTGCCCGGTTTGCAAACCGCGTTTTCGGAGTTCCCGAGAATGAGGATTTGGAAGAAATGGCACTTGCCGGCATATCACGATTGAAGCATTTTTTCAGATACATGGGCCTGCCGGTCAATTTCAAAGAATTGGGTATAGAACATCCTGATATTGAACTGCTAGTGAAAAAACTGCATGAAAACAAAGGTGAATTAGTAGGTAATTATGTAAAACTGAACAAAGAATATAGTAAAGAGATATTCGAACTAGCCTGCAAATAACCCGCACAGCCCAACTGTTCTAAAATATAGGCATCCGGTTTATCTGCCTTTATTTCATTCAGAACCGTAAAGCTCCTAAAGTACTCTATTTTCCAGGCGCGCCGGCACGAACTACGTTATTCGTGCCAGCCGCATCTGAGAAATATAGCACCATTAAGCGACAGACACTTCATGCAACGACTTCCCTCTTGCCCATTTATACTCCAACATTTTCCACCTTTTACTTCACTATTTATATGCTTTTTAGCATAAAACGCTAGGTTTTTCCAACCATTTAAAGTAACTTCGCCGGACTTTTTTGGAGAAAAAACAATGTATATATTCCGATCAATTCACGAAATAATAAATACGATTTTTGTAGCTAAAGGGCTATTGGTAGAGATGTTTGAGAAGAGAAAAGTACTTAGTTTTCGATACTCGGACGCACTAGCCCTATTGAAAGAGGATGAAAACCGTTTAAAGATACTCATCGAAAAGGAAATCATACACCAAAACGGAAACTTTGTGGAACTGGATGCCCGATTCCTTGATTTCTTCGAACTGCTGCTGGAAGCGAACGAGGAAATCAACACGGCTACCGTAGAGGAAAACATAGAGTACCTGCACGAACTGATGGACTACTACCTGAAAGAAAAGATCCAGTCGCGCAAGGAAAGTTATGTACGCAATATCAAGATTACCTTTCAGAAACTGGCACGTGTAACGATACGGAACATTATCAACCTTCAACACAATATTGATAATGCTTTCAAACACGAGCCCACATACCAGATAAAAATAGCCAAACTGCAAAATCTGGACAAGAAACGAATCAACATCCAGCGGTTGATAGACTCTACCGAACATCTGATTCTGCATGAAGAACGGGATTTCTTCCGCCAGGCCACTGACGAAGAGCTGACCCGCATCCTGCTCGAACTGCGGCAGGAACTGCAACTATCAGCTCACAGTCTGATTCGTGCCCAGCAGGATATCATCAATTACCTGAACCAAATAAAGAATCAGGTGATACTGGTAGAAAAAATGCGAAAAGTAAAATATCTGCAAGATCAGTTCGAGTTACGTGCCCGGAGTAATCTGTCCGAAATAATGGAACGGGAACGCTCCCTCCTGTTGGAAGGCAATACACAAGCATCGTTCAAACTGTCCCCCAGCTATCTGGCCAGTGACGAAGTGCGTCCCATCATTCTGAAAGTTATCAGCAATCAGAAGTATCGTGAAATTGTACGGAAAAATGAAGCCGGAGCTTTCAGTGAAGAAGACTTGGAAGCACAGGCCATGTACGAAGAAGTGATTAATCTGGACGAAGTGGTAACCGCCTTTGTGCAGTCGGGGGCAGAAGCCCGCTGGAAAGGAGAGCCGGTCAGCGACCTTTTTTCCTTTCTGTTGCAATATCATTTCCATCGCGAAGTGGATGAAAAGGAACGTACCACGTTCTTCTGTCAGATTGTCTCACTTTACGAGAGCCAACTGGAAATCCGGAACGAGTTCGGACTCCACAATCAATATGAATATGCTAAAATATACCCACTCTGAGAATTATGGATTTAAATATACAAATACCCGATAATACCGCATCCATCTTTGAATACCTGCAAAAAGGACTGTTCATCAGTTCCAACAGCACCAGCGAAGAAGTACGCGATATGTATAATGAAATAGATGAGAACTACGAATCTCTCTATCAGTATTTCTCACAAATAAACTATACACTGGAACGGGGAAACGAATATTTCTTCTTCTCCCGTATAGAACCTAAAGCCACACTGGAGCAAAAAATCATGCGTGCCTATTACTGGATAGATGTGCTCGATTTTTTCAAAACCTACGATGAAACATTCGGTCCCGGATTCCGCTTCCAGCCCGAACAGATATTGGTGGAAACCAACATCAACATGCTGCTCCAAAACAAACTGGACGGTATGCGGAAACACTTCTCGGACAAGGACATCCGCAAGGAAGTGCTGGAAAACATGATACGCCAGCTCACCAAAGACTCGTTCCTGGAACAGGAAAATGAGAAAACCAATACGTATAAAGTGATGAGCGCCTGGCATTATCTGGAAAGACTGATTGAAAGTATCAACATTTACGACGAAACCGAAGATGAGAAACCTGAGTAGAATTATCTTTATCAATAGTGCGAATATCCCTTATTCGGACGATATCTATCTGGACGGAAACGTTCACTTCATCGGTACGCAGGGAGTGGGAAAAAGTACCCTTCTGCGTGCTATCCTTTTCTTTTACAATGCCGACACGCAACGACTGGGCATTTCGGTGGAAAAGCAGAATTACACGGATTACTATTTTCCCTACTCCAATTCGTATATCGTTTACGAAGTGGCAACAGAGAACGGCGCGTTCTGTATTCTGAGTTTCAAATCGATGAACCGTGTATGTTACCGCTTCATCCACTCTCCTTACCGCAAAGAATTCTTTATAGACAAGAATCGGGTGGCCTATAGCGAGAGCGACCGCGTGCGTGCCGTGCTGGACCAATATGGCATAGAATATTCACGTATCATCTATACCTACGACGAGTATCGGAACATTCTGTATGGAAACAGTACAAGTCCTGAGTTCAGCCGGTACTTGCTGATGGAGAGCAAGCAATACCAGAATATTCCGCGCACTATACAGAACGTGTTGCTGAATTCGAAACTGGATGCTGAATTTATCAAGAAAACAATCATTTCTTCTCTGAACGAAGATGAAACGGCCATCGACCTGAACAGTTACAAGGAGCATCTGAAAAACTTTGAAACCCGTCTGAAGGATATCGAAGAATTTCAGAAACGGGAAACCCGGAAACAGGCTCGGGAAATCACACTGTTATCCCAACAAACGTCCAAACTGCAAGGCGGACTGGTGCAGAATTGCCGTGAACTGGTTGCCGCTTTCCGCAAAGCCGAAAGTATCCTTCCCCAATGGAAAGAGAAACAAGACCGCACGGATGCCGACAAAGGAAAACTGATACGCCGGAAACAGGAGCTTCAGGATGAATCGCGCAAACGCAGCGACAAGTTACAGGAAGCGCTGGCAGTGCTGAACAACGAACTGCAAAAGGCATTAGGCAAAGAAAAGGACTATCAGAACAAGAACATAGAAGAGATTATAGAACGCTCTTCCAAAAAAGAGGAATGGAAGAACCGGCAGGTGGGATTGCTGGAAGAACAACGCATCCTTACCTCACAATATATGGAAATATCCACCAAGTATAAATCGCTGATTCAGGCCTTGGACGAGCAATGGAACAAGATTCATGAAGCGAAAATCAAACAACTGGATACATTAAACAATGCATACAACGAGCGTCTGGAAGAGGCCCGCAAAGAATACCAGCGGTTCACTGATTCCCTTTACCAGGAGTTCGAAAGCCTGTCACAGCAACTCCATCCGCTGAAAGCCGAGAAACTGGGCGAACTGAACGCTATAGATTACCAGATAAAATTATGCAGAAAGGAGGTTTTCTTTGAGGAAGAGCAACAGGAATTGAAAACACGTATCCAAAACTATGCCAACTTTCATACGGAACGGAAAAACCGTATCGCCCAAGCGCAGCTCATCATCAAGGAACTGACCATGACTTGGGAAGAGGAACAGCAGAAACAGTTGAAAGAAAAAGACCTGACCTTGCAAAAACTGCAACAGGAGATGCTGCAACTCCGTCCCCGCATAGACGAATTACAAGCTTTTCTGAACAACAGCAAAGACACCTTGCAAGGCTGGCTGAAAGAAAACAAAAAGGGATGGGAAGAGAATATCGGCAAACTGTGTGATGAGAGCATCTTATGGCAACGGGGGCTTTTTCCGCAAATTACCATTGAGGGGGGAAACTCATTCTATGGCATTTCCATCAATTTAGACAGCATCCACCGCCCCATCAAATCCATAGACGATTATATCGTCGAGAAAGAAAACGGTGAAAAACGTCTGGAAGAAATCACTGCTGCCATGCAACGCCAGCAAACTGAAAGGGAGGAGTTGCAGGAACAGTTGAAACGCAAATACCAACCGCAGATAAAGGAACAAAAAGCCATTATCAGCCAAATAGAGTATGAACTGGAACAATTGGAACGCCAATACCAGCAGGATATGCTCGACTTGGAAGAGTGGAAGAAGAAAGCCAATGAGGAACGGAATGCCAAAATAAACCGATTGGAAAACGAACAGCGCAAACGGGTTGCCGAACTGGACGGTATAAACAGCAAGCTAAAAAAACTGAACAAAGAAAAGACAGAGAAACTGGATAGCCTGAAACAGGAATGGAACAAGCAACAACAGGCTCTTGCCGCCGAAAAAAAGACACAAGCGGAAGTTATCGGGAAGGAAGAAAAAGAAGAGCAACGCAGAATTTCCTCCATCAAAACCGAATATGAAGCGGATATGCAGAAAGAGCTTCACTCGCAGGGAGCAGATACCGAACGTCTGCAAGACATTGCCAACCAACTGGTCCAGCTGGAAAAAGAGCTTTCTTTCATTAAGGAGAATGCGACACTGGTCATCGAATACCAAAAAGACAAACGGGATTTGATAGACCGTATTCCCGGATGGCAACGGGAGCACGATGAACAAAAACGTCTGCTCCAATTGGAACGGGAAACGCTGAGAGTGGAAACATCCTCCCTACAAGAAAAAATAGACCTTCTGAACAAAGAATGGGAAGAAGCGGAAGAAAATGTAAGGGAACTGCAAAAGAACCTGGAGGCTTACAGCAAGATTCCGGCATACGACTGGTATAAACCGCATCAGGATATATTCCGTTCCGAAAACACGCAAACCATGCAGACCACCAAGACCTGTATGGAACTGATTGACGAACTGACCCGCCAGGCCAACCAATTCACGCAGGTGCAAAGCAAGCTCCGTAAAGAAGTGAACCTTTTCACCGGACATTTTGATGAGGACAACACCTTCAAGTTCCGCGTAAAATTCAACGAGGATTGGGAATATGTACGCTTTGCCGACGAACTGCACGACTTTGTGGAAGAACACCGCATAGACGAGTACATCCGCCGCATCAACAACGAGCATTGGGATACCTTCAAACGTATCAGTATGGACACCTCCATGCTGACTTCATCGGAAGATGATATTCAAGATGTGATCCGTGAAATCAATAAAGGTTTCGCCACCTGCAATTTTGTGGGAGTCATCCAGCGCATTGAAATGAAAGTGGAAGAGAGCAGCAACCGCGTAGTGAATATTCTGCGTGAGATACAGAAATATTACCATGATTACGGCTATGACCTCTCACCGGAAACCAACCTGTTCTCCTCTGCCAAGGAGCAATTGGTGAAAGAAGAGGCTATCACTTTGCTGCGTACCTTTATCAAGGAAATACATGCTTACCGCTATGACAGTATCCGCCTGTATGATTCCTTCGAGTTGCGTTTCCGCATTGTGGAGAACGGCAATGACACCGGATTTATCGAGAAGATAGCCAATGTGGGGTCGGAAGGAACCGACATTCTGGTAAAAGCGATGATAAACATCATGTTGCTGAATGTGTTCAAGGAAGGAGCATCCCGCAAATTCAAAGATTTCAAGTTACACTGCATGATGGATGAAATAGGCAAACTACATCCCAACAACATCAGCGGTATCCTGAAATTCGCCAATGACCGGAACATCATTCTTATCAACGGTTCTCCCACCGAACTGAACCGCGATGCGTATAAGCACGTTTACCTGCTTACCAAAGGAACACAGAACAAGACCCGCATCGCACGGTTAATCTCAGATAAACAGCTATAAAAGCCAGTAATAACAAACTGTATATTTCTATATTATAATGCACAATCTCTCAAAAAAAGATTGTGCATTATTCTTTTTCCGTGAACATTCTCCTTACATGTACCTGCTACGGTTGGGACGGAGAGCTTGTGAAAGTTCCTCCACCTTTTTTCCACAAAGAAAAGAGCGGCTTCCATTCCTGCAATATTCATATCAGAGTAACCCAAACAACCGGACAAAGAACAAATTTACATCCACTTTTCTCCATACAAAGGGAATAACATTAAACATATTTGTGTAATTTCGCCCGGTAATAAAACTACAAACCAATACGCGCTATGATATTTAACCGGACTGAAAAGGAAGAAAAAGCCTATCTCATGGATATTATTGCTTTATTAGCTGCCAATATCGAACAGATGGATAAGGCCATTGAAGATAAATCCAAAGACGTAATGGAGCACAAACTCTACTTGTGGGAAAATCTGTCCGAACTGGACCGAGCCGAGAAAAGTGCGGTCCGGCAGATAGTCACCCAACAAGTAGCAGCCAGCGAGTCCTTGGCCGAGAAAAAGAAACGTTATCGCAAAATGATGGCCATCCCCTATTTCGGTCGCATCGACTTTCAAGAAAAAGGGCAACCCGAAGTCCTGCCATTATATATAGGTATACACTCATTTTTCAATCCTCCCACCAATGAAAATCTGATACACGACTGGCGTGCCCCCATCTCCAGCATGTTCTATGATTATGAATTAGGAGAAGCACATTTCGACGCCCCCTCGGGAGAAGTGAAAGGTAACATCCGTCTGAAACGCCAGTATCGCATCCGTGACGGAAAAATGGAATTCATGCTGGAAAGTTCACTGAATATTCAAGATGACATCCTTCAGAAGGAATTGAGTGGAAACTCCGATGACCGGATGAAGAATATAGTCGCCACCATCCAACGGGAACAGAATAAAATTATCCGTAATGATACATCGAACACCCTGATTATCCAAGGAGTAGCCGGTTCAGGAAAAACATCCATCGCCTTGCACCGCGTAGCCTATCTGCTATATCGGCACAAAGGGGAAATCACGTCCAATGATATCCTGATCATTTCCCCCAATAAAGTATTTGCCGATTACATCTCGAACGTACTTCCCGAATTGGGAGAAGAAAAAATTGAAGAATGCGGCTTTGAGGAATTAATGCTCAAAATACTGGACAACAAATATAAAATACAAACCTTCTTTGACCAGGTGGCCGAAATACTGGACAAAGAGGAAGAAGATTTTATAGAACGTATCCGATTCAAATCCACCACCGAGTTTATCCAGCAGATGGATAAATACATTCTATATTTGGAACAAAACGCATTTCGGCCAACCGACCTGAAAGCAGGGCGTATCCCTATCCCTGCCGAGTACCTGAAAGAACGTTTCGCGGCATGGCACCGCCTGCCCATGCGCAGCCGTTTCCAACCAATGGCAGAAGAAATTGCCCGCGAACTGACTTTCACCTATCACCAAGAACCGATGGGGAAAATACAGATACGGCAGTTGGGTAATGAACTGAAAAAGATGTTCAACAATAAAGACCTCGACTTATACAAGGGATTTTATGACTGGCTGGGAAAACCGGAAATGTTCAAGCAGGGTAAAAACCGAAAATTGGAATATGCGGATGTAGCTCCATTACTTTATTTGAAACTGGCCCTGGAAGATAATAAAACCATGTATGGCATCAAGCATCTGCTGGTAGACGAAATGCAGGACTATACTCCGATACAATACAAAGTTCTGGCTAAATTATTCCCTTGCCGGAAAACAATATTGGGAGATGCAAAGCAATCAGTAAATCCATACAGTTCCACCACCTGCGAACAGATCCAACGTGTACTGGTCGGCTCGGAAGTGATGAAGCTTTGTAAAAGTTATCGCTCCACGTATGAAATCACAGAGTTTGCCCAACGCATTGCCAAAAACGAGGAACTGGAAGCTATAGAGCGTCATGGAGAGGAACCGGCAGTCGCCTTGCTGCCTACTGAAAAGAAAGAGATAGAATGGATAGAAAACCTCATCACCTCTTTCCTGAAAGGAGCTGATGTATCCATGGGTATAATATGCAAAACCGTAAAACAAGCGGACAAGTTGTATGCAGCCATCAATCATTTGTCTGATAAGATCTGTTTGCTGACAGAAGAAAGTGTAGCTTTTGTCAATGGGGTGGTCATTACTACAGCCCACATGGCAAAAGGGCTGGAGTTTGACGAAGTGATTGTTCCATTTGTAACTGATAAAGACTATAGAACAGAAATAGACCGCAGCATGTTATATGTAGCCTGCACCCGTGCCATGCATAAACTTTATATTTCCGCATCGGGTAATATAAGTACATTTCTATCATAAGCATTGACAAAACATCATCCATTGCAGGAATGGAATGAAATCCATCCCTACAGTGGATGAGCAAGTCTGCAAAAGGGTATTCCTCCGTAAGGAATGCGTAGCCTTGTAATCTGATTCATCCTTAAAAGTTCTTACCCATATCTCTAAACCTTTCCCGCCGTAGGGTTAAAGGTTTTCTTTCTGTTTGTTTTATCTCCGCAAGCCTTGGGAGATAGAATACATCCGTATAAAAAGGCTTGATCAAGGAAGAGAAAAGGCTTATGTAACAGCGACGGATGCGATATGTTGTTATTACAAGCCGTTTCCAATGTACGAATCATAAAGACAAAATCTTTTTTTCCCTCTCCAAATCATTTTCATTCAGTTGGGGAGACGGAACCATGCAGGTACGGATACAATCTCCCTCCTGACAAGTATAGTCATAATACTTCTTTTGTAATTCTGTCAACTTATCGAGTGGAACCAGCTCCCCTTTCAGTTCCAGGAATTCCTCCATGTCTGTACTGTCTCCTTGCTTTACAAACAAGATACGGCGCGCTATCGGATTCCTGTTGTAATCCAGACTAAGATACAAACCTTTAAGGAACGGCGGAAAATCATACATCGGCAATTGCAGATAAATACTGAACAAAGCCATTTGCGGTGACTCACGCTCATTAAAGAAAATATACCCGTTCTGATGATTATTGAATAATCCCACTCCCCGATGCGTTGTATTATAGGCACTCATGTGAGTCACCTTCACATACGTATTGTCTTCGGAAGCCTCTATCAGATAGGGTTCCACTTTAAGGCATTGGCACGAAGAAGAAAGACTATAGCTCAGATAACTTCCGCTATAATTATAAACTTCCTGCACGGAACGTTGCATCTCGGCAGTCATCATCTCCATAAAAGGATTGGTCTTTGCCTCACCATGGGCAGGTTCCAAACTGAAAAGCAACTCTTTGGTACTTGCCAAATTGCCCAACAGACGTTTTTTTGACACATTATTGACCTGCGCCAAAGCCAAATCTAATGAATCTTCTTCAGAGTGTCCTTGTTTCAATGAGGTTACATAAGTGGGCAGAACGCTGGAATAAAGAGCAGACAAGACACTGGGAGCCATATCTACATAATCTGCTATCTCCTTCATTTTCAAACCATTGTTACGGAGATATTCTATTCTTCGGTATATTTCTATCAAATCATTCATTGTTCTCTTCTTCTTTATTGAACTTGCAAAATACAAGTTTTTATATGAACATACAATGACATATACATTACATTAATATTACATCATACAACAGGTGGAATATGAAAAATATTAATCATAAAGATTCATTTTTTCTCTCTCGGAAGGCCCCTACTTTTGCTTCCGGAAACAGCAATCCAAGGACACGAGGAATGAGGTTCCTACAAAGAAAAGAAACAAAACAATTAGTCAATATCAATTAGTATAATGGAAGCAAAAAGCGAAACAAACAAACAGATATCCAGTTTCCTGTTTATCCTGTGGGCAGGAGGGGCGGCACTACTGTCATACTCACTGGTATATGCCCTGCGCAAACCTTTTACAGCTGCCACCTTTGACGGAATGGATTTCTTCGGGATGGACTATAAAGTAGCCACTACCATCATGCAGATTTTCGGCTACCTTATTTCAAAGTTCTTTGCCATCAAGATTGTTTCAGAATTGAAACGCGAGGACCGGTTGAAGTTCATGGTATGCTCCGTAGCCCTTGCAGAACTCGCTTTAGTCTTCTTCGGATTACTCCCCCAACCCTTTAATGTGTTTGCCCTATTCTTCAACGGACTGGCATTGGGATGCATGTGGGGAGTCATCTTCAGTTTCATAGAAGGACGCAAAGTTACCGATATATTGGCCAGCTTGCTGGGGGTAAGTATGGCGGTGAGCTCAGGAATGGCTAAATCTATGGGATTGTTTGTAGTCAATACATTTGGTGTCACAGAATTCTGGATGCCCGCCCTGATAGGTGGTTTAGCCTTCCCGCTCCTTATCCTCATGGGGTGGTCGCTCAACAAGTTGCCACAACCCACAGATGAAGACCGCGCCCTCCGTTCGGAACGTGTCACCTTGAACGGAGAGCAACGCAGACAACTGTTCAAAAGTTATATGCCCTTGCTGATCATGCTGTTCTTCGCCAATCTGTTTATCACTATTTTACGTGATATAAAAGAAGATTTTCTGGTCAATATCATTGATGTCAGCACTATTTCTTCCTGGTTGTTCGCACAAGTGGACGGTATGGTGACGCTGATTATTTTGGGAATCTTTGCCATGATGTCGTTAATAAACAGCAACTACAGAGTATTGCAGGTGCTTCTGGCTATGGTTATTGGTGGAGCGGGCACAATCAGCTATCTGGCTTTTAATTATGATGCATTGCAACTGCCTACCCTTTACTGGCTGTTCCTCCAAAGTCTGAGCCTGTACATCGTTTATCTTAGTTTCCAGACTCTGTTCTTCGAGCGCTTCATAGCCTGCTTCAAGATTAAAGGAAATGTGGGATTCTTCATTGCCACCATCGACTTTATCGGATATACAGGAACTGTCTGTGTACTGCTGTTCAAGGAATTTTGCAGCCCGGATATCAATTGGATGGAGTTCTATAACCAGTTCTCGGGATGGGTAGGCATTGTGTGCAGCATTGCATTCATCGGTTCGGCCATCTATCTGATGCAACGGTATAAATTGGAAAGACAGCTGAGAAAAGAAGAAAAAAATAAAAAGATCATCGTTTCACCGATGGCGTTAACCAACTTAAAGGAAACAGCAGAAAACATCTGTAACCCATAACATAAAAATAAAAGTATAACCAAATAAACAACAAACAAGAAGATGAAGAAAATTGAGTGTGTTATTATGGACTGGGCCGGAACGGCTGTAGACTATGGATGCTTCGCTCCGGTAGCCGCTTTCCTGAAAGCTTTTGCCGAGAAAGGACTGACAGTGACAATGGAAGAAGCACGAGGCCCCATGGGTATGACCAAAATAGACCATATCCGTGAATTATTCAAGTTACCAAGTGTGACGGAGCAATTCAAACAAAACTATAACCGCAACTGGACTGAGAAAGATGTGGTATCCATATACAAAGAATTCGAAAAACACTTGTTCGCCTCCCTGGAAGAATATACGACTCCTATTCCCGGTGTAATCGAAGTAATCGAGAAACTGAAAAGGGACGGCATCAAGATAGGTTCCACCACCGGATATACTACTGCCATGATGGACATTGTGCTGCCCGGTGCCGCCGCCCATGGCTATATCACAGACAACTGTGTGACTTCCAACAATCTTCCGGCAGGACGTCCGCAACCCTACATGATTTACCAGAACATGATTGATCTGGCCATACCTTCCGTTCAAAGCGTAATAAAATACGGGGATACGATAGCCGATATCAAAGAAGGTGTGAATGCCGGTGTATGGACTGTCGGTGTGATTCTGGGCAGCAACGAAATGGGACTCACCCAAGAGGAAACCGGAAAACTGCCTGCAGAAGAGTTGAACAGACGCATGGCAGCAGTCAGAAAACGTATGTATATGGCAGGTGCGCATTATGTAGTAAACACCATTGCCGAACTTCCCGAAATTATTGAAATTATTAACCATAAAATGAATTAAACGATTATGAGACCATACTTACTTTTAACCCCCGGCCCTTTAACCACTTCTGAAAGCGTAAAAACAGCCATGATGACCGACTGGTGCACATGGGATGAAGACTACAATGTTCACATCGTAGAGGAAATACGTAAAGGATTGGTACAACTGGCTACACGAAAAACAGATGAGTACACCAGCATCCTGATGCAGGGAAGCGGTACTTATTGCGTAGAGGCGACCTTGGGAAGTGTGATTACGCCCAAACACAAATTATTGATTCTGAGCAACGGTGCATACGGAGACCGCATGGGAAACATTGCAGAATATCATGGAATGAACTATGATATGCTGGCCTTTGATGAAACAGAACAAGTATCTGTGGAGTATGTGGATGATTATCTGGCACACAATGCAGAAATCACGCATGTGGCAGTGGTACATTGCGAAACTACAACCGGTATCCTGAACCCGTTAAAGGAAATAGCCCACATGGTAAAGATGCATGGTAAAAAGCTGATAGTGGATGCTATGAGCAGCTTTGGCGGCGTGCCGTTGGATGTAGAGGAATTAGGCATCGACTTTATGATCAGCAGTGCCAACAAATGTATTCAGGGAGTTCCCGGCTTTGGTTTCATCATTGCACGTAAATCCGAATTACAATATTGTAAAGGAGTATCAAAGAGTCTTTCTCTGGACATCTACGACCAATGGGATGCGATGGAGAAAGGACATGGAAAATGGCGCTTCACCTCGCCTACACATGTAGTGCGTGCCTTTAAACAAGCCATGGACGAACTGGCAGCCGAAGGCGGTGTGGAAGCCCGGCATGCACGCTACTGCCGTAATCACGACGTACTGGTAGAAGGTATGCGGTCACTGGGATTCAAGACCTTACTGAAAGATGAAGTCCAATCCCCTGTCATCACTTCCTTCCTTTATCCTGACAAGGAGTTCGATTTCAAGGAATTCTATCATCAGTTGAAGGAAAAAGGATTCGTCATCTATCCGGGAAAGATTTCCCAAGCAGATACTTTCCGCATCGGAAACATCGGTGATGTGTTCCCCGAAGATTTCAGCAGATTGATTGAAGCTATCAAGACCGTCGCAAAATAAGGTAGTGTAAAATAAACTGTGTCACGCATTATTTATCTCTAGAAAACTCATCGGT
>OJQY01000546.1_pt1 | contig 16034 bp, 14 predicted proteins | sample 1599091 | NCBI WGS metagenome assembly OJQY01 (sample SAMN03922524, study PRJEB24848) | human gut metagenome | isolation source: stool sample | host: Homo sapiens | place: Germany | collected 2010-02 | reverse complement strand
CCGGGCATCCAAACATAAAAGCTTTTAATTTTTCATTTTGACGATTTCAGCAGCAATTAATCATATACGGGAAGTTGCCCGGCTGTATAAAAGTAAAAGTCCTGAAACCTAAAACAGGTTTCAGGACTTTCTATTTTGGAGGCGACACCCAGATTTGAACTGGGGAATCAGGGTTTTGCAGACCCATGCCTTACCACTTGGCTATGTCGCCGGATAAAAACGGCGCTTAATCAATATTAAGCGCCTTGCTGGAGCGGATGACGAGGCTCGAACTCGCTACCTCCACCTTGGCAAGGTGGCGCTCTACCAGATGAGCTACATCCGCAAAAAATATGGTGCCTTCGGACGGAATCGAACCATCGACACGAGGATTTTCAGTCCTCTGCTCTACCGACTGAGCTACAAAGGCAAATTGGCGACCCGGAACGGGCTCGAACCGTCGACCTCTAGCGTGACAGGCTAGCGTTCTAACCAACTGAACTACCGGGCCATTACCTGGTGGGAACAACAGGGCTCGAACCTGTGACCCTCTGCTTGTAAGGCAGATGCTCTCCCAGCTGAGCTATGCTCCCTTAAACCTCTTCGCGGTGACCTTTTCGTCATCAGCGACGGTTAATATAATACTATATCGGGGAGCGAATGTCAATACAAAATTTGAATTTTTTTTATTTTTTAGATTCGATGATTTCCTCGAGCTGTTTCTTGGTAAAACGGTAGTTTTTGTTGCAGAAATGACAGTTCGCCACTGCGTAGCCTTTTTCGTCGGCAAGGCTTCTGATTTCATCGTCAGATAATAAACGGATGGACTCTTCTATTTTTGTTCTGGCGCATGTGCATACATAATCAATGGGAAATTCGTCCAGCACCTCGACCTCAAAACCGTCGAGCGCCGTTTTACAAATATCAAGCGCGCTTAAGCCTTTGGCAAGCATCGTCGTAACAGGCTCAAGCTTTGAGACATTCCTTTCCAGGCGGTCGAGTGCTTCCTCCCCGGCCGCCGGAAGCAGCTGGATGAGCAGGCCGCCCGCAAGCAGAACCTCACCGTCCTCCTTGTCGAGCAGGACGCCAAGCGCGCAAACAGTCGGTATTTGTTCGCTCTGCGCATAATAGCTGGTGATATCCTCCGCGATTTCTCCGCTTACAAGCTGCGTCTGTCCGAGATAGGGCTCGCCGCTGCCGTAGTCGCGCATGACGTTCAGGATACCGTCCTTGCCGACCGCCGCCGCAACGTTGAGCTTGCCGTTTGCGTAATGCTCCGTCTCACAGGCGGGGTTTTCCACATAGCCGCGGCAGTTGCCCTTGCTGTCTGATACGGCAATGACAGCGCCTAACGGGCCGCCGCCGTTTATACGCAGCGTGATAGAGGCGTTTTTCTGCTTGAGCTGCGCGCCCATTACGGAAGCCGCCGTAACGAGCCTGCCGAGCGCCGCTGTCGCGACAGGGCTCGTATGATGCAGCTTTTTTGCCGTGTGGACGATATTGGAAGAATCGATGGCCGAGGCCATAACGCTTCCGTCAGACGTAATACATCTTATGATTTTATCCATGAAAGTATTCCTGCCTTTTTCTATTCTATACTGTTTTCATTCATTTATGAGCGCTTGCGCGCAACATAAACGTTGCGCTGCGACTCCTCCTTCGGCGCGTCGAACGTAAGCTCGCCATAAACGGAAATAAATTCAAAGCCCGCCGCCTCGAGCATTGCGCAAAGCTCCGCATGCGGATAAGCGCGCTCGGAAAAACTTTCCCCGCTGCGCCGGTAAAGCGCGCCGTCGCGCTCAAAAAAATCGAGCGTGATATGTACGGTGTCCCGGTCGCGGTCGGGCGTGTTCTGCCAGACACAGTAAACGTCCGCGGTGTCATAAATAAAGGTATTGCCGCCAAGTATTTCCCTGTGCTTGTAAACAGTGTTGACGTCAAACAGAAAGACGCCGCCCGGGTTCATAAAAAGCGAAACCCTGTCAAACGCCTTTTGTACATCGCTTTTGGCAGTCAGGTGGTTCAGGCTGTCGAGCGTACAGATACAGGTATCGATTGTTCCGTACAAATCGAGCTCCTGCATTTTCTGGCGCAGGAACAAAATGTTAAGCCCTTCCCCGCACGCCTTCTGCTGCGCGACGGAAAGCATATCCTGCGACGCGTCCGCCCCAAATATGTCAAACCCCAGTTTACAAAGCGCAATCGTCAGGCTGCCCGTGCCGCAGGCAAGGTCGAGCGTCAGGCCGGGATTATGCCCGTTACGCTTTAGCAGCTCCGCGATATATGCCGCACGTCTTTTATAATCGACGTTTTGCGTCAGGCCGTCGTAAAAGCCCGCAAACGCCGTATATTTTGCGCTCATTTTTTAAAATCCCCATCCTTAATGCGCTTGAAAGCAAGCTCATAGCCGTCGCAGCCGTAAATCAGGGAACGGTTTACCCTGCTTATGGTCGCGGTGCTGGCACCCGTTTCATGCACGATGTCGCTGTAGACGCGCTTTTCACTGAGCATATGCGCCACGACAAAACGCTGCGACATCGCCTTGATTTCCGGAACGGTGCAGAGGTCCTCGAAAAAGCTGTAGCATTCGTCCATCGTTTTCAGGGAAAGAATCGCCTTGAACAAAAAATCCACATTGTCGTCCTTGATTTTGGAGTTCATAAAAAGCACCTCTTTATTTTTTTGCGGCGCACCGCATTTTCATACGATAAAATTTTACCATAGGAAAGTGTAAAAGTAAAGACAGCCGCAAAGAAAATCAAATAATCGCTGTTCCTTAGAATATGTGTAAAAAACAGGCGGTTTTTAAAAATCCGCCTGTCTACATCTGCTTTAAAAATCTGTTTTAAAATTTATAAATCTTTTTTGATGTGCTCCAGCGCGCCCTTTTCGATTCTTGAAACCTGCGCCTGGGAAATGCCGATTTCCGAGGCGACCTCCATTTGTGTTTTGCCCTTGAAAAAACGCAGGGACAATATCCGTTTTTCACGGTCGGAAAGCGACGCAATCGCTTCCTTGAGCGCAATCTCATCGAGCCAGTTGCGGTCGTCGTTTTTGTCGCCGACCTGGTCCATGACATAAATGGTGTCGCTGCCGTCAGAAAAAACCGGCTCGTAAAGTGAAACAGGCTCGACAATCGCCTCGAGCGCCAGGACGACGTTTTCCTTCGGCATATCGAGCGCCTTTGCTATCTCCTCTACCGTCGGTTCCTTGTTGTTCTGCGCCGTCATCTGTTCCTTGACCTGCATAGCCTTGTACGCCGTGTCGCGCATACTGCGGCTGACGCGTATGGAATTATTGTCTCGCAGGTAACGCCTGATTTCGCCGATAATCATCGGTACGCCGTATGTGGAAAAGCGCACCTTCAAGGTACAGTCAAAATTATCGATTGCCTTAATCAGACCAATGCAGCCCACCTGGAACAAATCGTCCGGGTTTTCGCCGCGGTTTGTAAAACGCTGTATTACGCTCAGCACCAGGCGCAGGTTGCCGCTTATCATTTCTTCGCGCGCCCTTGCGCGTTCCTTTGGGGTCCCGTTTTTTATTTTTTCGAGCAATTCCCTCTTTTCCGCTTCTTTTAACACCTTGAGCTTCGAGGTGTTGACCCCGCAGATTTCCACTTTGTTGTATTGCATAAAAAAATCCCCCTGACAACGCTCTTACTTCTCTGTAAGTATTGCCGTTGTAACGGGGGTTCATGCAATTATTTTGTTTTAATCCTCAGACTCGTCCAGAAGAAGCGCTTCGCCCTCTGAAAGCTTAGAAACACCGGAAAGCTTTTTCTGGATTTGGCGCGTACGCACGCCGACGAGCTTATCGAGCTCAGAATTGGCCTGGTCGAGCCGCTGCTGTGTCAGCGTTAAGATTTCCGCGAATTTATCGAATTCCGTTTTGACCGCTCCCAATACGTTCCAGACCTCCGCGCTGCGCTTCTGGACGGCGAGCGTTTTAAAACCCATCTGCAGGCTGTTTAAAAGAGCCGCCATTGTGCTCGGCCCGGCGATATTCACCTTATATTCCCTTTGCAGCGTTTCAACGAGCCCACGGCTGACCGCATCTGCGTACAGTCCCTCAAACGGCAGGAACATTACGGCAAAATCCGTCGTGTTCGGCGGGTCTATGTATTTGTCACGAATATCCTTCGCCTCGTTTTTTAACGTCTGGATTAAATTTTTCACCGCCGACTGGATTTCCTCCTTCGAGCCGTTTTCCTGCGCGTCAAGCAGCGAAGCGTAGGTATCGCCCGGAAATTTGGAATCGATTGGCAGGTAAATGAACCCGTCTTCCTCCGCCGGAAGCTTTACCGCATACTCTACGAACTGGCGGCTGCCCTTTTTTGTGACCGCGTTTTCCTCATACTGCCCCGGGGCCAGGATTTCCTTTAAAATAGAACCGAGCTGTATTTCCCCCAGCACGCCACGCGTCTTTACGTTGGAAAGAACCTTTTTCAAATCACCCACGCCGTTTGCAAGGCTCTGCATTTCTCCCAAGCCCTTATATACCTGCTCCAGCCGGTCGCTGACGAGCGCAAAGGAACGGGTCATCTTTTCCTCCAGTGTTTTTTGGAGCTTTTCGTCCACCGTTTGGCGCATCTTTTCAAGCTGTTTGTTGTTGTCCTCCTGGATATAGCTCAGCCGCTTTTCAACCGAACCGCGGATTAAGTCGAGCTTTTGCTCGTTTTCAAGCGAAAAAGTTTTAAAACGGCTTTCCAGCTGGCTTAAACGCTGTACCTGATGCTCGTCGGACACACGCTGGTTTTCTGAAATCATATTGCCCAGCGCATTGATTGTCCCCTGCGTCATTGCTGTCAGCTCCTGGCGCAGCAGACTGTTCTGGCGCTCCATATCTTGAAGCAGCCCGTCGAGCCGGCCCGTTTCCCCTCTTTTTTTAGAGCCATGCAGTAATATGATAAGCAAAACCACCGCAATACAAAGCAGCGCGGTACATGCGGCAAGCAGATAAATCTCCATTTAAAATCCCCCGTTTTATACAGAACATCTGTTTTGATTATAGGGCCTGCCGATTCAGGTGTCAATCGTTTTTAGAAAATTCGTTCGATAGGTTTGTATTAATCACCAATCATTGAAAATTTGCAGCCTGTATGGTATGCTATTGATAAAGAAAACAACGGTATTTTATAAGGAGGGCGCGATATGTTTGAGGAAAAAAGGAAAGACAGGAAGCAGTCGGAGCCCGTGCTGCTCACAACGGCAAGGGACGACTGCGAGCTTGGGATTATCCGCTGCCTTTTAGAGGAAAACGGCGTGCCCTTTCTCCCGCGGGACAGGGAAAGCGGCAATTATATGCGGCTCCTGATGGGTTCCAATATTTTCGGTACAGATATTCTGGTTAATCGAGAAGACCTTGAAAAAGCGCAGGAGCTGCTGGACGGGATTTCCGCTCCAGAGGAAGAATAAACGATTTATAAAAACGCCCTGAAACCGGAAACGACGGCTTCAGGGCGTTTTTTATTCTGTCTGCGCTGCGGGCTGGAATAAGCTTTCTATCACCTTATCCGATTCCCTAGGAGAATACAGGAAACGGTCGATGTGCGTGCCCTCGTAAAAATATTTCGGCGGTGCCGGTTTGTACTCGTATTCAAAGGTATCGATTACGATAAGCTTGATTTTCATGCGCGCGGGAATGATGTTCTTTATGTATACGCTCGCCTGCTGGCCGGAACGGATACCCTCTTTTGTTTCCGCAAGGCCCGCGAGGTTCGGCGTAAGCTCTACAAAGGCGCCGTAATCCTCCACAGAGCGTATAATACCCGCGACCGTTTCACCGGGCTTGAACTGCTGCGCGTTTTCTTCCCAGGTGCCGAGCAGCTCTTTATGCGAAAGGCTGATACGCCCCTTTTCAACCGTTTTTACAACCGCCTTGATATCCATACCGACACAAAACCGCTCGGCGGGATGCTCGATGCGGGAGACGGATATCGTATCGATTGGCATCAACGAAACGACACCGCAGCCAATATCTGCAAACGCGCCAAACGTTTCCAGATGCGTGACGCGCGCGTCTATCACATCACCTGGAACAAGCCTGCTGATATATTGCTCAATACAGCGCTCCTGCGCCTGCCTGCGCGACAGAACGGCTGTCAGGCTGCCGTTTTCGTCGCGTTCAAATCCGGTAATAATAAAACAAACCGGCCTGTTTACACGCGAAATAACCGCAATGTCTCTCATGGTTCCCTCGCGTATACCGACCGCGCCCTCCTCGCGCGGGATAATCCCCTTCATACACCCCAAGTCGACAATCAGGTTATGGGAAGAATCGCAGATGACCGCTCTGGCTTCCAGGATTTTGCCCTCGCTGTATGCTTCGTTCAAGTGCGCCTGTGATTTGCATGCGTTTAAATTATCGGCCGTATCTATCAGCCGTCCCTCAGGATAAAATTCTATCATTTTCTTTCCTCCCGTATTCTTTGTAGCGGCTAAAACATTATATGCCGGCAAAAGCTGAGAATATGCCAGAGAAAATCAGGCGCTTTACCTAAAAAGAAGAATCAATTCTCTATCACTGGTAAATTTATGAACAAACATCGCTTGCATTGCGAGGGATAATATAATAAAATAATGAATAAGACATTTGAAAGGAAGCTGAAAAATGAAAAACAAGATTCTGATAAAGGGCATCTGCGCGGCGCTTGTACTTGCGATGTCTTCCGTTATGCTGCTTACGGGCTGCGGGGACAGCGGCGCGTCCTCCAGCACACAGTCAAACGATACCTCCTCCGCAAACGTTGAGCTCGTCGATTTTGATGATATTGGCATTGAACGAAATATTTATCACGACGAGGAGCACAAGGCGGGCTACCAGCTCGAACAGCCGGAAAAGGGCGAGCAGGTGGCAATTATGCATACGAGCATGGGCGACATCTCCCTGCGCTTTTTCCCGGAGGCGGCGCCTAAAACCGTGGAAAACTTTATCACGCACGCGAAGGACGGCTATTTTGACGGCCTGACATTCCATAGGGTTATCCAGGACTTTATGATTCAGGGCGGCGACCCCAAGGGCAACGGCACCGGCGGAGTGAGCATTTACGGGGACAGCTTTGAAGACGAATTTTCGGACAAGCTCTTTAACCTCAGAGGCTCAGTCGCAATGGCAAACAGCGGCGCCGACACAAACGGCAGCCAGTTCTTTATTAATCAGAAGTCAAAGGAAAGCTTTGAGGGCTGGGAAACGCTCGAAAGCCAGTGGAAGCAGGTCCATCAAATGCTATCCCAGTATGTCGCCTCCGGCGCGCTGCAAACCTTTACGCAGAATATCAATTATATCGCTTGCCTCGATACCGACGAGGTACCGGACGAGGTAAAAAAGCTTTATACGGACAACGGCGGAAACCCGACGCTCGACGGCGCGTTCAACGCAATCGACCGCGGCCATACGGTTTTTGCGCAGGTTTACGAAGGAATGGACATTGTAGATGAAATTGCCGCGGTAAAGGTCGATGGCAGCAGTAAACCGGAAAAGGATGTTATAATCGAAAGCATAGAAATCACAGCCTTCGGCGGTTGACCGTTTTCATAATCGGCAAAAAAACGGAAACGATAAGGAAAAGGAATAAGGAGGATTTGTTATGTCTGAGAATATCATGCATCCCACGGAATCGGATTTTGATTCCATGATAAGCGAAAACAGTCTTGTGGTCGTAGACTTCTGGGCGACCTGGTGCGGCCCGTGCAAAATGCTGGCGCCCGTAATTGAATCGCTCGCAAGCGAATTTGCGGGCAAGGCGGTTGTTGCCAAGGTCGACGTCGACCAGGAAAAGGGCCTTGCCGAGCGGTTCGGCGTCATGAGCATACCGACCGTCGTCTTTTTTAAGGACGGCCAGGAGGTAAACCGTGAGGTCGGCTTTAAGCCGGTGGACGCCTACCGCGGTATACTGCAAAGCTATCTGTAAAGAATCACACGCAAACAGGCGGCGCGCTGATAATTCAGCGCGCCGCTTTCTTTTCATGTTTTTTTATCTGCCGCCGCAATCCCTATAAAAGCTCAAGCTTCTTGAATGGGCAGCCACGCCCAAGGAAGCCGCTCACCCGCTAAAATCCGCTGTGCAAGCAGTACGTCCGCCACCGTAAGCTTTCCGTCACGGTTCAGGTCGCAAAGCTCCCTGACATAAAACTCGTTTTCGCTGCCAGAATACAGATTTTCCAGCTTTATAATCTGCGCAAGCACCTTCTGCATGGTTAGGACATCGGTAAGCATAAGCGCTCCATCCAAGTCCGTATCCCCAAGCGGGCGCGCCTCTAAACCGTAACCGTTTTGCACGGGGAACATTTCGGCAATATCTTTTATATTTGTTACAATTCCCATTTGATACGCCTTCCATAGCGGAACAGCCTCCTGCCCCTGAATCAGGAAAATACCCAGCTGGTCCGGAGTATAAAGCGACCGGTTAAAAAATTTATACCTCCCGATTTGCGCCGTCATTTCCATCGGCGTGGGTTCAAGCGCGGCAAAGCACACGGCGTATCCGTTTATTTCACCATAATAGGAAAACGGAAACTGTCCCCCATATGCGTCTATCGCTTCCTGTGAATAACCGTATTGCTCAATCAGGCACCGTTCAAACGCGGCTTTATATTCTTCTGTGTCAACTCCTTGCGCGCCTGCCGGAGCCGTAAGAGCAGCAGGCATCAGCAACAACACGGTAAAAAAAATCAAGGTTATTTTTTTCTTCATTGTATTGCACCTTCGCTTCCCTGCTAAATTGTGTTCTTAATGCTATTATAACATTATGCAGCATGAACTTGACCAATGGTGATAATACTCCACTAAAATCAAACATTAAACTTATTTACTTTTTAAATTTTATGAACTTTTTGCAGCAAACCCGTTTAATTCCTGCAAAAGATTGACTTTTTTCATAAATTAGTGGATAATAAAACATGTTAAATTATTAACGTGGGAGCCTTTCAGCCTTTGCTCCCGCCTGTTATGAATTGAAAAAGAAGGAGGAGATTATCTTGGGTTACACTCTTGCACAAAAGATAATCAAAGAACACCTGCTCAGCGGCGAAATGACCGTCGGCAGTGACATCGGTTTGAAAATTGACCAGACCCTCACGCAGGACGCAACCGGAACCATGGCATATCTTGAGTTTGAGGCTATGGGCGTTCCAAGGGTCAAGACGGAAAAGAGCGTCGCATATATCGACCACAACACGCTTCAAACGGGCTTTGAAAACGCGGACGACCACCGTTTTATCCAGTCTGTCGCCAAGAAGCACGGCATTTACTTTTCACGCCCCGGCAACGGCATCTGCCATCAGGTACATTTAGAGCGCTTCGGCAAGCCGGGCAAAACGCTTATCGGCTCCGACAGCCACACCCCCACGGGCGGCGGCATCGGTATGCTTGCAATGGGAGCGGGCGGACTGGACGTCGCGGTTGCGATGGGCGGCGGCGCTTACTATATCACCATGCCAAAAATGGTGCGTGTAAACCTTACCGGCAAGCTGCAGCCGTGGGTATCTGCAAAGGACGTCATCCTGGAAGTACTGCGCATCATGTCCGTTAAGGGCGGCGTTGGCAAAATCGTCGAGTACGGCGGGGACGGCGTAAAAAGCCTGAGCGTACCTGAGCGCGCGACCATCACGAACATGGGCGCGGAGCTTGGCGCCACGACCTCCATCTTCCCGTCCGACGAAATTACGAAGTCCTTCTTAAAGGCGCAGGGCCGCGAAGAGGACTGGTGTGAGCTTCAGCCGGACAGCGACGCCGTGTACGACGAGGTCATCGAAATCGACCTGTCCGCTCTCAAGCCGATGGCGGCGTGCCCGCACAGCCCGGACAACATCAAAACGATTGAAGAAATCGGCCCGCAGAAGGTCGACCAGGTATGCATCGGCTCCTGCACGAACTCTTCTTACCTCGACCTGATGCGCGTAGCCGCTATATTAAAAGGAAAGACAGTAAACGAGGACGTAAGCCTTTCCATCGCGCCCGGCTCCAAGCAGGTTTACAATATGCTTGCCTTAAACGGCGCGCTCGGAGATTTGATTGCCGCGGGCGCAAGGATTCTGGAATGTGCGTGCGGCCCGTGTATCGGCATGGGGCAGTCTCCGAACTCCAAGGGTATTTCCCTGCGCACCTTCAACCGCAATTTTGAAGGGCGCTCCGGCACTGCGGACGGACAGATTTACCTGGTAAGCCCTGAAACGGCCGCGGCATCCGCGCTTACCGGCGTGTTTACCGACCCGTGCACACTGGGCGAAGAGGTAAAAATAGACCTGCCGGAAGCGTTCCTTATCAACGACAACATGGTAACGCCGCCCGCGCCCGAGGAGGAAATGGACAGCGTAGAGGTTCTGCGCGGACCGAACATCAAGCCCTTCCCCACGACGAAGCCGCTTGCGGATAGCATTGAGGCTTCCTGTGCCTTGAAGGTAGGCGACAACATCACAACAGACCATATCATGCCGGCGGGCGCGAAAATTCTCCCGCTGCGCTCAAATATCCCCGCGATTTCCCAGCACTGCTTTACCGTGTGCGACAAGGAATTCCCGAAGCGCGCGCAGGAAATGAAGCAGAGCGTCATCGTAGGCGGCGCAAACTATGGGCAGGGCTCGTCTAGGGAGCACGCGGCGCTCGCGCCCTTATACCTCGGCGTAAAGGCCGTATTGGTCAAGAGCTTTGCGCGTATCCACCGCAGCAACCTCATCAACGCCGGCATCCTGCCCCTTACCTTTGAAAATGAGGCGGACTACGATAAAATATCGCAGGGCGACGCGCTTTCCATGCCGGACGTGAAGGCATGTATAGAGGAGGGCCGTGACGTCGTAATTGAAAACAAGACGACCGGCGAAAAAATTACCGCGAAATGCGAGCTGACCGACAGGACAAAGGCGATTATCCTAGCAGGCGGCCTGCTCAATTACACCAAAGAAAACGCCTGATTCTAAAACCGCCCTTTATGGGCGGAGTGTACATATAAAAACCGCCGGTTAATACCCGGCGGACAATCCGTTTTTTCGGGACAGGAAATCTAATAAACAGGAGTGATTCCATTGGCAGACAAAATCCAAATGAAAACCCCTTTGGTCGAAATGGACGGGGACGAGATGACCAGGGTCATCTGGCAGATGATTAAGGATATTCTTCTTACCCCCTATATCGATTTGAACACGGAATATTACGATTTGGGGCTCAAGCACCGCAACGAAACAAACGACCAGGTTACCTTCGACAGCGCGCAGGCGACAAAAAAATACGGTGTGGCCGTCAAGTGCGCGACCATCACGCCGAACGCCGAGCGCGTCGTGGAATATGACCTGAAGGAAATGTGGAAGTCCCCCAACGGCACCATCCGCGCGATTCTCGACGGTACGGTTTTCAGAACGCCGATTGTCGTCAAGGGCATCACCCCGTTTATCCCCACCTGGAAAAAGCCGATTTGCATTGCGCGTCACGCGTACGGCGACGTTTACAAGAACACGGAAATGGTTGTCAAGGGCGGCAGCAAGGCGGAGCTTTGCGTCACCGCGCCCGACGGCACAGAGCAGCGCCAGCTCATTCACGATTTCGACGGCGACGGTATCATACAGGGCATGCACAACCTCGACAAGAGCATCGGCAGCTTCGCGCGTTCCTGCTTCAACTACGCGCTCGATGTGCACCAGGACGTATGGTTTGCGACAAAGGACACCATCAGCAAGAAGTACGACCACCGTTTCAAGGATATTTTTAATGAAATTTTTGAAAACGAATATAAAGAAAAATTTGAGAAAGCCGGCATCGAATATTTCTATACCCTCATCGACGACGCGGTTGCGCGCGTTGTCCGCAGTGAGGGCGGCTATATCTGGGCCTGCAAGAACTACGACGGCGACGTCATGTCCGACATGGTGGCAACCGCGTTCGGCAGCCTTGCGATGATGACGAGCGTGCTCGTGTCCCCCGACGGCGTATATGAGTACGAGGCGGCGCACGGCACCGTGCAGCGCCACTACTATAAATATTTGAAGGGCGAGCAGACCTCCACCAACAGCGTAGCGACCCTCTTCGCGTGGAGCGGCGCCCTGCGTAAGCGCGGCGAACTCGATAATACGCCGGAGCTTTGCGCGTTTGCCGATAAGCTGGAGGCGGCGACGCTGCAGACGATTGAGGACGGCATAATGACGGGCGATTTGTACCTGCTTTCCTCTCTTGCAAACAAAAAGAAGGTAGACACAGAAACATTCCTCAAGGAAATAGGCGTTCGTCTTTCCGCTATGATGTAATATTGTCTTTCATCAGCCGGACGGTTTTTCCCGTCCGGCTGACGCGGCATAAAACACCTGTGGATATTCTCAAGGCAGCTTCAGAGAGCTGTTTTCAGAATGGCTGCAGGAAAAGGAAGAAGATTCAGGAAGAAGGAAAAGATTATGAGCAAAAGGGAAAATATATCGATGTCGGTCATCCGCCGCCTGCCGCGCTATTACCGTTTTCTTTCGGAGCTTAAGACACAGGGCGTCATGCGTATCTCCTCAAAGGAGCTGGCCGACCGGATGAAGCTTACCGCGTCGCAGGTACGGCAGGATTTTAACTGCTTCGGCGGCTTTGGGCAGCAGGGCTACGGCTACAGCGTAGAACAGCTCTATGACGAAATTGAAAATATCCTCGGTTTACAGGGCCGCCACAAGACGGTACTCATCGGCGCGGGCAACCTGGGGCGGGCTGTAGCGACGCATATGTCGTTCGAGACGCGCGGGTTTGAATTAATTGGCATTTTCGACCGTGACAAAACGCTCATCGGCCAGGAAATCCGCGAGGTTGTCGTCGAAGATATCAAAAACCTGGAACAGTTCTGCGAGCTGTACCGCCCGGAGGCCGCAATCCTCTGCGTGCCGAAAAGCTCAGTCGAGCCGATTGCGAAAATCCTATACGCCTCTGGAATCAAAAACTACTGGAACTTCAGCCATTACGACCTTTCCGTCGCTTACGACGATGTGATTGTCGAGAACGTCCATATGTCCGACAGTTTGATGACGCTCTGCTACCGCATTACCGCCGCGGCGCAGCACCAGGCAAATATCGAGCCTTAAAACGGGCATAATATCCGTTAGATTTTCCGGCGAATTTTTTGTACAAAAAATTCGAAAAAACACGCCGGATTTTTTATAAGCCAAACCGTAAAAAAGTTTGTTAATTTATTGACAATCCATATAGCCGATGCTATACTATAGGCAATGAGATTGTTAATCTTTTAACAAGTCTTAGAAAACAGGAGGTAACTGAAATGGCAAAAGCACAAGAAAAACCGCAGCAGAACGATGTAGCCAAGATGATTGACGGTTATGTTGCGAAGGCGCAGCAGGCTCTGGAGGAGTATATGAAGCTCGACCAGGAGCAGGTTGACGCAATCGTAAAGGCAATGGCTCTTGCGGGCCTCGACCAGCATATGCCGCTTGCTAAGCTCGCCTATGAGGAAACAGGAAGAGGCGTGCTCGAAGACAAAATCATCAAGAACATGTTTGCTACCGAATATATCTGGCATTCCATTAAGTACGCGAAGACCGTCGGTATTGTCGAAGAAAACGAAATGGAAGGCTATGTGGAGGTCGCGGAACCGGTCGGCATCGTATGCGGCGTTACGCCCGTAACGAACCCCACCTCGACCACCATGTTTAAGTCCATGATTTGCGCAAAGGGCAGAAACCCGATTATCTTCGGTTTCCATCCGAGCGCGCAGCAGTGCTCCATCGCGGCCGCGAAAGTTGTAAGGGACGCGGCAATCAAGGCGGGCGCTCCTGAGAATTGCATCCAGTGGATTGAGACGCCCTCCGTTGAGGCGACCAACTACCTGATGAACCACCCGGGCGTTGCTATGGTCCTTGCGACAGGCGGCTCTGGCATGGTCAAGGCGGCGTATTCGACCGGTAAGCCGGCGCTCGGCGTTGGCCCGGGCAACGTTCCCTGCTACATTGAGAAGAGCGCGAACCTCGAGAGGGCCTGCACAGACCTGATGCTCTCCAAAACGTTCGACAACGGCATGATTTGCGCCTCCGAGCAGGCTGTTATCGTCGACAAGGAAATCGCGAAAGATTTTGAAAAGATTATGAAGGACAACAACTGCTACTTCCTCAACAAGGAAGAAACAGAGAAAGTCTCGAATTACGTGATTAACCCCGAAAAGCAGGCAGTCAACCCGGTTATCGTCGGCAAGCCGGCAACGTGGATTGCCGAGCAGGCGGGCGTTAAGGTTCCCGACAAGACGAAGATTCTTATCGCGAAGCTCCCGAAGGTCGGCCCGGAGTATCCGCTTTCGAGGGAAAAACTCTCCCCTGTGCTCGCTTACTTTATCGTGGACAGCACCGAGCAGGGCTTCCAGTACGCAAACGACATGCTTGAGATGGGCGGCCTCGGCCACTCCGCTGTTATCCACAGCACAAACGAGGACATCATCCAGGCTTACGGCGAGGCAATGCGCGTCGGCCGTGTCATCTCCAACTCTCCGTCCTCGCAGGGCGCTATCGGCGATATTTACAACACGAACACGCCGTCGCTCACGCTGGGCTGCGGCTCCTACGGCCACAACTCAACGACATCCAACGTTTCGAGCGTTAATTTGATTAACAAGAAGCGTATTGCCAAGAGGAGAGTTAATATGCAGTGGTTTAAGGTTCCGCCGAAGATTTACTTTGAGTATGATTCTATCCAGTACCTTGAGAAGATGGAAGGCATTGAGCGTGCGTTTATCGTTACCGACCCGACCATGGTCCAACTCGGCAACGTCGATAAAATCCTTTACTACCTCCGCAAGAGGGAGCAGTACTGCCACGCTGAGATTTACAGTGACGTAGAGCCCGACCCGGATGTAGAGACAATCATGCGCGGCGTTGAGGCGATGCGCACCTTCCAGCCGGATGTTATCATCGCGCTCGGCGGCGGCAGCGCAATGGACGCGGCCAAGGGCATGTGGCTGTTCTATGAGCATCCCGACACCACGTTCGACGGACTCAAGCAGAAGTTCATGGATATTAGAAAGCGTGCCTACAAGTTCCCGAGGCTCGGTGAAAAATCCCAGATGGTTTGTATTCCGACGACCTCCGGTACCGGTTCCGAGGTTACGAGCTTCTCTGTCATCACAGACAGGAAAAACGGCAACATCAAGTACCCGCTGGCCGACTATTCGCTCACGCCGAGCGTCGCAATCATCGACCCGCAGTTCGTCACCTCCCTGCCGAAATCCGCGACCGCGTTTACCGGCCTTGACGTTCTGACGCACGCCATCGAGGCTTATGTCTCCGTTATGGCGAGCGACTACACGGACGGCCTTGCGCTCCAGGCAATCGATATGGTATTCACCTACCTGCCGAGAGCCTACAAGAACGGCGCCACCGACCTTGAGGCAAGGGAGAAGATGCACAACGCTTCCTGTATTGCCGGTATGGCGTTCACCAACGCGTTCCTGGGACTCAACCACTCCATGGCGCATAAGCTCGGCGGCGAGTACCACATCCCGCACGGCCTTGCAAACGCGCTGCTTCTCCCCTATATCTGCCAGTACAACGCGCAGAAGCCCACAAAGTTTGCGACCTTCCCGAAATATGAGAAGTTCATCGCTGACCAGAAGTTTGCCAAGATTGCCAAGATGATTGGCGTGGGCGGCAAGACGACGGAAGAAAGCGTAAACAACCTGATTAAGGCCATCAGAGAGCTGACCAACGAGGTCGGTATCGACTTCGGCATCAAGAACCAGGGCGTTGACGAGAAGGTATTCTTCAATTCGCTCCAGTCCCTTGCTGAGCGCGCGCACGAGGACCAGTGCACAACCGCGAATCCGCGTTACCCGCTCATCAGCGAGATTAAGGAAATCTACACCAAGGCTTATTACGGCGAAGAGTAATTCGCATAAAAATAGTTTTCAGTTTTCTACCTCCCTTCTATATTACAGCAGCGCACCGGTTCCCCGGTGCGCTGCTTTTTTAGGGCAGATTTGCAATCTGCCCTTTCCTTACTGCCATATTCTTTTATATAAAATCGTTCTTGAAGGCTTTTATTGAAACGTTCCGTTTCATTGTTTTATTGATTAAAGCATTCTACTTCATGAATTTTTTCAT
>OJQY01000534.1_pt1 | contig 16583 bp, 11 predicted proteins | sample 1599091 | NCBI WGS metagenome assembly OJQY01 (sample SAMN03922524, study PRJEB24848) | human gut metagenome | isolation source: stool sample | host: Homo sapiens | place: Germany | collected 2010-02 | reverse complement strand
GGAGCTTTTCATGGGCGGCGACGCCATGTATTACGGTGTCAATGCCAAGACCGGAAACATGATTATGCTGGACAGAAAACGGGCGCGGTGTCCCAATGGCTTGAAGCTGGGTACTCCCGGTTCCGGCAAATCCATGAGCTGTAAATCCGAGATCGTCAGTGTGTTCCTTTGTACGCCGGACGATGTATATATCTGCGATCCAGAGGCGGAATATTACCCCCTTGTGAAGCGGCTCCACGGCCAAGTGGTGAAGCTGTCGCCCACCAGCAAATCCTATGTGAACCCGCTGGACATCAACCTGAATTACAGTGAGGACGAAAACCCGCTGGCCTTGAAAAGCGATTTCGTGCTGTCGTTCTGTGAGCTTGTCATGGGCGGCAAGAACGGGCTGGAAGCCATCGAAAAGACAGTCATTGACCGTGCTGTGCAGGTAATCTACCGGCCCTATCTGGCAGACCCCCGCCCGGAGAATATGCCGATCCTGTCCGACCTGCATCAAGCCCTGTTAGACCAGCATATCCCGGAGGCTGACCGTGTGGCGCAGGCACTTGACCTGTATGTAAACGGCAGCCTAAACGTCTTTAACCACCGCACCAACGTCAACATCGAGAACCGCATTGTGGCCTTTGACATTAAAGAGCTGGGCAAACAATTAAAGAAGCTCGGTATGCTCATTGTCCAAGACCAGATTTGGGGCCGTGTGACCCAAAACCGCAGCCAAGGCAAGGCGACGTGGTACTTCTGCGACGAGTTCCATTTGCTTTTGCGAGAGGAACAGACGGCGGCTTTCTCCTGCGAGATTTGGAAGCGGTTCAGAAAATGGGGAGGCATCCCGACCGGGGCGACCCAGAACGTCAAAGACCTGCTTTCTTCCCCGGAGATCGAAAACATTCTGGAAAACAGCGACTTCATTTGCCTGCTCAATCAGGCGTCCGGCGACCGGCGTATCCTTGCGGAGCGATTGAACATTTCCCCGCAGCAATTACGGTATGTGGACAATTCCGAACCCGGCGAGGGGCTTTTGATCTATGAAAATGTGATTCTGCCGTTCCGCAACCCCATCCCGCAGCGCAGCCAGCTCTACAAGATTATGACGACCCGGTTAGGCGAGGGCGAAACGGTATGACAGACAAGGAGGTGACGCCCTATGAAGCAGTTGAAACCCCGTGATAAGGTGACGCAGCACATGACCCGCGACGGCCTGACGCTGGACAACCAGACCACCGGCGAGAGCATCAACATTTCCAGCCGGGAGGCCGAACAGGACTATTCCGCAGCCGAGCCGGGCGGCACCGCTGAAAAGGTGCTGGAACGTGCCGGGGACATCCGGGAGCGCAGCAAGGCGAAGCGGGCCGCCAAGGATGGCGCGAATACGGCAGCGCAGGCCACCGGCCCGGCGTCCCGCCTGCAATTCACCGCCGAGGAATGGGCCGATCCCGCCCTTTCCAAGTACGTTCACAAGGCGGAAAAGCGGGCGGATAAGCTGGACGCAGCCAAAGAAGCCCTGCCGAAAAAGCGCGTCGTCACCAAGGAAACCGTCTATGACGAGGCCAAGGGCAAGGCCAAAACCAAGCTGCACTTTGACAAGGTGGAGAAACCGGCCCCCAAGCTCAAACCCAACCCGGCCAGCCGTCCGATGGAGGAAGCGGGCCTGTATCTGCATGGAAAAATCCATGAGGTTGAGCATGAGAATGTGGGCGTCGAGGGCGGCCATAAGGGAGAAGAACTTGCCGAGCGCCAAGCGGGAAAAGCCATTCGCAGCGGCATCCGGCGTCATAAGCTCAAACCCTACCGGGCCGCAGCCAAGGCCGAGAAAAAGGCCATTGCCGCCAATGCGGAGTACATCTACCAGAAATCCTTGCGGGACAACCCGGAAATGGCGCAGGCGGTGAAAAACCCGGTGGCCCGGTTCTGGCAGAAACAGAAAATCAAACAGGACTATGCCAAGGCAGCACGGGCGGCGGGCCAGACGGCACAGGGCGCAGCCAGCGCCACCAAGACCACCGCCGCAGCCGCCAAAAAAGCCGCCGAGAAAAGCAAACAGGCCGCGTCCTTTGTGGCCCGGCACTGGAAAGGTGTGCTGCTGATCGGCGGTGTGGGCCTTATGCTCATGCTGATTATGGGCGGCCTGCAATCCTGTACGGCCATGTTCGGCAGCGCAGGAACCGGCGTGGCAGCCACGTCCTATCTGTCCGAGGACAGCGATATGCTGGGGGCGGAAGCCGCCTATGCGGACATGGAGGCCGATTTGCAGTATGAGCTTGACAACTACGAAAGCCTGCACCCCGGCTATGACGAATACCGCTTCGATCTGGACGAGATCGGTCATGACCCCTATGTGCTGACTTCCATCCTGTCGGCGCTGCATGAGGGCGTCTATACGCTGGGCGACGTGCAAGGCGACCTTGCCATGCTCTTTGAGAAGCAATATACCCTGACACAGACCATTGAAACCGAAACCCGATACCGCACCGAACCCCGGACGGACAGCGAGGGCAACACCTATACTGTGCAAGTTCCCTACACCTATTACATCTGCAACGTGAAGCTGGAAAACTTCGATATGTCCCATCTGCCTGTTTACATCATGGGCGAGGAACAAATGAGCCTGTATGCGGTGTATATGCACACGCTGGGCAACCGGCCTGACCTGTTCCCAAACGGCACCTATCCCAACGCTTCCACCGTCAAGGAGCCGACCTATTACGACATTCCCCCGGAGGCTTTGGAGGACGCCACCTTTGCCGCAATGATGGCCGAGGCGGAAAAGTATGTAGGTTATCCGTATGTGTGGGGCGGCAGCTCTCCCAGCACCAGCTTTGATTGCAGCGGCTTTGTGAGCTGGGTAATCAATCACAGCGGATGGGACGTGGGACGGCTGGGCGCACAGGGCCTTTGCAATATCTGTACCCCTGTTTCCCCGGAGCAGGCCAAGCCCGGCGACCTTGTATTTTTCGTCGGCACCTACGACACCCCCGGCGTTTCCCACGTCGGCATTTATGTGGGCAATTCCGTGATGTTGCACTGTGGCGACCCCATTTCCTACACCAACCTCAATTCGAGTTATTGGCAGCAGCATTTCTATTGTTACGGGCGTCTGCCTTGACGCCAGAAAGGAGTTTTGACTATGGCAAACAAACTTGACCGTATCGAAAAGGACATTGAGAAAACCAAGGCCAAGATCGCGGAGCTGCAAAAGCAGCTTCGTGAGCTGGAAGCGGCAAAGACCGAGCAGGAGAATTTGCAGATCATCCAGCTTGTACGCGGCCTGAACATGAAGCCGGAGGAATTTGCGGCGTTCCTGCGCGGCGGCGCTTTGCAGAGCGCCCCGGCCCCGCAGCCGGATTTTGAACAGGAGGACAATGCCAATGAAGAATAAGATCATTCGCACGTTTACCGTGACGCTGGCCGCCGTGCTTTGCCTGACGGCCTTTTCCACCACCGCGTTTGCCGGTGGCACTGACCCCAACCCGGAGCCTTTGCCGGAAACCACCGAGGCACCGCAGGAGGAAGAACCCACCACCGGCGGCATGGAGCCGGAGGGCGTACCTGTTACCCCGGAGGGCAATGCAACACTGGTGGATGATTTTTATGGGGATAAGCAGCTTATCACCGTTACCACCAAGGCGGGCAACTACTTTTATATCCTGATCGACCGCGCCAACGAGGACAAGGAAACCGCCGTTCACTTCCTCAACCAAGTGGACGACGCTGACCTGCAAGCACTGTTGGAGGACGGCAAAGCCGCCCCGGAAACCTGTACCTGTACGACCAAGTGCGCGGCGGGAGCCGTCAACACGAATTGCCCGGTATGTAAAACCAATATGACCGAGTGTACCGGCCCGGAGCCGGAACCGCAGGAGCCGGAGGAAACCGAGCAGCCGCAGGAAGATGAAGTGAAAGGCAGCGGCATGGGCGGCCTTGTCGTGTTCCTTGTGGTGGCCCTGATCGGCGGCGGCGCGGCCCTTTACTTCTTCAAGTTTAAGAAGCCCAAGGCCGACACCAAGGGCGGCGACGAGCTGGACGAATACGATTTTGGCGAGGACGAGGACGACGAGGACGAACCGACCCCGGAGGACGAGGAACCCGCGCAGGATAAGGAGGAATAAGGAATGAGTATTCAGTTGGTAATTGCAGAGAAACCGAGCGTCGCCCGCAGCATTGCGGGCGTGATCGGTGCGGATCAGAAAAGGGACGGCTACATGGAGGGAAACGGCTATCTGGTGAGCTGGTGTATCGGCCACCTTGTTTCCCTTGCCGACGCCGGAGCCTATGACGAGCGTTTCAAGAAATGGCGCTATGACGACCTGCCGATTTTGCCACAGGAATGGCAGTACATCATCCCTGCCGAGAAGAAAGGCCAGTTTGCCGTGCTGCGCTCTCTGATGGAGCGCCCCGACGTGACGGGGCTTGTGTGCGCCACCGACGCCGGGCGCGAGGGTGAGCTGATTTTCCGTTTTGTCTACCAGATGGCGGGCTGCAAAAAGCCGTTCAAGCGCCTTTGGATTTCCAGCATGGAGGACGCCGCGATCCGCGAGGGCTTTGCCCACCTGAAACCGGGGGCCGACTACGACGACCTGTATCAATCGGCCCTGTGCCGGGCGCAGGCCGATTGGCTGGTGGGGATCAACGCCACCCGGCTTTTCTCCATTCTCTATCACAAGACCCTGACCGTGGGCCGTGTCCAGACGCCTACCCTCAATATGCTGGTTGACCGGGAGGCTAAAATCAGCAATTTCAAGAAAGAGAAATACCACGTTGTCCATATCGCGGCGGGCGGCATGGAGGCGGCCAGCGACCGCTTTATGAACCCCGACGACGCCGACGCCACCAAGACGGCCTGTGCAGGAGCGCAGGCCGTTTGTGTATCGGTGAAGCGTGAGAAAAAGACGGAGCAGCCGCCCCGTCTTTACGATCTCACCACCTTGCAGCGGGAGGCCAACCGCCTGTTTGGATTTACCGCCAAGCAGACCCTTGATTATGCCCAACAGCTCTATGAAAAGAAGCTGCTGACCTATCCCCGCACCGACAGTCAGTATCTTACCGACGATATGCAGCCCACGGCGGAAAGCATCGTGTCCGGCCTGTGGCCGCTGCTTTCCTTTGCAGCGGGGCTGGACATTGCCCCGCAGTTTGGCCGGGTACTGAACAGCAAAAAGGTGTCCGACCACCACGCCATTATCCCCACGATGGAGTTTGTGCAGAAAGGCTTTGACGGGCTGACCGAGGGCGAAAAGAAACTGCTGTCCCTTGTGTGCTGCAAGCTGCTGTGTGCCGTGGCCGCGCCCCATGTGTATGAGGCCGTCACTGCCACATTCACCTGCGCCGGGAACGAGTTCACCGCCAAGGGAAAAACCATTCTCACCCCCGGCTGGAAAGAGATTGAGCGACGCTTCAAGGCGTCGTTCAAGACCGACGCGGACGAGGACGCGCCGGAGCTGGCAAGGGAGCTGCCGGAGATCACCGAGGGCCAGACCTTTGACCCGGTGGAGGCCAGTATCACCGAGCATTTCACCACGCCGCCCAAGCCCTACACCGAAGATACGCTTTTGTCCGCTATGGAACGTGCCGGGGCCGAGGATATGCCGGAGGACGCCGAGCGCCAAGGTTTGGGAACCCCATCAACCCGCGCTTCCATTCTGGAAAAGCTGGTGCAGATGGGATTTGTGGAACGCAAAGGCAAACAGCTACTTCCCACCAAGGACGGCCACAACCTTGTGTGCGTCCTGCCGGATGTGCTGACTTCTCCCCAGCTCACGGCGGAATGGGAAACCAAGCTGACGGCCATTGCCAAGGGCGAGGCCGACCCGGAGGGCTTCATGGTGGGCATTGAGGAAATGACCCGGAGCCTGATTTCCCGATATTCGCAGATCAGCGAGGACGCGCAGAAGTTGTTTCAGGCCGAGCGTGTTGTTATCGGCAAGTGTCCCCGCTGCGGCGAAGCCGTCTACGAGGGCAAGAAAAACTATTACTGCGGAAACCGGGCCTGCCAGTTTGTCATGTGGAAGAATGACCGATTTTTTGAGGAACGGGGCAAGACATTCACCCCGAAGATCGCCGCCGCGCTGCTCAAAGACGGAAAGGCAAAGGTAAAGGGCCTGCGCTCCATGAAAACCGGCAAAACCTACGACGGGACGGTGCTTTTGGCCGATACCGGCGGGAAGTACGTCAACTACCGCGTGGAGAAAAAGAGCTGACGGAGTAACGTAGCAAGCATAGGAAGTGTAGCCACACTTCCGATAAATCCCTGACCCGGCCACCCTGCCGGGCCGGGATTTTGCTTGTTGGGGAAAGCCCCAAACCCCTATGAATATGAAAGGAGTGAACCCATGAGCGAAGTGTTTTCTATCCTGCTTCATAACCGACAGCGTTATGAGCAAGGCAAAGAGGGCCTTTGGTTTTCTTTGCCGACCACAACCGAAAAGCTGCAAGAAGCCCTGCGGGAAATCGGGATCAGTGCCGACAATCCGCAGGACTTTTTCTTGTACGACTACCGAAGCCCGCAGGAGCGTCCCATTAAGCTTCCCCGCGATCTGGTGCTGTCCGCCGATGTGGACGAGCTGAACTTCCTTGCCGCGAGGCTGGAAAAGCTGGACGCCGCCGAGCTTGCGGAGCTGAACGCTGCCCTGACAAGCCCGCAGAGCGACTTCCGCAGTATCGGCCAGATCATCGACTATCCCGACAACGTGGACTACTATGTGCATCTGCCGGATGTCACCGGCACGGGCCAGTTGGGTGACTACTACCTGAACCGTTCCGGCATGGTGGATATGCCGGAGGAATGGAAAGCGGGAATTTTCCTGCCCCGTTTCGGCCTGCATATTGCCAATACGGAGCATGGTGTTTTCACCGATTATGGCTATCTGGTGAAAAGCGGCGACGAGTGGCAGCGCGTCCATGAGGGCCAGCCGGTGCCGGAGGAATACCGGGTGATGGCCTACCCCGCGCCGGAAATTCTGCGGGACGAGGCCCCGGCCCGGACGGTGCAGCCGGAGGCAGCGCCCACCGCCGAAGCTGCGGCCCCGCCGCCCGTCGTCCCTATCATTCTCAACAGCCAGAACAGCGCCGACCGCATGAAAGAGATCACCGACCGGCTGGAAACCGGCATACAGGAGCTTTTCGAGAGTGAACGCTACAAAGCCTATCTCACCTCTATGGCGAAGTTCCACAGTTACAGTTTCAACAATACGCTGCTGATCGCCATGCAGGGCGGCCAGCTTGTGGCAGGCTACAACAAGTGGCGGGACGATTTTCACCGCAATGTGAAACGGGGCGAGAAAGGCATCAAGATTTTGGCCCCCGCCCCCTATAAGGTGAAAAAGGAAGTGCCGAAGCTGGACGAACAGGGCAAGCCGGTCATGGACAAAGACGGCAAGCCTCTGACCGAAGTACAGGAAACACAAGTTCCGGCGTTCAAGATCGTGTCTGTCTTTGACGTGAGCCAGACCGAGGGCGAACCCTTGCCCTCTATCGGTGTGGACGAGCTGGCCGGGAATGTGGAGCAATACGAGGACTTCTTCAAGGCGCTGGAACAGACTTCCCCCGTGCCGATGGCCTTTGAGGACATCCCCGGTGGTTCTCACGGCTACTACCACCTGACGGAAAAGCGGATCGCCATACAGGAGAACATGAGTGAGCTGCAAACTTTGAAAACGGCCATCCATGAGATTGCCCATGCCAAGCTCCACGCCATTGACCCGGAGGCCCCTGTGACCGAGCAGGCCGACCGGCCCGACAGCCGCACCCGCGAGGTGCAGGCCGAGAGCGTGGCCTATGCCGTCTGCCAGCACTACGGGCTGGACACGTCCGACTATTCCTTTGGGTATGTGGCCGGTTGGAGTTCCGGCAAAGACCTGAAAGAGCTGCGGGCATCCCTTGAAACCATCCGGGCCACCGCCCATGAGCTGATTACCGCCATCGACGGCCACCTTGCCGAGCTTCAGCAACAGCGGCAGGCACAGCAGGCCGTGGAACAGGCCGCCGAGCAGCCTGCCCCCGACAGTGTGTTTTCCAAGCTGACCCCGGAACAGCAGCAGGAAATGACCGACAGTGTGAAAGCCATGCTGCAAACCCTGATTGACGCCGATGTGAAATCCACCGGCGAGGTGACACAAGGCACGTTGGACGCTATTCAGACACAGGGCTTTGTCCTTTCCGGCGACGGGACGCTGCAACGGGCCGAGGCCCAAGAAGCTGCCTACCGTCTGGAAAGCGGCAATATTCTCTTTATCCAGACCAGCGAAAACGGCTTTGACTATACCGTGTACGGCCCTGACTACAAAGAGATCGACGGCGGACAGTTGGACAATACGGAGTATTCTTTGTCGGAGGCCCGCGACGAAATTCTTTCCGGGATAGCACCGCAGGGCCATGTAACGGAAACCATCACCGGCGACGCACTGGAAGATTTTCAGGAGGCCGCAGAACAAGCCAATGCTATTTCCGTACAGCCGGAGCCGCAGCCGTGGAATGGGATTGACGGCCTCTTGAACAACAAGCCCATTATGCCGGAGGCCACCCCCACAGAACGGGCCAACGCTCTGATCGACTGGGCCGAGCGTGACGGTCAGCGCATGGGCAACGAGGAACGCCGGTTGATCGTGGAGTACGCCGAGGCTGTGGGCGATACGGACAAGGTGATCGAGCTTATCAACCGTCTGTGCGAACAGGGCTATGAAATGCAGCACGGCCACATGGATGATTTTGTGAGAAGCCAGATTGAAAGTGAGATTGCCGTTGCCAAGGCGGAACAGCAAACCGCCCTTGATCCGGCAGCGGAGCCGGTTGTCACGATTATTTGGAGTGAAAGCCCCCACCTGAAAGACGGCCAGCAAATGCCGCTGCATGAGGCCGACGCCATTTTCAAAGAGCTGGACAGCGCCAAACGCTATGAACGAGAGCAGCCCGACTACAAGGGAAGCTGGTACGACAAAACCAAGTTCCGCATTGATTTCACCTTTCAGAGCCAGCCGGACAACTACGAGGGACGGCAGGACTTTGGCGACGGCGACGGTTCTCTGATCGAGCATATCCGTGGTTATCACGAATACTACTACTACGCACAGGACGAGAGCTGGAAAAACCATGTTCTGAAACATGATGGGCCGGAAGCATGGGAGGCGGACAAGGCCCAGCGGGATATGCTGCTGCATGAGTTTGTTCCGTATATGTCGCTTCACTGTAATCTGGCCGCTATGGAGCATGAGGCCCGTCGTCCTCTGCAATCCGGGGAAACCCTAACGCCGGAACAGACAGCCTATTTCAAAGCGGTTCTGGACTATGTGAAAGAGTGCCGTCCGCTTCTCAATCAGGGCCAGTATCAGTTGCCGGAGCCGCCGAAACTGACCGACTTCGACCAGAGCTTGCAGGACTACAAAGCGCAGGTGGAGGCGGAAATTGCACAGGAGGCCGCCGATGCCGGTATGACCGTGGAGGAATATGCGGCGGCTGGCTATGAGGCCCTGGCCCAGCCTCAGGAGGCCCAAGAGCCGCCCCAGCAGGAAGCCCCGGAACCGCCGACGAAAGAGCCTGCGGCATCCGACTACTACTATTCCATCAATGAGGGCGCGGCCCGCCGTGCCAAGGAAATGAACAGCTTTTCCGATTACAAGCCCGGCAGCGCCACAGCCGAGTACCGGCATTATGTGGATGGAGCCTTTGCACTGGCACAGGAACAGAAAAAGCGCGTCGATCCCATGTACCATGAGAAGATCGACAGCCTGCTTGATACCTATGCCCGGAAGCTGGCTGCCAATATGAACCACGGCTATGAGATTGACGCCCGTGTTCCATCCATTTTGATTACCGGTGGTTCCAATTTCCCGGTACGCAAGAAAGAAAAACAGAACGCGGCCCGCGACAGCAATATGCAGGAATGGCAGTACATCCAAGGGCTGCTTGATAAAATCCGCAGCACCGGCATGGGCGGCATCCGGCAAGACGACCCGCAGGCCATTCCCAAGCTGCAAAAGAAGCTGGCCGGTCTGGAAAAGGCGCAGGAAACCATGAAAGCGGTCAATGCCTATTACCGCAAACACGGTACGCTGGACGGCTGCCCGCACCTTTCTCCTGAAAACCTTGAAAACCTGAAAGCAGATATGGCGTCCGGCTGGCACTATGAAAAGAAGCCGTTTCAGAGCTGGGAGCTGTCCAACAACAATGCGGAAATCCGCCGTGTCCGGCAGCGGATCGAAAGCCTGACCCGCGCAAATGAAGTAGCCTATGTGGGCTGGGAATTTGACGGCGGCCATGTGGAGGCCAACCGGGAACAGGGCCGCTTGCAGGTGTTCTTTGACGGCAAGCCGGAAGCGGACGCCCGCCAGCAGTTGAAAGAGAACGGTTTCCGCTGGGCGCCGAGTGTGGGCGCATGGCAGCGGCTTTTGAACGACAATGCCTACTATGCGTCGGACAGGATCGCTTGTATTCAGCCCCTTTCCGGCATCAAGCCCACGGAGCTGCAACGCAACAGCAACCGGAAACAGCAGGCGCAGGCGGCACAGGAACAGGCCGAGCCGGACTACTTCTACCGGGTACACGCTAACCCCCGCAGCGACAGCCGGGAAAACCTGTATATACTGCAAGCCTATATCCCGCAGGATAACGGCAGGGCCAAAATCGGGGATGTTCTCTATGTCGGGACGCCGGAACGGTGCCGGGAGCTGATGGATCAGCTCAATACCGGGGAGCTGACGCAGGAGGCCGTCAAGGAGCTGTATGCCAAGGAACAGGAGCAGCCGACACAGGAACCTACCCCGGAACAGGAACCGGCACCAGAGCAGGAGCCGGAAATCGCCCCGGCGCAGGAAGTTACTTCCGACGCCGAGCCGCAGGCGGCTCCCGCCGAAACCCTGACAGAGTTGCAGGAAAAGGCGCTGGAAATCGCTGACCGATACAAAGACCTGCCCTTGCAGGCCAAAATTGATGTGATCGCGCAGGCGTTTGGCTGCAAGACCGGCGAAATCCATACGTCCCCCTGTACCGGCAAATGGCGCGGCACCAGCGATATGACGATCCGTTTTGACAACGGCGCGTCCCTGTTTATCGGCAACCACCTGACGCCGAAAGCCAAAACGGTTAAGGTGCAGACGGAATGTGTCAACCGTACTTTGGTGCAGTACAACCCGGAGATCGTCAAGGCCACCAAGGAAGCGGCCCTGCCCGCGCTGTTGCAGCGGGAAGCCAAGGACAACGAGATCGCGGCCCAAAAGGGCTTGAAGCCCTACACGCTGCTCAATGTGGAGTTCAACGAGGGAGCCGACGAAAAGACCGGCGGTTATATTGGCTGGTACTATGTGACGCTGGCCGTGGACGGCAAAATCTGTACCCATCTGGAAACAGGATTGAACCATGATATTGCCAGCGGCAAGGTGAGCGACACCCCAACACGGGCTGACTACTACCCAGCAGGAGCCTTGAAAGAGGCCGATGTGGACTACGTTTTCAATAACGTGGGCTTTTCTTCTGATTCCACCCTCTATACGGTGCCGCTGCGGGACGATGTGCGGGAACGTGCCGAAAAGACACTGGCCGAGCGCAGCGCCGCCGCGCCGGAGGCAAGCCGGGAATGGGGCTTTTACATCATTCCCGATCTGAAAACATGGGCCACCAATGCCGAGCAGCAGACCCCGATAGAGCATTTCGCTACCTTTGAGGAAGCCAAGGCCCGGTTCGACGAGCTGCGGAGCCAGCCCTATAACAGCGAGGCCAAGGATTTGAACACCGATGGCCGACCCTATGCCCATCTGACGCTGGGCATGGAAAGCAAGGACGGCATGAGCGCCGCCGATATTCTTCATGTACGGGCGGGCCAGAATTATCTTGTGGAGGACTTCACTCGCATGGAACGGTTGCGGAGTGATCCCGTGGTACTGGAAAGCCTCTCCCGTGTGGCACAGGAAATCGGCTTTGACCGGGTGCGGCCCTATGTGATGGAGAATGGCAGCTATAAGGCTATGCCGGATATGCCGTTCACCCAATGGGAAAACCCGTATTTCACCGTCGATCCCCCGGCACAGGGCGACACCTTTACCATCTACCAGCTCAAAGGCGGGCCGGAAACGCGGGACTATCGCTTTGAGGCTTACGAGCGTTTGCAGGAAGCGGGGCTGGCCGTTGACCGGCAGAATTACGATCTGGTTTACACGGCACCGCTGGACGGCAAAACCACGCTGGAGGACATCTACCGTACATTCAACCTTGACCGTCCCGCCGACTTCACCGGCCACAGTCTTTCCGTTTCCGACGTTGTGGTGCTGACCCGCAGCGGAAAGGAGGAAGCCCATTACTGTGACAGCTTCGGCTTTACGCCGATGCCGGAGTTCTTCTTGCAGCGGGAAAAACAGCTTACGCCACGGGAATTGCTTACCGGCGAGAGCATCCAGACCCCAAGGGGCAGTTTCCTTGTAACCGACATGAGCCGGGAGCAGTTGGAGGCCGCAGGCTATGGTTTCCACCACCAATCCGAGGACGGCAAGTATCTTATCATGGGCAACGGCACAGACGCCTTTGCCATCCCCGCCCAGCAGGAAAGCCCCATCAAGGCCGCTGAAATGACGACCGAGCAGAACTACAACATGATTGACGGCGTTCTGAACAATGCCCCGACCATGAGTGAGCTGGAAGCCAAGGCCAAAGCTGGGGAACAGATTTCCTTGTTTGACGTGGCCGAGGCAGCCAAGGCAGAGGCCCAAAAGCCCAAGCAGCCCCAGCGCCCGGCGCAGAAACAGAAAAAGCCGTCCATCCGGGCGCAGCTCAAAGCCGCCAAGGAGGAACAGCAGAAGAAACCGCCGCAGCGGGAAAAAGCACAGGAATTGGAGGTGTGACACCATGAACAGGTTTGAGAATGTGGATGTTCTGGCCGCGCTGGAACAGCTCATGCGGCAGAACACCGCCTTTTATCGCAACGATTTTGAGATCGACAAAGAGATCATCGGGCGGGCCGCTGCCAGCGACAAGGCCGAGGACAAGACGCTTTTGTGGATGTCCCGCCCGTCCGGGACGTACTGTTTCCGGGAAAGTGATGTGTACCTGCAAGGCACTCCGCAGCACAACACATGGAAGTTTTACGGTGAGCAGACCCGTGACCGGGTGCTGGCCTACGCCGTGGAGCTAACCGGCAAGGTGCGGGGCGTCATTCGCGGCAATCTCTATGAGCTGGACTATCCCCAGCACTTCCGGCACGTCGCAGCCGAGGCGGTACAGGCCGACAACATCATCCTGCACTATGAAAAGGGCGGCCGGGAGCAGCCCGCCGGTTTGTACTTCGACGGGCGGCCCGATCCCAAGCTGGGGGCGTTCCTGCTGTATGAGGCCAAGCCCAATGAGCCGGAACACCTGCGGGAGCTGTTGCGGCAGGAACAGAAAGGCCGGGCGCAGCTTGCGCCCGGCGACTTCAAAGCCCACGTCACGGCGCTGCATGACGGCATGATTTTGGCCGAGGCGCAGCGGATCGTGGCCGGGCTGAAAGATCTGTCCGCCCCCAACAGCCCCAACAAGACGCATTTCATGGTGGAGCTGTCCCCGTATTTCGTTCAGATCGCGTCCAGCAAGGACACCGACCGGCTGTTTTCCATGCTGCCCTATAAGTCCCTGTGCTTTACCGGCATGAAAGACCGGCACGGCCTGTATGCGGTGATCGGCAAGGACGAGAACCGGGACAAGGAAGTGCGGCGGCCCCGCGCTTCCATCCGCAGGCAGCTATCCGAAACCAAACAGGCCCAAGCCCCGAAAAAGGCCCCGGCCAGAACCAAGAAAAACGAATTGGAGGTATGACAATGCAGTTTACCGTGGAAGAAGAAAACCTGATCTGTATGTATCACAAGAGTGACCGGCGTAGGACGGCGGCCAACATCCGGGCCGCCCTGCCGGACATGGACGAGGACATGGCGGCGCTGGCCCGCCAGACTGCCGACAAGCTGGACGCCATGAACGACGCCGACTTTGAAACGCGGCAGTTCCATTTCACGGACGAGTGATCCAAGCATAAACAAAGCGCCGGGCGCGGGGGCTGTATGCCTCTGCGTCCGGCGCTTTTTTCTTATGCCTGTCCCATCGGGAAGTGTGGCAGTTCTTCCAGTAGCTTCAAAATCAAGTGCTGCTTCATATCTTCGTCAACGGCCAGCTCGTCGATCATGGGGGTGTAGTGCTCAATCACCTTTTGTTTGGCCCACTTCTCACCGGCGACGGCGGCCTTGATGGTAGCTGTGTCCAGTAACATTTCCTGTTCGGCCATCGTGTCAACTCCTGTCGTTTTTTGTCTTATTCCAGCATACCACAGAACCGGCGGGAAAACCAGCGCCGGAAAGATTTTCCTACGCATTTCAAAGCCCGTTCCGGCGGGTATTTGATAAATCATTCTGCCACCCCATCGACCACCGCCGAAAAACCTTGATTTCCGTGGGCTTTTTGCCCCCTAAATGCGTAGACAGGAGGGGCTTTTGCTGGCTTTTGGTTTCATATTTCCAGTGTACCCAGCAATAGAAATGTGTTCTTCTAACATCTAATAATTCATATTTTACGTCTTGTATTCTCTCCTGAAAGGAAATATAATTAAATCTATTAGAGATAAAAAGTGTAGTGCAATGCTGACATAAGGCAGGTGAACATAGAACAACATGAAAATTTTGATTGTTGAGGATGATTTAGAGATCAGCAAATTGCTGGCTGATTTTTTACAGGGAAATGGATATGAGGTGCTTTGTCAGTATGATGGGCTTCATGTGTTAGACTGCATACAAGAACATCAGATTGATCTTATTCTGCTTGATATAATGCTGCCTTATCGGAGTGGTGATACTATACTTGCGGATATTCGTAAATTCTCAACGGTTCCTGTCATAGTAATTTCAGCAAAGGAAACAACACAGAACAAGATTGATTTGTTGCGGCTTGGTGCGGATGATTACATTACAAAACCTTTCGATATGGAAGAAGTTCTCGCCAGAATTGAAAGCAACTTACGCCGGATTCAATTTCAAAACAGCACGCCGTCATCTTTGAAGTGCAATGATTTGGTTTTAGATTTAGACGGCAACAGAGCTATGCTACAAGGGGCGGAGTTACCTTTAACTGCGAAAGAATTTGCTATACTGGAATTGCTTATGAAATACCCGGACAAGATCTTCTCAAAGGCGAATTTGTTTCAAAGTGTTTGGAATACAGAGTATATCAGCGAGGACAACACCTTGAATGTCCATATTAGCAACTTGCGAAACAAGATGAAAGCCATTTGCCCGGATAAAGAGTTTATAGATACTGTGTGGGGCATTGGATACCGTTTGCATAAAGCCGAGGGGTAAGCTCTTGGCTTTATGCTTTTTTTATGGTTTCCAAATAGAAATTAAGAAATTCTTTATGATTTCCCCTTACACTAAAATGTAAAGGAGGATGACAACATGAGTTCTGTTATTTTGGAAGCACATGACTTAACAAAAGAATACCGGCACACAGTTGCCTTAGATCATATTGATTTGAAAATTGAAAAAGGGAAAATTTATGGCTTCATAGGCCAAAATGGAGCAGGAAAGACCACCTTTTTGAGATTGGTTACAGGATTAGCGTTTCCGACAAGCGGCACCTTATCGTTGTGGGGGAAAACCGTCGAAAAGGAATTGCAGGAACAGAGAAAGCGGATCGGTTGCATGATCGAAACACCTGCGCTTTTTCCGACAATGACCGCTTATCAAAATATGGAGATACAGCGTATCCAACGTGGTATCCCTGACAAAGCAGTTATCCAAAAAACTTTAGACATGGTAGGTCTGAAAGATACCGGGAAAAAAGCTGTCCGTAATTTTTCGCTGGGGATGCGACAGCGATTGGGTATTGCAATCGCACTATTAAATTCACCAGAATTTCTTATTTTGGATGAACCGATCAATGGGCTTGATCCTGCTGGAATTGTGGAAATTCGTAATTTGCTAAAGTCCTTGAATAAGGAATACGGAATGACGATATTGGTATCCAGCCATATCTTAGAGGAACTGTATCAGACAGCATCAGAGTTTATTTTAATAGACAAAGGCAAAATTATCGAAGAAATATCAGATCGAGAACTAAATGATCGTTGCAAACGGCATATCGCAATAAAGGCAACTGATCCACAAAAAGCTCTGATCGTTTTGGAAGAAACGCTACACACAGATAGTTTTAAGCTGATGCCAGATGGCATGATTCGCCTATATGATTATCTCGATGATATGGAAAAAGTGGCTGCTGCTTTGTCAGATGCACATATTCTCGTTACAGGTCTTTCTGTGGCCGGTGATACATTAGAAGATTACTTTTTAAGCAAAATAGGAGGGACAGGAAATGTCAAATCTCCTAAAAGCTGAATTTTATAAGCTGTTCCATAGCTGGTATTTTTGGGGGATAGGATTGTTTAATCTCCTTTTAAGTAGTGTGTTGTTACTGGATAGCGTTGGGGAAACATCCAACCTTTTCTTTGCTTCGATATACAATATGCCAATCCTATATTTCCTCACAATCATCTTTTCTGCCCTGTTTGTTGGAAATGATTTTGGCAGAAGAACATTACAATCTGTCTCTTATACACATCTGACGCTGCCGACGAATAGAGAGGTGTA
>OJQY01000529.1_pt1 | contig 16813 bp, 18 predicted proteins | sample 1599091 | NCBI WGS metagenome assembly OJQY01 (sample SAMN03922524, study PRJEB24848) | human gut metagenome | isolation source: stool sample | host: Homo sapiens | place: Germany | collected 2010-02 | reverse complement strand
ATCAAGGGGGTAGGATTATTTTAGCACAAGGGGGCAGAATCGCTTGGTTTTAGGGGGCAGCTTACACTGGATTTTCCATTTATATCTTCAATTGCATTATCCTTATATGACACAGTTATTGAAGTAATATCGTCTTCATATTTATGTTTTACTGAAAAGACAATCTCATTTTGACGTATGACGACTTTACTACATAAACCATAACCAGAATTAGATTGATCTGAATATTCAAAGTAGTATGAATCCATACCCAATTTAATATCCTGTTCATCAAACTCTAATGCTCTTTCGACAATTACATATTCTTTGGGTTCATTCTTATCATCTGCGAAACCGACTAAATATGAATTGTCTTCTGTTACTTCATATACTATATCATTTGCTATAAAGTTTATTTCCATATTTCACCTGTTTTAATCATTTGCTAATGGTTTGTGAATAACTGACCGTTAGGGCAGTTCATTCGCTTGTTATCAATATTTTAATCTGCTCTAATGTATGCGAATAATGTTTCTTGTTTGGTGTGAAGTACACTTCTTTCAATATAGGGTTTGCCAACAAGGGAGATAAATCTCCATTTTTGCAATTCCAAAACTTGAATGATGACAAGGATTTCATGCTTTTAATAAATTCCAAATCGTCCAAATCCGAAATGAAAAGATTATGAATATTCCGGTTATTCGCCAGCATAGAATAATCATGTAGTCTGCTATTCTTTTCAAATGAAACTTCTCCGGCATAATCCAAAAGGTTGATACAGCCAATATCGGTTAGCTTTCTATTATGCCCAAAAACTAAGGTATCAATCCGAACCAAATCTTTTATGCCTCGTAAACATTCTATTTGTGATTGATAGATATGTAATATTTTTATAGATTTCCAACCGGAAAACAACAACATATCTTTCCCTGTAAATTTGCTGATAACCGCACTCTCTAATTGTTCCAGCTTATCCAAATTTAGAAAGTTCTTATTATAAAAGATTCCAATATTCCGAAGTGATGAAAAACGAGCAAAATCTATATGCAAATCCACTTTCTGACAATAGAATGTTTTTAATCTTTCAAGAGAGTATATATATTCAAAATTGGATACATTTGTAGTATTAACATTCATAAACGATAGGAATACAATTTGATTAGCCACTTTCTCGAAAAGCCTGAAATCCATTATTGTATCAACAATATTCCATGTGTCAACTTGTAAACCGTCACAATCATTCGCAAGGGCATATTCTATACCTTGTTCAAACTCTTTTGGTTCAAGCATTAATTTTTTCTTGCATTTATTTGTTTCAGAATCATGTATTCGCATACTCAACTTTTTATTGATAATGTTATGTGAATAACTGACCGTTAGGGCTGTTTATTCGTTTGTTATATGCTGTTTCTAAATCACTGAAAATATGAAAACCTATATATGATTTAAGATTAGGGCATTCTTCTCTATAATAACAATCCCAATAGCTAATCATCTGACTTCTTGTTCTATTATAAAACACGTTATTTTCAGATATAAAGTCAAGGTAATTTTCAATATTATTTTCTAAGTGAATTTTTATGTCAATTAATATATCTTTTACATATTCACCTAATAACCTAAAACTGAACGGAATAACCCAATACTCTGTACAAAATAATAGATTGTGCAAATGCTTCTGTCTAATAAAACCATTATCATGTCTTGTGAAAATGCAATCTAAAATATGTTTCTGTATAGTAGTCAAATTTCCAGATACAGGTTCACTAAAGTATATCCGTTCCGGTATTGTTAAGAGTATATCATTAATTTTGACGCTATACGACCTTTCATGAATATCTTTGTCCTTGATTTTCAAATTATCAATAACTACTTGAACATCCTCTTTTAAATTTAGAGGGAAACACATTATTAGTTCTTCTTTTCTATTCATTCGCATATAATGTCCGGCAGATAATCAACCTTTAGGGGAGATTCATCCGTTTGTTACCGACGTTTTTGTTACTGATTATCTTTTATTCTCCTTGTCGTAATAGTATGTACTACAATACCGTTCATATGAAATATTATTCTTATTCAAATAATCTTCAAAATCGGCATACCGTTCCAGTTGTTGTAGATATTCTCTATATGCGGCATAAAATTTTCGGCAATCTTCTATAAGGATTTTGTCATTGTCAATTTTTAGTTTGTTTGAAATGGTTTGGAATCTATCAACAGAACTTAGCATATCCGGTATATCCGAAATATTTGCTCCATTCACACCATTCAAAACGCCATATGGAATTTCATGTATTGAATACCATAAAATCTCTTTCCCAATGAAATATTTTACTTTTAACGCATCTTCATTATCCGGCTCTTTTTCAAGAACCATATCAGCTAACTGAAATGGACTGTATTTATAATTGCTCTCATTAGAAAAGATAGATACGGGACTATCGGATGACCTATATAAAATCGCATCCTTACCACGCAGACAGTAGAATAGGAATTTCAATCCTTCGATGTCTCCATTTCTAATATCAACATTAACTGCTGGGACTATTACATTCTTGATAAAAACTTTGTTATAGCTTATATCTTTGTATTTATCCCAAAACTCGTATAATTCAGGGATAGTTAGATTGCCGTCTGCATATTGTGTCTTAGCCCATTCCGTCAAAAGAATGTGCCGCTGTTTCCGTTCGGGCTTGCTAAGATATTCCTTTCGGAATTTCAAGCATATATCAAGATAATCAGTCAATATTTGTTTCATTATTTTTGTTTTCTCGTCGGTAATGGGATGCAGATAGCAACTTATTAAAGTTGCTTATCTGCGTGTTATCCGCATTTACATTTCATCGAAAATTGAATCTAAAAGACTATTCAATTCGTCGTCTGTAAGATTGAAATTTTCTTGTTCAATTTTCATACTCTCGTATATTTCAGCCATTGCCTCGCCTTCGGTAGAGAAAAACTGGTCGGCTGATTTTATACTGTACTCGTCAACAAGCATTTTTCTAAATACTTGTTTGGCTTCTTCGATTTTCTTTTCTTTTTCCATATCTGTTTTTTTATTGCGGATAATGTCCGGCAGATAAACAGCCTTAAATGTTTCATCTGTTTGTTAGCAGCCTTTTTTCGTTTTATAGATTATTTCAGAATATCCATTTGGAAATGATTGGGTAATAGTTTCTAAACTCCCATCGTCCTGATATTGGAATCTGTGAATTAAGTCACCACCGTTTTTGCCATCAATATCATATTGTTTAATTTCAATATGTGTCAAGGCATTTTCATTATAGATGTAATTCTCTTCACGGCTACCACGACTACCACATGACTGTAACCGTTTCAACTTTCCGCCCTCGAAAAAGTAATGGCGTACATTTATCAAACGTTTACCATTATTATATAGAATACTTTTCACAAAATTGTCTGTATAATATAGGAAAGTGTGATAAAACTGATTTTCAATCGAACAACCAACCTTAACTTCGACTATTTGATTTTGATTATTAAACCCGTAAATACAAAGATTTTTGGTGCTTTTTACTGTATCAGGACGCTTTACAGGTTTTCCTTGTCTGAAACCATTACGCTGATAGGAATATGGGGTAAGTTCATAAAACTCGCCCTTATACAACTCAGTCCTGACAACATCGCTTTCTATTTGTTGTCTTATGGTTTCAAAATCATTTTTCAATGCTTCAAATTCAGTTCTTAAAGTTTCTTCAATCATTTCCATTTATTTGGGGTTGCTAACGTTATGCTAACAGCGGTCATTTAATGTTTCGCTGTTATTTTCTCTAAGTATTTTATTAAATCTCTTCTTCCAAAATATCGTCCAACGGGCTTTTGATCTTACTTTTATAAGTGTCTGCAATATGGACGTACATCTCTGTTGTCTTAATATTTTCATGCCCCAACAGTTCTTTTATGATTTTCAAGTCTGTTCCTTGTTCTATCAAATGTGTAGCGAACGAATGGCGGAACAAATGGGGATATACTCTTTTTGTTATTCCTGCTTCATGGGCTATCTCTTTCAATTTTTTGGAAACGATACTTTCAGAGAATTGTACTCCGGCTTCACGTTCAAAAAGCTACTTTTCCGGCTGATATGCTATCCTATATTCTTCCAGTTTATTGATAAACGGTTTGGATAGCAGCGTATATCGGTCTTTCTTCCCTTTTCCCTGTCGCACATGTATCAGTGAACGGGAAATTTTTATATCATCCGGTTTTAAATTCAGCAATTCGCTGATACGAAGCCCTGCCGAGTACAGCAGTGAATACATGCAATAAAACCGCAAATCTTCTTTAGCTACTGTTAGAAAGTCTTTCACTTCTTCCTTGCTCAATACATCCGGCAGTGTCTTCTCACGTTTTGCACGGTTTACCTTGTAGCAGTGACGTTCGTTACCCAGCACCTTTTCATAATAGAACTTGATTGCGTTGATACGTTGGTTCTGTTGGCAGGAAGAGATATTTTTCTTATCTATCAGTTGAAGCAGGTAGGCATTTATTTCGTCCGGCGAAATCCTTTTCAGGTTACTTCCGGTAAAATACTGTTGAAAATCTCCGATATAGGTAGTATATACCCGTATTGTATGATCGCTGTAACGCATCTGTTTCAGCTTTTCCAAAAAGCCCGCAGGCAGTTCCGGGCGGATGGTCTTTTCTTTCTCCGGTTTATTTGTAGTGTCTGTTACTTTGGAATAGTCAATAAATGCAAGATTCACATAACGGTCGAAGAACTCTGCCAAAACAAAGTCTTCTGCCGACAGGTATGCCTTGTTACTTTCAAACAGCACACCCTTCTCCTTTGACAACAATAGTCTTGCAGCATCGTTATTTCCGAAAGCTACCTCAATATACCTTCTCCTTCTCCGTATGGAGCGGGAGAGAATCATGCGTTCTTTTTTCCGGTATGTTTTTATATTCTTTATTTCGTCAGGCATAATGTCTTATGTTAGATGGCGATTACAAATTCATTTTCTTATCTGCTTAATGACAACATTGGGCAAATTTACGCTAATTCCTTCTATTCTCTATTCTGATTTTTATCACATACATTCTGATAATTCATCAATATCAGTATTATGCCTCTAAAAATACGGTTTTGTCTAATCACCCACAAAGGAATCTGTTAGTTTTTTCCTCTATCCTATAAAAAAGCATCCCTTACAGTCAATCGCACAATGATCTGTTACATGATTCGTAACCATGAAATGTATTACTCTACAGCTATAATAAGGATTAGAGATTACTCGTAAACTTAAACTGACAGGAATAGATACCGCACCAGAATGTACTAACCTTCCCATTGCTATTTATTGTAACTATAACCTTCCCCAATTCCTGAAAATCACCTCAATTATATAGCAGTTGAAAAGGCTGGTGCAGGGTGCAGCTATATATATAGATATAGCTGCACCCTGCACCAGTAAAATACATACTGAATATCAACGATTTACAATCTCATAAAAATGCACAGTGCAATCCTCTTTTTGTACCCCTTTCATTTCCAGTCCATCCGCTCCCCCTCAAAACTTCCCCCAATAAAAAAACACCGCATTTATTTCCTGTTTTCAGTCTATTTTTGTACATTTGTACCAAGTTATCAGCGCAGAGCGAAGAAACGCAAAGAACTCCGCACCGTTACTAATTCGTTACCTGTTACCTGACTTTCTACTCTTTACGCCTTGACAATTAGTTAATTAAACTTTTCCCGCAGTTTTTACAGAAAAAAATAAGAGAAAAGCTCACGTAAAGTAAAACAGTTCTCTTAATTTATTAGAAAGAGGGACATTTACTGAATATCTCTAATTAATTCCATAACTTTTATTGCAATAAGGCTCTGTTGATTTGTCTGCAGAGCTTTATTGCAATATCATTTAGAGTGCTTATTGCAGTGTCATTCCTATATGTTCTTTTTCCAGTGAATAAATAAGTTTTTGTCAACTTTATTTTTTCCTACTAATTGAAGGTTATAGGAATTTAGACCAGCGTAGCGATAATCGCCATAATTAATGTCGCCTAATAAATCTATATTCATTAGTGCCCGAACAATTTTTGATCCGCATTGTTCTATTTTCTCGACGATACATTTTCCTCCTAAGAGGTTCATAAGCAGATAAGCTGAAACTTCATAAGCACACCAGCCACATTCTTCCAGATACAGATGGATACAACTTTCATTGTTTTGCTCTTTTTTGAGCACTTCAGAAACTTCTTTTTTCATGGTTATCTTTTTATTTACTCGATTTTAGAATCCGGGCAAAGCTAACACCCCTTTATAGTAAACAAATATTTTAGTGATACGGTTTTGCAGGGTATTTAAACTATTCAAATAATTAACAGTATAAAAGAGACCGTAACAAAGAAACTTTGAAATTGGGCTGTCAGCTACGTAAATAAACACTATTTTTGCATAATGAGATTCTGAGCATGTACGGACATTATACTTGATATATAAAACACAATGGAAACATCTAACTTTAAAGAGGAGTTTGAGAGAATGTTGATGAGTGAAATTATTCCTCTTAAACGTGGAGAAACTAATTCACCGGAAGGAGGTGAGTTGTTCTCTAAACTCCATGATTTGGTGGCGAAAAATGTACCTTCAAAACTATATAGATATCGGAACTGTCAAGAATATAATTTGGATTCATTTAGAGATGATGAAGTATATGCCGGTAATCCTCGTAATTTTAATGATCCGTTTGATTCTTTGGTTTGCTACAAGAAAGAGGAGATATTAAAGAATTATGAGGAAGCGTTGAATAAAAATTGGTTTCTTTATATGTTGAGCAAGATAAACAGCCTGGTTGAGGAAGAGATGAGAAAACAATATCCTGACGATCCGATAATTGATGAAGTTGTGAAAAAAATGCAATGTTTTAATGTTTGGAAAGGAGAAGGGGACGAGGTGGTGAACCAAAGATTGCGTGAGGCTTATTATGAAGGAACTACATATGGCGATAAGGGCATTTATAGTGATAAAATTAATGAATATCTTGAATTTATCGGGGATTTATTAGATCAATCAGTGGAGAGTGTAAAGGAAAGTTGTAAGATTGCATGTTTTACAGAGAGAAAGGATAATATGCTGATGTGGTCACATTATGCTGATAGACATAGCGGATTTGTGTTGGAATATGATATAAAGCAAGTTGTTTTTCCAACAAGTGATACGCAACCTAGTAGTCACCCGGCAATACTTTTTCCGGTAATCTATTCAGATAAAAGACTTGATGCAACTCATATAGGGAAAAGTTTAATGGATGACTTTCTTATAAGCCTTAAAGGAGAAAATAATAGCAGCATTGTTTTGCCTGACATTTTTATTTATTTGAAAGTGTTTTTGAATAAAGCCAAATGCTGGGGATATGAAAATGAATGGCGATTGATTTGTCCGGATTCTTATGAAAATGAATCTGTCAAAGTTATAATGAAGCCTACAGCTATTTATTATGGCAGTAACATATCTTCTGCTGATAAGGCGAAATTGAGTTTATTGGCTAAAGAGAAGAACATTGCTGAATATCAGATGGCAGTAGAATATTATAATTCAGAATATAAGGTAAATGTCTTATAATTATTTGCCTGCCTATTACCGGAGGTTGATTAGAGTAACTGTCTCGATTTTATCTCCAGATATTTATTAATTACATCAATAGAGAGATTTCCGGGCGTGGTCAATAGAGAATAAATGCCATGCTGTTTTAGGGTAGAGACAATTAATCGTTTTTCAAAGGCAAATTTTTCGGCAATGACATGGCGATAGTATCCTTCCGTATCTGAGGCAGGAGTAGCAATATAGGCTTTTAGGTCAGCATCTTCGAAGAATACTACCAGTAGGCGGTGTTGTCGATTCAGTTGTTGCAGGTATGCTAATTGCCTGTTCATGCTTCCCATACTGGAGAAGTTGGTGTATAAAACCAAAAGGCTACGTTTATTGACATGCTTGTTCAGATGTACGCATAAGGAAGAAAAGTCCGTTTCACTGAAAGTAGTTTCCTGATTATAGAGATTTTCAAGCAATGTCTGCATATGTCCGGGACGGCTTGATGCTGGTACGAAGGTATCGAAATGTTCATCAAAGGTTATGAGTCCGGCTTTGTCTTCTTTCTGCATGGCAACGTACGAAAGAACTAATGAGGCATTTACCGCATAGTCAAGTAAAGTCATTCCACGAAAAGCCTGTTGCATAACTCGTCCCTTGTCTATCACACTATAAATTTGCTGGGAACGTTCGTCTTGATACACATTTACCATAAGTTCGTGCTTGCGGGCACTTGCTTTCCAGTTTATAGTGCGATAATCATCGCCTTTTACATATTCCTTTATCTGCTCAAACTCAGTGTGATGTCCTACGCGACGTATACGTTTTATACCCAATTCCGTAAGATTATCACTTATTGCCAGCAATTCATAACGATGTAACATCAGGTAGGATGGATAGACTTTGACATCTTGGCTATCACCACAGGTATAGCGGCGCGAAAGTAATCCCATCCGGCCTTGTACAAATACACGAATCCGTCCAAAATTGTAGATTCCCCGATGGGTGGGTCGTAATTGGTAGCTGATTGTTTTACCTTCATTTGCTTGGAGCTTTATCTGGAAATTTATATTTCGCTGCTGGAATATAAAAGGTATTTCATCAATGACTTCCACGGATACTGCATATGGATAACTGCTCTCCACCCGAATGTTCACCGTATTTTCATCTCCGTTGGAAAAACGTGATGAACATTGGCGAAATGCCTGTATACCATGGATGCGATAAAGCATGTATCCTTCCGCTAATACAGCCAGGAGCATGATAAAAAGCATCCATTGCCCGAGAACAAAGAGCGGAGCAAAAGTATACCCGCTACCCAGTAACAGGATAATCAGGCTGAGGGCAATATAAAAGCGTCGGTTTAAAATCATTTCGGTACTTCTACCTTATCAATCAGGCGTTGGGTTACTTTCACCGGTGAATATCCTTCCATTTCGGCCTCCGCAGTCAGAATCAGGCGGTGCTGGAGTACGTATGGAGCAACAAATTTTATATCTTCCGGTGTTATGAAATCACGTCCCTGCAATAGAGCGTATGCTTTAGAGGTCTGCAACATAGCGACAGATGCACGTGGAGAAGCTCCCAGATATACGGCTTTGCTGGTGCGCGTCTGCTGTACAATCATGGCAATGTATTGAAGCAATGTATGATCAATAAATACCTGGTTCATCAGCTTGCGGAGAGATAAGAACTCTTCTTTGGTAATGGTAGAATCGATGTCCTCCAGTTTTACGAATGTGGCATTTGTATGATGGTGTTTCAGGATGTTTATTTCTTCATCCAGAGTTGGGTAGTCCATTGTTATTTTCATCAGGAAACGGTCGAGTTGCGCCTCGGGTAGTTTATAAGTACCTTCTTGCTCTACAGGATTTTGAGTAGCCAGAATTGTATAAAGCTCTCCCATAGGATAAGTCATTCCGTCAATACTGACCTGACGCTCTTCCATTACTTCGAACAGGGCAGCCTGTGTCTTGGCCGGAGCACGATTGATTTCATCCACCAATACGATGTCGGCAAAGATGGGGCCCCGATGGAAATCAAAATCATTGGTTTTCATATTAAATACAGTTGTACCCAGTACATCGCTTGGCATTAGGTCTGGAGTAAACTGAATACGGCTGAAATCCGCATCAATCAGGCGGGCAACCAGACGGGCCAGCAGTGTTTTTGCTACTCCCGGCACACCTTCTATCAAGACATGCCCATTTGCTAAAATGGCAGTCAATACCAAGTCCACCATTTGCTCCTGACCTACGATGACAGATGCAATCTGGTCTTTCAACTCTTGTATCTTCTCGGAAAAGAGAGTCAAATCTACTCGTCTTTCAATATTCTCTTCCATAAATTTCTTCTTTATATATGATCTATTATTTCATTCATCTTATCAATAAAATACTTCATCTGCTCTACAGAAATAGTGCACCCTCCATAAATCACTGGTCTGATGGAACGGATAAGCTCACTGATCTCTTCTGTATTCATACCGGTCTTTTGGGCTATTCTGCTGAAAGAGTGTTCGTCATTTGCTACTTCCTCTATATTTACCTGAATTTCTCTTCTCAATTCTTCTGCAAAGTAGATATACTTTTTATGCACCAAGTCGGCATGATCTTTCTTTTGAAAATAAAGAGTTCCTATCAGTTCGGTAAATTCCAGCGATTTGTTTTCCGGTTGGTAGATGATAGGAATTACCCGTTGCCTCCTTCGGGCGGTGAATACCATGAAGAGGATAATGGTGAACATCGTCAAATACAAAGCCCATCTCAGCGGTCTTTGAGAAAGGAAATACCGGAAAGGGGACATCTGTATTTGGGCCGTTTGCTTCATGTAACCTTCGGTGCGGACAATGGGTAAATCTCCCATTTGGGATAATAGGCGGAAAATGTAAGTCGCATTTTTTCCATCTAATACTCCATAATTAGTAAAGAGCAGGGGAGTAGAGACCAGGATTATTTCACCTTTTCCCCATGGATAGGATAAGGCTATTGGGACACTTGGAATACCCTTTTCTGCCAGTACCTTAGCCGGAAGCGAATCGGGCATGAGGTAAGAAGAACACAATTGAGGATAGAAATAGAAGGATTGCCGGGGATATGCGGCAGAATCTCCTATCCAGAAGAGAGTATCTTTCTCCAATGATGCAGCTGCATATTTCTTTAATAATGCCGGGCTAAAGTAGGAATAACTGCTATTAAAATCCAATGTATCTTCTAAATTTCTGTTGAAAGAGTTACTCACCAGCATAATCTTATTTCCCCGTTTTGCTATCTTTAGTATTGCTTCTACATCCACATCTGTCAGAGACAGGTTATTAGTGGCTACTAATATGCCTCTACGAGAGATTGTGTCTTCCTGTTCCAGTTCATAAAAGGTTTTTCGAGATAAAGAATACCCCTTTGGTAACGACGTAGATAGCAAACTGTCGAAAACGGCACATCCGAAAGGTTGTTTATCGTAGTGGCTGAAACTAGGAGCCCATACAAACTTTTTGGGTAATCTACATTCTATCGCGAACATTAAGAGTAAAAAGATGGCAATACAGATGATAAACAAGTGATTTCCTTTCATACAATGCCTCCTTTCTTGACTTCTCCCTGTAAGGATAGCATGGTCTGGAATAATTCTTCCGTTGCTTCAAAGTTTCCATAGCGCACTCGCAAAAAGTGATGGGTTAACCTCTGAAATGCAGGCATCCGTACTTCATAAATATATTGTGTAGGCGTTTTATAGAGTTGCCAGTCAATACGTTTTTCGTCACTGAGTTGCTTCAATGTTTGCAAATATAGCAGTCGGATTGCTTCCCTGTAATCGTGGCGGGAAAGGGAAGAGGCTATTTTTAGGGCAAAATCAACTCCATAAATGGTATCTTCCCCCACACTGTAAGGTAAAGCATTCTTGCGGGAACGTATGAATATTGCCGGATTTTTTTTATAAATGAACCAGCCGATCAGTAACAGCATGAGGACAGCAACACTTATCAGAATCGTTTTTGAATAATCTTCAGCAAACTGACTGCCAAATATACTCTGCAATATTTCTCCGAACCACCTGTTGAGCCATTCGAATATATTCACTTCGGGGGCTATCAACTCACGGTTGTAGTTGTAGTCTGCGTCAGATTGCCACACAGCAAGTTGCGTAGTATCACAAACCAATGTATCAGTCGGAGAAAGAGTCATTTAGATTGATTTAGAGTTTGTCAAAGTTATCAATGTCACTTTCTATCGTTACACTATCCATCTTTTCGGATGCATGCCCGTATTGATAGGCTAATCCCACAAATGTGAAAATCATTGCTAGATAAGCACCGAATGCTTGCACTACTGCCAGTAGATAGAGCATGAAACTATATCCTACTGATACGGTTGCTTCACTTCCTACGTCACTCATAGTGAAGAGTATTTTTACAATTGTAGCTGCATACCAGGGCACCAAGGTGACTCCCTGTAGTATGCCGGCTATGATTCCCATGACTAAAGAAATAAGGAAGACACCTCCCCAGGTAGCAAAGCCCAGACGGAAAGTTTTCTTAAATGCTTCCATTATGGAAATATTTTCGAATAAGTAGATAGGTGCCCAGAGGGCAAGTGGCACGGCAAAAACTATTGCAATGAGAGCAAATAAAAACGTGATAGGGAAGAACATGACGCTTAAAGCGCCTAATATAAAACTAACACATACTGTTAATAGTAATCCGAAAAGTACAATGATGAATAATCTTCTGATGTTATGGAACAACAAAGGTGTCAGCATTTTCAAGGTAATACCTTGCAGGCGCTCTTCGCGTTCATTATAGGTTCGGATCATTGCATATATCAGCGAAGCTTGCAATACAATTCCTATTATGAGAAGAAGTGCAAACAAGCCATAGTATGAGAGGAATGAGATAAGGAGAGCCGTATCGGAAGAAATATCCATGCCCTCCACTATACTTTCCATCCCTTTCATCATACCATTTAGACTTAGGGCTTGGATGAGACAGAGTGGTAAAAGCAGATATGTGGTAAACTTTAGCATCAGCTTCCAGTTCTCCCTTATAAAATCAAAAGATGCATTTAACTTCTCTCCGAAAGAGCGTTTCACATACATTGCAATTTTAGGCTTTTGTGATTCCATGTCGTTTCTTATTAGGTAAATAAATATAGTAGAATATAATAAATGCAAGAGAAATGAGGATCAGGCTGAGTCTCAGTATATTCGGTAATTCGGTATGGCGCGTGATGAAACTTTCGATAAATCCTGCCATTATGAATATGGGGATTGTACCTACAACTATTTTCACTCCTCTTTTGGCTCCTCTTTTGAACGATTCCAGTCTTGAATATGTTCCGGGGAAAAGCCATCCATTGCCCAAAGCCAGTCCGGCAGCTCCGGCAACAATAATAGACCAGATTTCAAGTGTCCCATGCAGCCATATGGCAAGCATGGATTCCCAAAGTAAGTCATGCTGGAAAAAGAACATCTGGAATGCGCCGATCATAACTCCATTATTGAAAAGCATATATCCTGTACCAAAGCTTGTTAGGATTCCCATGGCAAAGCAATAGAAAGAAACCATAATATTATTTAGTGTGATTCCCAGGAACATAGGAACTTCGGAAGAGCCGTTATACACTGCCATTGGCTCACCGTTGGCTATGTTATCTAAGGTCATGTCCACATAGCCGTTCCCCAGAATCAAACGGACGAAATCGAGATCACCCGCAGCAGAAACTGCCCCAATCAGCACGCTGACGGTAAAAATGATCAATGAAACCAATAGTTCCCGACGGGCATCATACATGATCTGTGGGATTTCTTGTGTCCAAAAGGTGATGATCCTCGTCCATTTCTCACGTTTGTTCTGGTAAATCTTGTTATGTAGTGCAGAAGCAAGGTTGTTCAGGTAAATGGAAATACGTGAAGTAGGAAAGTGCGTTTGTGCAAACGCCAGATCGGCAGTGAGGTCCGTATATACATCGGCAAGCCGGTCGGGAGACAAGTTTGTTGCTTGCTCCACTACCTTCTCGGCTTCTTTCCATTTATCGATATTCCGACGGATAAACGTTACTTCTTTCATGCTTTTCCAAAGGTTTCAAATAAGTTTTGTCTGAAATCAATAACAAAAGTAAGAGAATAATGATATATTTGCAACGATATACAAAAAATGTTTAATCAGAAATGGCAGAAACTACAATTATTACCGGGCAATTTGTTCGTATCAGCCAAACACCTGCGAGTATTGGTGAGCGACTCATTGCGTTGGTGATCGATTTTATTCTGATAGGCTTCTATGTATATGCAACGGCTACCCTGCTTTCTACACTCCGAATCTCATCGGATTTTATAATGATTCTTATTATGATTGTAGTCTATCTGCCGGTATTAGGCTATTCGTTTCTATGTGAAATGTTCAATCATGGACGAAGTTTCGGGAAAAATCTGATGAACATTCGTGTAGTGAAGGCAGACGGTTCTACGCCCGGCATTAGTTCTTATTTGCTTCGTTGGCTTCTTTTTCCGATTGATAGTCTGCTTACCGGTGGTTTCGGACTATTGGTGGTACTATTAACGAAGAACAGTCAGCGGATGGGGGATCTTGCAGCCGGGACCATGGTTATCAAAGAACAGAACTATCGCAAGATCCATGTCAGCCTTGATGAGTTTGATTATCTGACGAAAGATTATCGTCCCACTTATCCACAAGCAGCCGATTTGTCGCTGGAGCAAATAAATGTTATTACCCGGACATTGCAGGACGGTAAGAAGGATCGTGTGCACCGCATTGCACAATTGGCAAAGAAAGTCCAGGAACTTCTTACCATAACTCCCCGTGATGGTAATCAAGAGCAGTTTCTTCAAACAGTTCTCCGTGATTATCAATATTATGCATTAGAGGAAATCTGATAATTTATAGTCTTTAGAAAGTGTTACCATAGGAAAGAAATTTGTGTCATTCTGTCACAGTATTCTTTATTTTCCTGACTTGTTACTTCAAAAATAATCGCATTCCGGCGTATTTTTTGGATAGACGAATAATAATAATGCGCATTTTCTGCATATTTTTCCGGATTTCAGGGGATTTATGCAAAAAAGGTTATTGTTTATGGGTAAAAGGGTTACTACTTACAAGTAAAAGGGTTACTACTTACAAGTAAAAGGGTTACTACTTACAGGTAAAAAGGTTACTACTTATAGGTAAAAGGGTTACGGCATCCGGATTATATGCTTGTTTGTGCACTTTTCAGGGGATATTTCATTCTAAAAAAAATGTCATGATTTCGATATTTATCTCAAAATCTGCTTCTTGCCATTTTTTATTGGCGTATTTTCATCTTTGTGGGTATCAACCCGGGAATATGGGATTCTCAATAGATTAAAAATGCAAAGTGTCAGAATGTGAGTTCCCTTGTCAACCCGTTTTGATTTTCTATTGTTGATATATTGCGGTGCCGAATAGTACATCAGTTTGCGGTAACTACCTTGATATGCAACCCCAATAAGTAATTTTATAGAAATATACTGTAGTTTAAGATAATGTGTTTAATAAATATAATTTTATTAATTTTCTTGATTCTTTATTGTCTCTATTCTTTTTTTATTTAATTTTGTCTGCACTATTTTATGTGGGAATTAAACTCAAACCATAATAAATAACAGATAGCTATGACGCAAATAATAGAATTGCAAGGTACGGAGAAACGGTTGTATCAACTTGTAGCTCCTTTAGTAATGAATCCGGAAGTCTTAAAACAGAACTATAATTATCCTTTCCGTACGTCGGAAAGTTTTGTGTGGTTTGTTGCAGTGGATGGAAAAGAAGTTGTAGGTTTTATACCGCTGGAATATAAAAAGCGGGAAGCAGTTATTAATAACTATTATATAAGGAATAATAATGCAGAAGTATTAAAAGCTCTTTTAGAAAAGGTCATAGCCAAAATGGATAAAGATAAATATTTGAGTTCAGTTACATTTGTAGAGCATCAGGAGATATTTAAGGAATTAGGCTTTTCAGTAGAGAAAGAGTGGAAGCGCTATGTGAAAATGAATAAGGAGAATTAAAAATGGGGGAGGCTCAGAAGAATGTATATGAATTAGCACAAGAACGGCTACATATTATATTTAAGGAGTTCGATAACATCTGCGTGTCTTTTTCCGGAGGGAAAGATAGTGGTGTATTACTGAACTTGTGTATTGACTATATCCGGCGCAATAATCTCAAGCGGAAACTTTGTGTTTACCATATGGATTATGAAATCCAGTATAGCATGACAATTGATTATGTAGACCGTATTCTGGAGGCAAACAAGGATATTTTGGAAGTCTATCGAGTGTGTGTGCCTTTTAAAGTCACTACTTGTACCTCTATGTATCAGAATTACTGGCGTCCCTGGGATCCGGAGATGGAAGAAATATGGGTGCGGCAGATGCCAAAGGGAAGTATGGACGTAAAGAGCTTTCCCTTTTATACCGATGCAATGTGGGACTATGAATTCCAAATGCACTTTGCCAAGTGGTTGCATGAAAAAAGAGATGCGGTTCGTTCTTGTTTTCTAATCGGTATTCGTACACAGGAGAGCTTCAATCGCTGGCGCAGTATTCATCTTGCGCGGAAATATCAAATGTATCATAATTATCGTTGGACTTCTAAGATAGGAAACGATATTTTCAATGCATATCCTATATTCGATTGGAAAACGACGGATATCTGGGTGGCTAATGGAAAATTCGGATGGGATTATAATCATTTATATGATTTATATTATAAAGCTGGCGTTAACATTGAACGTCAACGTGTAGCAAGTCCATTTCTATGTGAAGCTCAGGAAAGTCTTCGGCTTTATAAAGTAATTGACCCTACTACCTGGGGTAAGATGGTGGGCCGTGTGAACGGGGTGAACTTTACTGGAATTTATGGCGGAACACATGCTATGGGATGGCAAACCGTTCGCTTGCCGAAGGGGTATACCTGGAAAGAATTTATGCAGTTCCTGCTTTCTACATTGCCTGAGAGTACCCGGCGTAATTACTTGAAGAAATTGACCGTTAGTATTGAATTCTGGCGTACGAAAGGCGGATGCCTTAGTGAAGAGACCATTCAAAAGCTTAGGGATGCCGGTGTGTCGCTGGAAGTAGTGAATACTACTAATTACAAGACACATAAGAAACCTGTGAAGATGGACTATCTGGACGATATTGAAATTTCTGAGTTTCGTGAGATTCCAACTTATAAGAGAATGTGTGTCTGTATCCTGAAGAATGACCATGCCTGCAAGTACATGGGTTTTGCCTTGAACAAGGAAG
>OJQY01000521.1_pt1 | contig 17037 bp, 13 predicted proteins | sample 1599091 | NCBI WGS metagenome assembly OJQY01 (sample SAMN03922524, study PRJEB24848) | human gut metagenome | isolation source: stool sample | host: Homo sapiens | place: Germany | collected 2010-02 | reverse complement strand
GAGACAGTCTATGACCTGACCAATCTGACGGATTCCCTCCTGCAAGTCATGGGCAAGGCCATGGCGGAGGGAGAATACAAAAACGGGGACGACCGTTATACATACAGCGATTATGATTTTTATTATTATAATGAAACGCAGTACATTGTGCTCAATTTTACGAGCAACGGAGACGGCAAGAACCAGGGCGTCGTCTACTATACCATTACAGAAGGAAAAGAATACCGTTTTATTCTGACTGCTGAAAAGGGAAAGGCAACCGACGAGCTGCGCAATACCTTGAAACAGATGGTGGATGATACCGTCTATTTTTATAATGAATTCTGGGACGACCCGAATTACGACAACCATTGGGATGAATATGTGCAAAATTATCCTGAGGAATTCGACAAGGCTGTTGGGATAGCCGGCTCCGTTGGTATTGCAATTGTTATGGCGTTTATCATAGGGTTTTTCGTTCTTGCCGCGATAATCGTATTGATTGTTGTTTTAGCCGTAAAAAGCAGCAGCAAAAACAAGGCTGCGGCGCAGGGCTTCGACATAAGAACAGGCCCGGATGGAAGGCAGTACTATTATCCACACAACATCGGCATACCCCAGCAGGGCGGAGCCTGCCAACCCCCATGCCCGCCCCAGGCAGGACAACCGCCAGCACAAAATGACGATAATCAGGAAAACCCCTACGACGGTTCAGAGAAATAAAGATACGGAAAATAAAACGAAAGAGGGCTGCCGGGACTAATCCCGGCGGCCCTCTGTTCTTTGTATTCTTTTTTAAAAAGGAAAAAGGAGCCGCCCACCAGCAGCTCCTTCTCCTAGGAACAAATAATTCCCCGCTTCAGACCTGAACAAAAAAAACAAAAGTCCAGAAAGTCCTTTTTGTAATGAAACTTTCGAAAGATTTTGTTACCAGAAAGGTAACCTTCATTACGATTATATTTTACCATACCATTTTCAAAAGTCAACCCCATTATGCAAATTAATTAGAAGTTTTTACAGTTTGCATAATATAGTTGAAAATATTTCACACCCGCACAATAATATACACAAATAAAAACGGTAAAGCCAGATATAATTCTATCCAAATTGCACATGATGCAATCAGTTTAATATTAGATTCTATATTTATGACAATGTGCATCTTCTTCCCCGCTCACTACAGGGTGTTAATAGAAATAGTAAACAAGTATTTTCTGCTATTAAAACGCTCATTTTTCGAAAAGCTGTGAATCGGAAATATACGTATACGGTATGTTCCGCGCCTTGCGCTCATTTCCTTTTCAGAACAAAGCTTCGCTTTTTAATTTTCGCAAAATTATACTGGGATAAAACAATTATTCCCTCGTTCCCATCAATGGGAACAAAGTATGAAAAGTAAAACGGGCGGACGCATACACCTGCACTCCGCCCGTTTATATTAATTATACTGCTTATGATTTTCAAACTCTACTTTTAGTGACAAATTTTCAATTTCTATTATTTGTATCAGGCCGGTTTTATTATCGCACGTTACCTTAAAATCCCCGGAATCACAGCTTCCTTTATAGACGCACAAATTGTCTTTGTTTTCAGTTAAGGACAGTTCATCGGGCGAAGCGCAGGAATTCAGTACATTGACGATAGCGCGGGCGAAGGATTGCTGCGGAAGGTAGTCGGAGGTCGTTTGACAAAACAGCTTGTTGTATTCGATTGAATACGCCCCGCCGAGCCATTTAAAGCACAGACCCTTGAGTCCGTCCGGCTTTGTTACCGTTACAGAGGAGACGCCTTCCTTCGTATGGCTGACCTCGCAGGAAAGCTCTGTGCCCGCCGTATCTACCTGAGCCGCCGCCGCAAAATCTGTAATGGGCTTTGCCGGCTGCGCGGTTCCCTGTGAACAGGCGGCAAACAAAACTGTAATAAAAGCGATAGCAAGTATCAAAAAAAACGAACGCCGCATAAAACACCACCTGTATACTATTTTATCATTTATACAAATAGTATTTTACAATTCCCAGCCCTCCAGAGAAGAGGGCGTCATCCATTTGCGAATTCTTTTATTAAAGCGGGAAGCTCGCCGATTAAATCGGTCGGCAGCATTGAAATTTTTCCAAAGCTTTGCGCGCAACGGTCCCCGGCAAGCCCATGCAGGTATACGCCGGCGGCTGCCGCGTCAAACGCCTGCACCCCCTGCGCGAGGAATGAAGCGATTATCCCTGCCAATACGTCGCCGCTGCCCCCGCGCGCCATACCCGCGTTGCCGCTGGTGTTGACGAATGTTTTTCCCCTTGGGTGGGCGATTACCGTCTTAGCTCCCTTGAGTACCATGATGACACCGTAATCGCCTGCGAGCTTCTGCGCGGATTCTATCCGGTTATTCTGAATATCGCGCACTTCTGCTCCCAGAAGCCTTGCCGCCTCACCCGGATGCGGGGTCAGAATAACGGGCGCATTCGCTTCTTTTAATATATCTATATGCTGCGCCACCGCGTTTATGCCATCGGCGTCTATAACTATGGGCGCTTTGCTTTCGCGCAGAAAGCTTTCCAACAGAAGCCGCACATCCTCTCCGCCGCCAAGACCGCAGCCAATCAATACGGCGCTTGCTTTTTCCGCCTGGGATAACAGGTATGGTATACAAACACGGTCGACAGTCCCGCCCGCCGCCTGCCGAACCGGCAAAAAAACCGATTCATTGAGCTGCGCGGAGACAATTGGATAGATAGAATCTACCGCCGCGATTTTTAATAACCCAACGCCGCAGCGCAGCGCGGCCTTCGCGCTCATTGCGCAGGCGCCCGCCATTCCGCTGCTTCCGCAGATAGTAAGGAGCTGCCCGCGACCGCCTTTGTTTTCAGACACGGTAAGCTTTGGCAACACCCGCTTAACATCCTCTTTTTCCGGCGTTTCATAAAGATAAGGGCTTTCCGCCATCAGCATGGGAGGAATCCCAATATCGGCTACGACCGTTTCCCCGCAGTAATCCATCGCGGGAAAAAGCACATGCGCCGGCTTGAGCGTCGTAAACGAAACCGTAAGGCTTGCCCTGACCGCGCCGTTTACGACGCGGCCCGTGTCTCCCTGCACGCCGCTGGGCAGGTCGATGGACATAATACGCCCGGCCTTATCCTCGTTGATTTTTTCAACAAACGCCGCCATATGGTCGAGGAAGCCGTCCTTAAACCCGATTCCATAGAGCGCGTCTATTATATATTTCGATTGCTTGATTTTCTGGTCGGCCAGGCGCTGGGATTCCCCGTAACGCCATATGGTAACACCGATTTCACCCGCGGCCTTCAAAGCGGCTTTCGCGTCCGCGCTCCTCGGCTCGCCGTCCATTAAAATAATGGAGCTGTTTACCCCGCGCTGCCTGAGATAGGCCGCCGAAATAAAGCCGTCGCCGCCGTTGCGCCCTTTGCCGCAGAGCACGGCTACCGTATCGTCCGCTTTGACGCCCATCCGGTCCATCATCAGCTGCGCGGCGGAGGCGCCCGCCATCTTCATCAGCTCAAGCATCGTTGCGCCTTCCTGTTCTGCGGCGCGCTCTAAAGCCCGCATCTGCGCTACAGACAGAATTTTCATGCTTACCACTCCTCTTTGATATAATAAAAAATGGGAGAACGCTTTGTTCCCCCACCATAACCAATAAAAACGAAACAGCAGGTGAAATAGCCTGTCTCCTTCGCTTATTTTCTGTAAAACAGATTGACTGCGATTTCCCTCTTTAAATAGGGGCGCATGGCCTCCAACACCTTTTCGTTTGGGGAAAAGAGCAGCAGGCAGTTCCCGTATTTTTCAATGAAAAACACAGCGGCATAAACGTCTTCGCCAAAATCGGAGGCGGACGCAAACATCAGCTTGTCATACTTGCGCTTGTCGTAGTCCTTATCGTCAAACCTGCCCATATCCTCAATTTTTTTAATATCGAAGCTGACGACGCGCTTTCTTTTGCGCTTGGCAATGACCTTGTCCACCGTAATGTTGCTGTTGGTAACGCTGTACTCGTATTCCACATTCTGCGCGGTAATAAAGTACCACGCGCCGTAAACGGCGGCAATCAGAACAAAGAAGGCAACCATAATAAAGTAATAAATACTTGTAATATAAGCAAGCGCCACGCAGGCAAGCGGCAGCAGTACAACGCACAGGACGATACATACTGTTATCAGCCTGTCGCGCACCGTTTTTTCTTTCTTAACGAGCTGTTCTACAAAAATATCCATGAATGCAACATCCGTCCTTTTGTGTTTTCCTATTATAGAATGATAACACAGAAGTCCGCCGTTTACAATATTTATTGTAGGATTTGTTCCCATACCTATTGATTTTTTCAAAAATTGGTGTTATAGTCAGTAATAAGCTGAATCAATCACCAAAACGCAGTGATAAAGGAAGTAATCCCTCACATTGTCCCGTTTCCAGAGAAGGCGCTCCCCGGCTGAAAGGGCGTCCCGGCGGGTTTGAGGCGGTGAAGTTCCCTTTTGAGCGGCGCGGCTGAACGAGCAATTCCATTAGGCCGCGACGGCAGGCACCGTTACATGCCGCAGGAGTGTTTGCTCTTTTGCAAAAAACAGGGTGGTACCGCGGAAGTTTGCTTTCGTCCCTTCGGAGGACGGAGGCTTTTTATTTTGCCAAAATCTTACCATACTCTTGCATATAGGCTTAATAACAATTGATGAAAGGAAGAATCCACGATGAAAAACCAACTGGAGGCCATCCGCGCGGCGGCGAAGGAAGCCCTTGAAGGCTCGCGCGCCGCGGCGGACATTGAACAGCTGCGCATCAAGTATCTCGGCAAAAAGGGCGAGCTTACAGCTATTTTAAAGCAGATGGGCAAGCTCACGCCTGAGGAACGCCCGGTTATTGGGCAGCTTGCAAACGAGGTGCGCACCTTTATCGAGGACGCAATCGAAAGCAAGGTACAGGAGTTAAACGAGAAAAAACAGCTCGAACAATTAAAGGCGGAAAAGCTCGACGTAACACTGCCGGGCAAAAAGCCCGTGCTTGGCGCAAAGCACCCGCTTACGATTGTGCTCGACGAAATCAAGGAAATTTTCGTCGGCATGGGCTTTGATATTGTGGAAGGCCCAGAGGTAGAAACCGATTATTACAACTTTGAAGCGCTCAACATGCCGAAGAACCATCCCGCGCGCGACACGCAGGACACCTTCTATATCAATGACAATATTGTGCTCAGAACGCAGACCTCACCCGTTCAGGTGCGCACGATGGAAGAACAGAAGCCGCCTATCCGCGTTATTTCACCCGGCAGGGTTTATAGAAGCGACGCGGTTGACGCGACGCACTCCCCCCTGTTCCACCAGATTGAGGGGCTGGTCGTAGATAAGGGCATTACCTTTGCCGATTTAAAGGGTACGCTCGAAACCTTTGTCAAGCGCTTGTACGGCGAGGATTCCGTCGTACGCTTCCGCCCGCACCACTTCCCGTTTACCGAGCCGTCCGCCGAGGTAGACGTGCAGTGCTTTGGCTGCCACGGCGAGGGCTGCCGCTTGTGCAAGGGCGAGGGCTGGATTGAAATACTCGGCTGCGGTATGGTGCACCCAAAGGTGCTTTCAAACTGCGGCATTGACCCGGAGGTATACAGCGGCTTTGCGCTCGGCCTCGGCCTGGAGCGCGTCGCTATGCGCCGTTATGGAATCGACGATATGCGCCTGTTCTTCGAGAACGACGTGCGTTTTCTGAACCAGTTCTGATAAACCTGAAAGAAAGGAGTTGCGTATAAAATGAATCTTTCCATGAAATGGCTCAATGAATACACCAAAGCCGAAATGCCGCCGAAAGAATTCGCGGAAGCGATGACGATGAGTGGCTCGAAGGTGGAGGGCTACGAAATAGAAGGCGAAAAAATCAAGAACGTCGTGGTGGGAAAAATCCTGTCCATTGAAAAGCACCCGGACGCCGACAAGCTCGTTGTCTGCCAGGTGGACGTCGCTGAAGACGCGCCTATCCAGATAGTCACCGGCGCTTCTAACCTCAAGGAGGGCGACCTTGTACCCGTTGCGAAGGACAATTCCGTTTTGACCGACGGAACGAAAATCAAAAAAGGAAAGCTGCGCGGCGTACCAAGCTGCGGCATGCTCTGCTCGCTCGGCGAGCTTGGGCTTACGCAGCATGATTTCCCCTATGCAATCGAGGACGGTATTTTCGTATTGCAGGAGGACTGTGAAATCGGCCAGGATATTCGCAGCGCGATAGGCCTTGACGATACGAAGGTCGAATTTGAAATTACCTCCAACCGGCCCGACTGCTTTTCCGTCATCGGCCTTGCAAGGGAAGCGGCGGCAACCTTCGGTGAGGAGCTAAAGCTCCACACACCTGCTGTAAAGGGCGGCGGCGGAGACTGCAAGAGCCTGCTCGACGTTAAAATTGAAGCGCCGGATTTGTGCCGGGTTTACAGCGCGCGCATTGTAAAGAACGTGCGTGTAAAGCCCTCCCCTCGCTGGATGCGTGAGCGCCTGCGCGCGATGGGCGTCCGCCCCATCAACAACATTGTCGATATTACGAACTATGTAATGCTGGAATACGGCCAGCCGATGCACGCGTTCGACCTGCGTTATATAGACGAAGGAAAAATCCGTGTACGCCTTGCCAAAAACGGCGAAAAAATTACGACGCTCGACGGTATCGACCGTGTGCTTACGGACAACAATCTCGTTATCGCGGACGCGAACAAGCCTGTCGCGATTGCCGGAGTCATGGGCGGCGAATACAGCGGTATTATGGACGACACGACCACCATCGTGTTTGAATCCGCAAACTTCCTGGGGAGCTCCGTGCGCCTGACGGCAAAGCAGCACGGTATGCGTACAGACGCTTCTTCCCGGTATGAAAAGGGGCTCGACCCGAACGCCTGCCTGCCCGCCCTCAACCGCGCGTGCGAGCTGGTTGAGCTTTTGGACGCGGGCGACGTGATGGACGGAATCATTACGGATTTCTGCTACCAGAACGTGGAGCGGCGGATAGAGCTAGACCCGCAGTGGATTAACGCCTTCCTCGCGACAGCCATACCGCGTGAAAGGATGGTGGAAATCCTTGAGAAAATCGAGTGTGAAATCGACGGCGGCGACGTCATCGTTCCGACCTTCCGCCCCGATTTGGAGCACAAGGCCGACATTGCGGAGGAAATCGCCCGTTTTTACGGCTATAACGTGATAAAGTCCACGGCAATCAGCGGCGGCGCGCAGGGAAAATACAGCGCGCGCCAGAAGTTCGACCAGATGTTAAGCGAATCCATGCTTGCGATGGGGCTTTCTGAGATAATGACCTATTCATTCATCAGCCCCAAATATTACGGCAAAGTACTGATGCCGGAAAACCATTCTCTGAGGAATTCCGTCGTTATCTCCAACCCGCTCGGCGAGGATACAAGCATTATGCGCACGACCGCGCTTCCTTCCATGATGGAAATCCTTTCTAAAAACTATAACAACCGTAACGCGCAGGCGCACCTGTTTGAGCTTGCGAAGGAATATATCCCGACTGCTCCCGACGAGCTTCCGGTTGAGAAAAACAAGCTCATCGCGGGCATGTACGGCGGCGAAACCGACTTCTTTACCATCAAAGGCATTGCGGAAGCATTGCTCGACAAGGCAGGTGTGTACGGCTGGGACATCGAGGCGAGCAGCGAGCCGTTCGGCTATCATCCCGGCCGGTGCGCGGTGCTTACAATCGGCGGTGAGGAGCTCGGAGTACTCGGTGAAATCCATCCGGAATGCGCCAAAAACTATGGTATATCTGGAAGGGTTTACGCCATGAGTCTTGACGCCGACGTAATGTACAAAAACGCGCAGCTTGCAAAGAGCTACAAGCCGCTGCCGAAATACCCGGCCATTACGAGGGACCTTGCCGTTATCTGTGACGAAAACATCCCCGTACTGACGCTTGAAAAAGCGATTTCGGCCGCCGCGGGTAATTATCTCGAAGCCCTCAAGCTGTTTGACGTCTACCAGGGCAAGCAAATCGAAGCTGGCAAAAAAAGCGTTGCGTTCAGCATTACACTGAGAAGCGCTGACAGCACGCTGACAGACGAGCAGGCTTTAGCTACCGTCAAGCGTATTATGAAGGCGCTCGACAAGGTGGGAGCGGTACTGCGCAGCTAAGTGAAAAAGATGGAATAAATTGCGGAAAGTTAACAAATAATTATTGAACTTTCCCGTGCCGCGTAGTACAATACAAATACCGGAGGTGGAATCATGTTTGACAAGACGATGATATTCTCGCTTGGAGGAGAAAAGGACGACGAGATTAAGCGCGCATTGACGACCGTTTACGACGCGCTCAAGGAAAAGGGCTATAACCCTGTCAACCAAATCGTCGGTTATATCCTTTCAGAAGATCCCACATATATCACGACGTACCACAACGCGCGCAACATCATCAGTAAGATAGACCGCGACGATCTTCTGGAGGCTTTGGTCAAGTCTTTCCTAAATAAATAAAAGGGGTTGGTATAAAGCGTCCGCTTTATACCGGCAGGCAGCAAAAGGCCGGCGTCGTTTTGACGCCGGCCTTTTATTGTTTTTAAAGGAATCTATCCATACACTATACCGGCTGCGGAAACCGTATTTCAAGTACGAACAATCCGTCACTTAGCGACGCCGAAATTTCCCCTCCCATCTGTTCTGTAAGCGTTCTCGCAATGGATAGGCCAAGTCCGGTCGCGTTGCGGCTGTTTTCGACGGTATAAAAGCGGTCGAACAGGCGGCTTACAGACACATGATCGAGCTTTTGTGTGTGATTGGAAAAGGCAATCGTTCCCTGTTTGGATAAATCAATCAGCAAATCGCCGTCGCTGTATTTAATCGCGTTGCTCACCACATTGCCGAAAATACGCGATAAGGCCGCTTTGTCCATCTGCCGAATAATCCGCCCTTCCGGCATAGAGACCCGCGGGACAATCCTTTTTTCACACAGCGCGCCATAGTAGGCCGCCAGGCATTCCTCCAAAGCGTCGTTAAGCACGACGGGCTCAAGGCGGTCATACCTGCTCCCCGATAAATTGACGGAATATTGGAACAGCTCCTCCGTCAGCTTTTTGAGCGCCTCAATTCGGTTTGAGATAATCGCCAGATACTGCCGGACAGCCTCCGGCATTTCCTCCTGCTCCAGCAGCTCCATATACCCGCAGATTGCGGTCAGGGGCGTGCGCAGGTCGTGCGAAATGTTCGTGACGGCGTCCTTCAGCTCCCGGTCGCCTTCGGTGTAACGGATGTGTTCCTTTCTCAGCAGCTTTAGCTGCCTGTCGATATCGGCGGCCAGCCTGCGCAGCTTCCGGTCTGATGAGGATATGTCGATACCCACATTGGTATCCTCCCGCAGCCTTTCGGCAAAGGCCGTACGTATTTCTTCGGCCGCTTTACGCATGCCCGCCATTTTTATCAGTAAAATGCAGAGTACAACCAGAAGTATCAGGCACAATGCGCCGAGAAAGTAAACCATAAAAATCCCTTATTTCAAATCTTTTCTGCGGAAGAAGAATATTCCCGCAAGCGTACTTACAACTGTTAGCAAGCCGGAATAAACTGCCATCCGCCATGGGTTGGCGGCAGACATTTCAGAAATTTGTATTCCCTGGCCTGTGGGCAGAAAATCAACAGCGAACTGGTATATACCCCGCCAGCTTTCCGGCAGATAGTTTAAATTTTTCATAGTATCTACAACAACAATTTCACCATCCACCATATTGTATATATTTTCAAATTCCGGTGCACTCAGCCTGATAATCAAATAACTTGACAGGAAAAGCAAGACAAAAGTTCCCAGAAGGCACGCTGTGACACAGATTGCCTTGTTCTGGATGAGCATTGCAAGCAGGGTATAAACGGCTGTTGCCGATAAAACCAGAAGAAATCCGTCCAGCAGCAGTACAGACGCAAGCTCCGGCCATTCTTTAAACCCGTATATTGGAATACCCACGGCAAGTACCGCCGCCATGCCTGAAAGCACCATCAAAACACCCGCAACGGCATTGGTTACATAATTTGTAAAATAGACCGCCGTCCTTGAATGCCCGACAATCAATTTATTGCGGATTGTGCCGTCGCTGTATTCCGTACCGGTGAACAGGCAGCAAAAAAATGCAAAAACAACACAGGAATAATAAAAACTCGAAAAAAGCAACTGGCTTACATCTGTAACTCTTTCTGTGGCTTTGTTGGTGATGCATAGTAAAAAACTATATAGTACCATGAAAGCTATACCGGTCCAGAAGGCTCCGTTTTTCAAAAGCCGCGTAAAATTGGTGCGCAGCAGCTTACTCATGCTTACCGCCCCCAATCAGGTTAATATAGTAGCTTTCCAGGTTTTCATCCTGCTCACTGAGCGTTAATACTTCACAGTGCTCGTCCGCCAGAGCAAGCGTAAGCTCCGTCAAGTTGCAGTCGCCGAATATATCAGCCTCATTTTCCGAGGTAACCGCGTATTCAAGCTTTCTTACCTCCAGCACCCGGGTCAGGGCGTGAATGTCGGAAACCTGTATATGCTTACTTTTACGGCACACAGCCCTCAATTCTTCCGCGCTGATTTCTTTTACGATTCTCCCGCTGTCAATAAAGCCGAAATGCGTCGCCAGGCGGGACAGCTCATCGAGAATATGGCTTGAAAGCAGCACTGTAATATTCCGTTCCCGGTTGAGCTTTAAAATTAGCTCGCGTATTTCGACGATGCCCTGCGGGTCCAAGGCGTTTACCGGCTCGTCAAGCACCAGGAAATCCGGGTCGCCGCAAAGCGCTACAGCGATACCGAGCCTTTGGCGCATACCGAGCGAAAAGTTTTTCGCTTTTTTCCTTCCGCTGTCCGAAAGGCCGACCAGCTCCAGCAGTTCCTTTATGCCGTCAAACGACGGGCGGCCGAGAACACGGTACTGCGCACGCAGGTTTTCTTCCGCCGTCATATGCGTATAAACAGACGGCGTTTCCACCACTGCTCCCATCCTGCGCCTTGCACGGGTAATGTTTTTATCCGTATGTTTCATTCCATACAGGGCATATTCCCCGGAGGTTGGGCTTTGCAGTCCGCAAATGAGCCGTATCAGCGTGGTTTTGCCAGAGCCGTTTTTGCCGACAAACCCATAAATCGAGCCCTTTTCCACATGCATATCAAGCCCGTCCAGTGCTTTAAAACGCCGGTAATGCTTTGAAAGATTTTCCGTATGTAATACATACTCCATATCGATGCCTCCTTTGATTGATGTATTGATTTTAGCACGATATGGTTAAGGCAGCGGTTAAGAAAACCGTAAAGAAAAAGGAAAGATGTTACTGTTCCCGGAGCTTAAAGCCGATTCCCCACACCGCCTCGATATAATCGCCGCCTGAAGCGCTGCGCAGCTTCCTGCGCAGGTTGCTCACATGTACCTTTAAGGAGCTTTCCACACAATCGGGCGTATCCTCGCTGATACAATCGAGAATTCGGGACTTGGTGATTACCTGCGCCGGGTTTTTCATCAATAATTTTAAAATAGCAAATTCCGTTTTGGTCAGGTGAACCTCTTTACCGCCCGCGTAAACCTCATGTTTCCCAATATCAAGAGACAAGCAGCCGTATCTGAGGCTCGTACTCTCCTCCGCCTGGCCGGCGCGCAGCTGTACGGCGATTCTCGCAAGCAGCTCTTTGAGATGGAAGGGCTTTGTGATATAATCCGCAGCGCCGCTGAGCAGCAGGTTTACTTTAGCTTCAACTTCAATTTTCGCGCTGATTATGATGACGGGTATCCCCTTGAGTTTCGGCAGAACCTCTTCGCCTGATAAGCCGGGCAGCATTAAATCGAGCAGCGCCAAATCCGGCCGGGAGCGGGACAGCAGCAGCAAAGCCTCTGTTCCGGAGTATGCGCGCTCGACGCCGTAGCCCTCTTTTATTAGGGCTTGTTCCAGCATATTTCCAATATAAACGTCGTCGTCGATAATTAATATCCGTTTCATAAGCGCTCCCGTCCAAGCAAATTTAGCCTCATTTCTGCCCATTATAACATGTTTTAAAAGCCCGGACAATAACGCATCTTCCAAACACCGCAATTTTCCAATGGAAAGAACGGCCGCCTAATTGGTTGATATAAACAAAATTTATCAACAAACTTTTTCAGTAACGAGCTAACCGCACACTCTTTTTGCTTTACTTCCAACAATTGTTTCTTTATAATGAAAGAGTCCAAGACCCAAGAACAGAAAGGGATTGATACCAGGTGAATACAAAAAGACGCGGCATCACATTATTTATATCGCTGCTCCTGACCGTTTGTATGCTGTTCGCAATGCAAATTCCAGCCATACACGCGGTATCCCAAACGGCCCTGCCGGACAGCCCGGTACAGGAAAAGAATAATTCCGAACCGGCAAAGCTGGTGCTCGGTATGGTCTATTTCGGGACGGACAGCTCGTCCGCCGGAACACACAGCTTTGTTGAAATTTACAACCCCAACGATTTCGGCGTGAGCCTTACGGGAACCTATTCCCTGCAGTACAAATGTATGGATACAGAAAAAACACCCGGCTGGGAAAAGCTCGACCTTGCGGGTGAAATACCGGCGCGCCATTCGTTCCTTGTCAACATGGGTGACGAAAGCGGTTCAGCGGGCGGCACCGGCACAAAAGGACGCCTTGACCTTACAGGAAAAGCGTTTGACCAAAGCTTCGGCCTGCCGCTTGCAAAGCTTCACGCAAAAGGCGTTAAGGTAGTTATCATGGCAAACCAAACGCAGCTTTCCTCTTCGCTTCATAATCCTTTTGACGGTGATGGAGCAGGTCAGGCAGAAGGCTATGTTGATATGTTCGGCGTTTCCGGCAATGACGGCGCGCCGACTGTCCCTTCACAGCAGGCGGACGGTTATGAAACCGCGTGCATCATGCAGGGCGCGTCTGATGCGCAGTCCAAGCAAAAGGGCTATGTGCGTTTAAGCGATGACGGCGAACGTTATATTGATACGGACAACAACCTTGCGGATTTTCAGCAGGTGGATTTCAGGACGTCTGACCTCGGCGATCCGTTATTTATTCCCCGCTGTCTTGACGACGGTGCGTGGGATTACAAGGGCGGCAATGACAAAAAAACACCCGAATATGTTTTAAACGGCGCGCCCAACACGCTGTGGGCTGACGGTTCGGCGCTGGTATCTTCTGATATTTCCGCAATAGAATGGTATAAGGATAAGGATGGCAAGTATTATCTGTTTTTGCCGTCGACCGCGGATTTAGAAAACCTGACCGTATGGCATACCTTCGACGGCGAGGTACGTGTTGGTGAAACGGTGCTTGTAAATGGTGAGCCGACCGCGGCATTCAGCGCCTCAAACGGCGGGGAGTTTGTTTTGACAAACAACGGCAGGCGCTACGATATTGTGGTAATGAAGGCGGAGGATTTGCCCGCCATGTTTATCACGACGGAAGGCGACCTCTCCCTTGTCCACCAGGACAAAGAACTGAAGATGCCGGGTAAAATGATGCTGGCGGAAAAAGGGGAAGCAGCGGCACAATATGACGGGGCGCTCGAGCATATCAAGGGCCGCGGCAATACCTCCTGGACGTTGGACAAAAAGCCGTATAACATAAAGCTGCCCTCCGCCGCATCCTTGCTGGGAATGGATTCCAGCAAAAAGTGGAGCCTGCTGGCTGTTCACAGCGAGCCGACCGTATTCCGGCATAAAATCATGCACGACCTCGCAAACGATATCGGTTTGCAGTATTCGCCGCATTCTGAGTATATCGACTTGGTAATCAACGGTGAGTATTTCGGCATATACCAGCTAATTGAGCGGGTAGACATTGGAAAAAACAATCTTGTGAAGATTACCGACCTTTCCAAAAAAACGGAGGACGTGAATTCGGAGGAGCTGGAAAGCTACCCGCGTTTTGGCCCGAACGACCCTGAGACAGACTCGATGAAGGGCTATGAAATCCCCAATAACCCGGACGATATTACCGGTGGATACCTGCTGGAATTTGACGACTACCGCTATTACAGCGAGCCCAGCGGTTTTGTAACGAAGCGCGGGCAAAGAGTGACGATTAAGTCGCCTGAAAACGCGTCGAGAGAACAGGTTGCGTATATCAAGGGCTTTGTTGAGGATATGGAGGAAGCCATTTACTCCGAAACAGGCTACAATTCCAAGGGTAGGTATTATACTGAATATATCGACGCACAGGCGGCGGCGAAATTCTACCTGTTACAGGAGCTTGCCATCAACGTCGACGCGGGCAGGAACAGCTGCTATTTTTGGAAGGATACCGACAAAGCCGGCGACGGAAAGCTCCATTCAGGCCCGACGTGGGACTGGGACGCCGGATTGGGATTCCTGGGTACGCAGCATGGCGTCGACCTGAGCGACCCTTACGCATGGTGGGTAAACCAGAGCAGGCGAATCAGCGATGCGGAGCATACCATTTATTCGGCGCTTTGTATGCACAGCGATTTTCAAGAGCTTGTGCTAAAGCAGTGGACGAGCAACGTATATCCTGCGGTGCGCGTTTTACTCGGTGAAAGCCAAAGCAGCAGCGGTATATTAAAAAGCCTCGGCGATTACGGCGAATCGGTTGCTTCCTCCTATGCGCTGAACCAAAAAAGATGGAACCGCGCCGGTTTGGATGCGGGCATCAGCCAGCTGCAAAACTTTATAGCCAGCAGGACGGATTTTTTTAGCAGCGCGGGATTTGTGGCAGCGGCTGCGGAAAACATCAGCGGAGCAAAAATAGATGTAGAGACAATGTCTTACAAAATGCCCGTATACGCATTGACGGATGATGAAAAAGTAAGGTTTGAAAGCAAAAAACGCAATGTGCTGGGCAAAATAGAGTCCGCCGTTTCATGCGCGGAAATCGCGGCTGTATTGCAGGAGTACGATTACTTTATCAGCCACTTTTTCTCTGAGCCGCACGACGGTAAAACAATACGGACAGTCTATTATGACAACTCGAGCACCAAATGGTCCGTCCCCCATTATTACATATGGGGCGGCCAAGGCTTTGAAGAGCAATGGCCGGGAAAAGCAATGACGAGAGTAAGCGGTGATATTTATATGGCGACTATTCCCGCCGGATATGACTGGATTATTTTTAACAACAATGGCTATCCACAGCTTGCGACGCAAAGAATCCGCGCTCACGACAATCTTATTTTCACGAACAATGGTCCCGGATACCAGAGCACTGTGTCGGGCGTGGACGGCATTTGGACCGCGTATCAGGGCACTACGCAAGGGCTCACAAGTGCTGTATCGCAATTTTCCGATGAGTTGAGGGATTTAATAGCTACTATCAACCCCGATAATTACACAGAGGAAGAGCTCCTTGGTCTTACCGAGAGCCTGCAAAACGGTATCAGGAAAATACAAAATGCCGCTTCTGTCTCAGATGCCGCTCTTGCAAAGGAAGCGGCAAAAAAAGAAATACTGTCCCAAATCAAGCGGGTCGTATATTTTGACAACTCAGCCACGAAATGGACGACGGTGAACTTCTATACCTGGAATTCAGACGGAGAAGCGTTTAAGTGGCCCGGCCGGGATATGACACATGTAGGAAATAATATTTACAAGGCTGTTTTGCCCGCGGGCTACGACCGGGTTCTCTATAATAATGGCGAAGGACAGCAGACATATGACCTTAACGCGCCGGATTTTGAAAACAAAATCCATATTGCGCTGGAGCATAACGGAGGCGGAAAATACAGCTGTGCAACCGTTGCCTACAATCCGAATACGTCCGTTACTGTTTTAGTGGGCGACGCAGATGAAAACGGAACGGTCAATCTCGCGGATGTTCTGTCGATGCAAAAGCATTTGGCGAAGGTAAAAGCTCTCACTGGCATCGGTTTGCTAGCTGCTGATATAAATTACGACGGGGATGTCAGCATAGCCGATGTGCTTTTTGTCATGCAGTATTTGGCCCGGTATTCAAACGATTACGGCATTGGACAGCCGCGAAAAACGGTGGCATAACGAAAATATAATAATTAAAAAACGGACGACTATATGGTTGTCCGTTTTTTGCTGAAAAATCAGAGGAAACAGAATTGTTTTGGGTTTGATTATTTCCTATCCTTGATTCAGCTTCAGGATACCGCAGGAGCTTTGTCCGAAGAAAATGACAGCAAACTATTTGCTATAACAGTAAAACAAAAACTCATTCCGTCCGAGGTCACAAATTATATGCCGACTGATGGATTAGATATAATGTAGAATTAGTTGTATAAACTTGTAAAGAGAAGCCACACTAAAATTAAAGAATTCAAAAAAGGAGATAACCATGGACCGCGAAAGATTAATGCAGGAAGTCAAGGATATATACGCCAGTTTCTCTCAGCAGGAAACACAACAATATTTTTCTCAAACAGGAAGCAATACGAATCCGGAACAGTATTATGAGAAAATACTCAATATGGTTTTAAATGAAATTTCTTCCGGGACATTCGACAGATTTGATTCTGGCAGGTCAATTGTAGATGCAGTAGCAAAAGACAAGCACAAATGGTTATCTGAATGGAATCAATCGATAGAGGGCTGATTACAGCCCTCTTTTTTGTCTTATAAAGCCTTAGGGTCTGTGTTTCTGCAAGAGAAAAACGCCTGCCATAAGGCAAGCGTTCTGAAGCAGTGTGCAGGAGTTTTTGTATATCTTTTCATTAAAAAGTCGGCTGCAGCCACCCCGCCTGCGGCGCGGTACTGGCTGTAACGCTCTTCGCTGAAAACGGTCCACCGGACCGTTTTCTTTTCGCTCAGACCCCAAGTTGGACTCGAACCTTCCGGCACTCTTGCAGCATGGTCGCCTCGCTCGCTTGGAGCGCTTCGCGATGCTCCCTGCTGCTGCGCCAGCACAGCCCTCCCTTCTTCCGCCACTGGCGGCGGTCGGGCTTGCTGCCCTGCGGAACCGCAGGGTCGTCCTCTGGTTTGAGAATAACCTTTAGGACAAGCCAAAGAAAAAGACCGCCCAATTCGGGCGGTCTTTTTCTTTGGCTCCCCAAGTTGGACTCGAACCAACGACCTAACCGGTCAGAAACAAAGGTCGCCCTGCTCGCTTGGGGCGCTTCGCATTGCTCCCTGTTTCTTCCTGCGCA
>OJQY01000510.1_pt1 | contig 17375 bp, 10 predicted proteins | sample 1599091 | NCBI WGS metagenome assembly OJQY01 (sample SAMN03922524, study PRJEB24848) | human gut metagenome | isolation source: stool sample | host: Homo sapiens | place: Germany | collected 2010-02 | reverse complement strand
GTGGGCTCGGAGATGTGTATAAGAGACAGCTTAAAGTATTTGCCGAAGAACGACTGATTGGCGAAGTGCAGCTCGTCGGCTATCTCCTGAATGCTCTGCTCGGACGATTTCAGCATGGCTTTCGCTTCCAGAATCACCAAGCTGTCAATCCACTCGCCCGCCGTCTTTCCACTCACCTCTTTCACCACGGTGGAAAGATGCTTAGGGGTAAGGAACATCTTGTCGGCATAATAAGACACGCTCCTCTCCTCTTTATAGTGTTCGGAAACATACCGTATGAAGCGTTCAAACAAATCTTCCTTGCGGCTTTTCGGAGTACGCTCCTTAGCGGTATGCCCCTGATAGATGTCGTATATCTCGTAGAACAGAGCCAGCAACAATCCCTGCGTAATCTCCTTGCGGTACGGGTTGTCTTTCAGCTTCACCTTGCTCCACAGGAAAGAGTGATATTCCTCGAACGCCTGCAACTCGTCGGCGGTGATATCGATGCAAGGCCGCTCCTTTATCATGAAGAACATGGGAAACAGCTGCTGCATGGTAGGTATCACCAAATCCATGAAATCTCTGGACACCGCTATAAAGCTGCCGGAGAAATCATCGGAACGTTCACCCTGCTGCACGATTTGCTCGGGCAGGATGATACAAAGCACTCCCTCTTTCATTTCATATTCCTGCAGGTTGATGTTCATCTTACACCGGCCTTTCCGGCAGACAGCAAGGCAGGCGGCGTTCAGGCGCATAGGATATGGCGTAAAAGGAATATCCCTTATATCATCAAAAATAGCGAAATCATTGCCGATAAAGTCAATCATGGGCAGATGCTGTATTCCGGAGATATCAACGTTGCGTATCTGTTTTGTATTCATTGTTCTTGTGCTTTGCCGGCAAATATAGGATTATTCACGGAATTATTAATTTAAAAATCGTGAATGTTATCCTAATTCATTATTTTAAAGCCGATAAAGAACGTACGCGGCTGTGTAGGTCCGTAAAAATAACCGGCATCGCGAAACTCTCCCTTATCCAAATCCTTCTGGAAACTGTTGAAAATGTTTTGCACGCCCGTATTCAACTGAAACTTGATATGGTCGTGCAGCACGAAGGTATAGTTCAGTTTCAGATTGAGGTCAAAGAAGTGGGGCGTATTCTCCATGCGGTCTTTCTCGATATACCCGGCGTAGTGCGGCACAATCATCTTGCCCGTATACGTGCCCGACAGAGAGAAGTCGAAATTCTTCACCGGGGCGGACGAGAACGTAAAGTAGCCGTAATAGTCGGGCGTGCGGGGCATACGTTTGGTGGTCAGGTCTTCACCGTCCACCTGCGTCCAAACCTCTTCCCGGGTATAGCGGCTGCGCTGCGCGGTAAAGCCCAGCTGGAACTGCGCTTCCTTGCCATGGGCAATCTTGGCGTCGAGGTTGGCGCCGTACACACGGGCGCCGTTACCGTTACGGCGCTCCTTAATCACATCGCCCATATCGTTCTTGCCGATATCCTCGAGCACGAATACATGGCGCAGGTCGGTATAGAAACCCTCTACGAGGATATTGGCCTGCCAGTGTCCCAGCCGGGTGGTCCAGTCCACCGAACCGCTGTAACTGTTGGAACGCTCCTCGCGCAGGTTGTCCGCCAGCTTGATTTGCACGCCTTCGCCGCCGACCGCGGTTACATGCAGGTCTTCGTCGTACGCTTGCGGCGCGCGGAAACCGGTGGAGTACGTCAGGCGCGCCTGAAAATCCTCGGCGGGCTTATAAAGCAGGTTGACGCGGGGACTGAATATCAGCTTGTCTATCAGGTTGTGCTTATCCAAACGGGCGCCTACGAGCATGGTCAGCACATTCATCTTCCACTCGTTCTGCACGAAGGTGCTGGCGATGCGTACATCCTGCCGCATGTCGCGGTGATAGCCCGTCATGACATCGTGCATGGAGTTGTTCTGATACTCCAGTCCGCCCGTAAAGGTGGCGGGGGCGAAGAGGCAGTTGTCCATATTGCCTACGTACATGCCGCCTGCCACCCAGGTCAGGTCGTTCGTCTTGCCGTAGGCGTTCATATCCTTCTGCGCGCCGTAGTAGCTGTTGCGGTCGGTGTGCTGGATAGAGCCGTACAACGATATTTTATGCTTATACTCGCGCCAGAAGAGGTCGTAGCTCAGTCCGCCGCTGTTGATGATGTGCCTGGTCTGCTCGGTGATGTCCGTTTCGTGCGGCTGAAGGTCGAACTTGTTGCCGCCGCGGCGGAATTCGTTGGTAGTGTGATACTCCAGGTTGATGCGGCTGAAATGCGTGGGACGGTAATAGGCGCGGAAGCCGAAAGTATTCATGTTCAGCTTGCCCAGTTCGGAAAAACCGTCACCGTCGCGGTCGTAAGGATTGCGGTTGCGGTAGCTTTCGTAGAGGGCGATTCCATAGGAATTGTCTTTGGCCACCAGAGAGACGTTCCCGCCCATGTACTGCTCCCAGGACTTGCCGTCCATATTGGAGAACATGCTCGATACCTGGAAGGAGTTGTTGATGGGGTCTTTGGTGATGATATTGATGGTTCCGCCCACGGCATTGGCGCCGAACAACGCCGAACCGCCGCCGCGCACTACCTCTACCCTTTCAATCATATTCACCGGTATCTGCTCCAAGCCGTACACTCCGCTCAGCGCGCTGATGATGGGGCGGCTGTTAATCAGGATTTGCGAGTAAGGGCCTTCCAGACCGTTGATACGCACTTGGGGGAAACCGCAGTTCTGGCAGTTGTTTTCCACACGCAAGCCCGATTGGTAGTTGAGCGTTTTGGCAAGGTCGGTGGAGTTCACCATTTCGAAGAGCTTGGCGCTCATCACGTTCACCACCACAGGAGCCGCCTTCCGGCTTACCTCATTGCGATTGGCGGAAACCACAACTTCATCGGTCATGAAGCTTTCTTCCTGCAACTGGAAATGTACCACCGCCGTAAAGTCCTTGTTGACTTCAATCTCCTTTTCCTGCGTCTTATAGCCTACCGCAGAGACGCGCAACGTATACTTACCGGCCGGCAGGTTCTTGAACTCAAACTGGCCTTCTTCGTTGGATACCGTTCCCTGTCCGCTACCCACAATCAAAACGGTGGCATACGGTATGTTCTCTTCCGAACCTTTCACAAGGACATGGCCGGAAATCATATTGCCTTCCCTTATCGGGTTTGCGGCAATAGCCGCGCCGATACTCACCACGGTAAGCATCAACGCCAATATATAATGTTTCATTTGAATAATCGCTTTTATTTCTGTTACAGATTCAGCTCGTACGGGCTGACCTTCAACATTTACTCTTTAAAAAAATCAGTTGTTTAACGGTACCATTCCGGTATCAACCGTAGGTACGGCAAATACCAAGCGTTGGTACGGCAAATACCAAGCGTTGGTACGGCAAATACCAAGCGTTGGTACGGCGAATACCAAGCATTGGTACGACAGATACCAAACGTCGGTACAACGAATACCAAGCGTTGGTACGGCAAATACCGGACGTTGGTACAGACAATATCAAAGGGTAACGGAATAAGGGGGAGCGCGGAGAGAAATCATCCGATACGCTTTTCCCTTGATGACGGACGTATCGGTTTCGTTTTCCACCACCCGCAGCAAAGAACGCATCGGGTGTTGTATTTCGCTGCAATCCGGTTTGTCCGAACTGAAGTGCGACAACAAACCGATAGCAATCAGCGAAGTAGCGGAGTGTGAATGTTGGTTATGAAAAGGGTGAGAGTGGGTAATCAATACCCCGTTGACGTAATGGACGTGAGTAAACGCCGTTACGCTTGCCTGGTACCCTGCAAAGAGTACCAGCAAGCATAATGCGTATATGGTTCTTTTAATCCTTTTCACGTCTTATTATCCGCCTTTTGGCTTTAAGGCCGCAAAGTTAGTAATTATTCCTGAACTTTACCAAACAAGAACTCATAATCACGTTTGGAAGCGGGAACAGCCCACTCCTCGGGAACAAATTTCCACTGGCCGAGCGCACGGGGTTCGATTACTTTCTTCCCCTCGATGTACTGCATCAGGTAGTAGCGCAAATCCTTGTCGGTAGAGCTGACGATGCGCTCTTTCAGTTCATCCTGCGGAATGCCGGCGCCTTTTGTCAGCAGCTCCCCGCCGCCGTTGCCGCGGTAAGAGTTCAGGGCTACCGTGTACATCTTATTCATATCGAACGGAGTACCGTCCGCCATGCTGAGAATGGTTACTTTCCGGCCGCTCGGCTTCGTAACGTCCACCGTGTAGATGATGCCTGCGGCGGAGTCGAAGTTGAAACTGAAATTCTTGAAAGCGGCTCTGTCAGCCGCACCTTCGCGGGGCTTGTCGCGGAACAGCAGGATATGGTCGTCGGGAGAAGTCATGCGGTTCGTCCAAAGGTCGTAGGACATCTCCAAAGCGTCGTGCACTTCCTTACCCGAGAGCTTCATGGTGTAGAGCATGTTCTCGTACTTGTACAGGTTGAACATATCGTACACGTAAACGTCCCCTTCCTTTATCCGGGTGTCGTATGACAAAGGGGCGGCCAGCGAAATCTCGGCGCCGCTGATATTCAGCTGCAAGGTATGGATAAGGTCGATGAAGGCGGACGAACCGAAATAGGCGGGACGGGTGGAGATGGTTTCCGTGAAACGCCCTATCTTCTTCGATACGAAATCCTGAATGGTGGCGTACTGTGACGCGAAATGTTTCATAAACTCGTCGCTGACGCCGTATGCTCCGGTTTCGGTCAGCACGCCGTTAATCTTCTTGTCTGTGACCTTGCCGTCGCGCAGCGTCACGGTGATGTCTATGTCGCTCACCACCACACCGTTGCTGGCGGGGTCGATAACCAGTACGGAGTCGCCTGCGATGTTCCGCACTTTCTTACATTCGCGGGCGTGGTCGTGTCCCATCAGTACGATATCGAAGCCCGGAACATTGCGGGCTACGTCCAGCGAGGCGTTCTCCCGGTACTTGCCGCCCATCAGCAGGGCGTCCTGTCCGGCATGGAACATGCCGATTACGATGTCGGGACGCTCCTTTTCACGGATTATCTTCATCCACTTGCGCGCCGTTTCTTCCATGTCGTCAAAGCGGAGCCCTTTCCACAGGTTCTCGGACAGCCACACCGGAATGGCGGGGGTTATCATGCCGAGGACGACAATCCTCACTCCGTCGCGTTCGAGCGTCACGTACGGCGGGAAGTGGGTTTTGCCCGTAGCCGTTTCGATGATGTTGGCGCCCAGTACGGGAGCATGGCAGTCGCCCGCCCAACGGTCGAACACGGCGCGTCCCGTTTCCACGTCGTGGTTGCCCATGTTACCGGCGTTATATCCCATGAAGTTCAGCATCTCGGCCGCTACGTGGGGGGATACCGTATCTATATAATTGTAATAATAGGCGGTGGGCTGCCCTTGCAGGATATCGCCGTTATCCAGCAGAATCAGATTGTCCTTATACGTCTCACGCTCTTTCTGCACGAAAGCGTACACGCGTGCCAGACTTCCGACGGCATCCCGTTGGAGAATGAAATCACGGGGATAAAAGTTCCCGTGTATGTCACTGGTCTGCACTATTTTCAATTTCACTTCTTTATCCTGCGCGGCAACCGTGCCGATAAGCAGGAAAATACATACAAAACAACAAGTCAGCTTTTTCATATATCTTTGGTTTATCATATAGCTCATCTGTTTCATAAATCCAGCGGGTGGGTAAACACAAAACGGGCGCCGCGGGTGTACTGCGAATCTATCCATATCCTGCCGCCCCACTTCTCCACAATCAGTTTGCAGATGGACAGCCCCAGGCCTGTGCCTTGCGCGTATTCGTTCAGTTTCTCGAACCGTTCGAAGACCCGCTTCCGCTTCTCCGGCGGTATGCCGCAGCCGGTGTCCGATACGGAGAACAGGGCGGTGCGGTTCCGCATGTCCGGTTCGAGCTTCAACGTTATCGTGCCGTTCTCCGTAAACTTGTCCGCATTGGACAGCAGGTTGATGACCACTTGCTGCAAACGCTGGATGTCCGTACGGATTTCCAGGCTGTCTGCGGCGCTTTCAAACACTATCCGGTTGGACGACCGGCGCGCCTGTGTCACGGAAGCCGTCACCTGCGTGCAGACCTGCACCACGTCGCACTTCTCCAGGGTGAGAGTAACGCGGTCGGCTTCCAGGCGGGACACATCCAGTATGTCATTTATCAGCCGGAGCAGCAAGTCCGAGTTGGCTTTGATTATCTCGAAATATCCGCGCTGGTCGTCTATGGCGGTATCTCCGGCGGAAAGCACGTCCGAGAATCCCACAATGGCGTTCAGCGGCGTACGTATCTCATGGCTCATATTGGCGAGGAACGCGCTTTTCAGGCGGTTGGATTCTTCCGCCCTGTCCTTCGCCTCACGCAGGGCGGCTTCGGACACTTCCAGCTCGTCTTTCAGCCTCTTGGTGCGGTAGAAGAAATAGAGCGTGATGAGCAAGCCCGTCAGCAGGATGACCAGAACGGCAGCCACTCCCCATATATGGTACTTATATTGCTCATAGAAGCCCGGAGTGACATTCACCAGCCGGATGGGGCCGGGAATCGAAGCGATATCGAGCTTCCTCTCCTTCACCAGTTTGCCGTCCATGACGGTTTCGCAGGATATAATCTCTATCTCGGAGTTCTTCGGGTTTGCCAGCACACGGACAGCCTGCCGCGCCATATCCCTGCCCAGCGCACGGTAGACGGGCACTACTCCGCCCACAGCCCAGTAGCCGATGCCTACGGACGTAATGGAGAATGCGGGCAGGCCGGGAGCGGCTTCCATCATGGCATAAGTGGCGTTGCGCATGAAGTAACCGTCGTTCATATCCACGCGCCATGTGCCCATCAGCAGAACGGTGCGCGGGGGCAGCGAGTGCAGTTTGTCACTGATGGTATAAATCGTGTTGACACGCCCGTCCAAGAGGATAAGGCTTAATTCGGGGAATTTCTTCATCTCTTTTACCACATGCGCCTGCAAGGTTACGCCACCGTAGCTGTTGTCGGAGATGAAGGCGATATGTTCCGTTTGGGGGTACAACCGTTTTATCATGCGGATATTGGCGGCCACATCGTACTGATAGACAAAGCCGCTCTTAATCGGGGAGCCGGCGAAGTCGGCGAAGAAGTCCAGCGACTCCGGCATCCATGTCTTCAAGTCCGCGCCCTGCTCCGGCAAAAGCACTACATTGCGGCTGGCAAGCGCCGTCATTACCGGAACGTCGCCCCGGACGGAGTCTTCCAGAGACAGATAGGCAGCCCACGCTTCCTGTCCTATCAGTATGACGAGCGAGGGTTCTTTCGTATCCCGGTACTTGGACAGGATACCCGCCATTCTCGTCTTCCACAAGGGAGACTCGGAGAAACTCTTGCAGTTCATGTTCTCCAGCTCCACACCGCATGTACCGCCCAAACGCTGAAACTCTTCCATGAAGTTGGAAATGTTGTCCGAAGTTTGGCGCGAGTCCGGATTATAAGAACTGATAATCAGTACAGGATGGTCGCCCGTCGCAGAAAAGGCCGGGAGCATGAGGGAGAAGAATGCCGTCAGGCAAAGCAGTGTTCTATAAAGTATTTTCTTGGATTGTCTCATTTAACGTCCTCCTGAACTGTCGCAAAGATACAATAAAACTCAAAAAAGGCGTAAAGAAAGATTGTTTTTCGTACTTTTGGCGCTCATTATTAAAAAGAAGCTGACATGACACAAATCTTTCACAGCATGATAGCTGCCATTCTCGGCATATCAGAAAAACAAATCGGGCAGACACTCGCCCTGCTCGATGACGGAGCGACCATCCCGTTTATCAGCCGCTACCGTAAGGAAATGACGGGCGGACTGGATGAAGTGCAGATAGAATCCATCCAAACCCACTACGAAAAGCTGAAGGAAACGGCCAGGCGGAAGGAGACCATCATCGGCACCATCCGCGAACAGGGGAAAATGACTCCCGAACTGCAAAAACGTATCGATGAGACATGGGACGGCACCGTCCTCGAAGATATTTACCTGCCTTACAAGCCCAAACGCAAAACCCGCGCGGAAGCTGCCCGCCAAAAGGGGCTCGAACCGCTTGCCACCCTATTGATGCTCCAACGCGAGCCTCATCCCCGGCAGCGCGCCGCCGACTTTGTGAAAGGGGATGTGAAAAGCCCGGACGACGCCCTGAAAGGCGCGCGCGACATCATCGCCGAACAGGTGAGCGAGAACGAGCGCGCCCGTAACACATTGCGCAACACCTTCGCCCGCCAAGCCGTACTGACCGCCAAGGTGATAAAAGGCAAAGAGGAAGAAGGAGCCAAATACAGGGATTATTTCGACTGTGCGGAACCCTTGAAGCGGTGCAGCTCGCACCGTCTGCTCGCCATTCGCCGCGCCGAAGCGGAAGGCTTGCTCAAAGTGAGTATCAGCCCCGACGATGAAGAGTGTGTGGAACGGTTGGAACGGCAGTTTGTACAGAGCGGCAACGCTTGCGGAAAGCAGGTGGCGGAAGCTGTGCAGGATGCTTACAAGCGTCTGCTCAAACCGTCCATCGAGACCGAGTTTGCCGCGCAAAGCAAGGAACGCGCCGATGATGAAGCCATCCGGGTATTCGCGGAAAACCTGCGGCAGTTGCTGCTCGCGTCGCCGTTAGGACAGAAAAGGGTGATGGGAATAGACCCGGGATTCCGTACCGGCTGCAAGGTGGTGTGTCTGGATGCGCAGGGTAACCTGCTGCACAACGAGAACATCTACCCGCACCCGCCGGTAAACCAGGGCAAAGAGGCGTTTGCCAAACTGCAGAAGATGATAGAAGCCTACAAAGTGGAAGCCATCGCCATTGGAAACGGTACCGCCAGCCGGGAAACGGAAGATTTTCTGAAACGGCATACGTTCAACCGGGAAGTGCAGATTTTCATTGTCAGCGAGCAGGGCGCTTCCATTTATTCCGCTTCCAAAATCGCCAGGGATGAGTTTCCCGAATACGACGTGACGGTGCGCGGCGCCGTATCCATCGCGCGCCGGCTGATGGACCCGCTGGCGGAGCTTGTCAAAATAGACCCGAAATCCATCGGCGTAGGGCAATATCAGCACGATGTAGACCAAAGCAAGCTGAAGAAGTCACTCGACCAGACCGTAGAGAACTGCGTAAACCTGGTCGGCGTCAATCTGAACACCGCCAGCAGTCATCTGCTTACATACATTTCGGGACTCGGCCCCCAACTGGCTCAAAACATCGTGAACTATCGTGCCGAGAACGGAGCATTCGCTTCCCGCAAGGAGTTGATGAAAGTTCCGCGTATGGGCGCAAAGGCCTTTGAGCAATGCGCCGGCTTCCTGCGCATACCGGATGCCAAGAACCCGCTGGACAATACGGCGGTGCACCCCGAGAGTTACCATATCGTAGAGCAGATGGCCGCCGATTTGGGATGCAGCGTAGCCGAACTGCTCGCCAACAAGGAACTGCGCCTGAAGATACAGCCCGAACGGTATCTCTCTCCTACCGTCGGAATGCCCACCTTGAAAGATATTCTGCAAGAACTCGAAAAGCCGGGACGTGACCCTCGCGGCCCGATCAAAGTATTCGAGTTCGACAAGAATGTACGCACGATTGATGATTTGCGCGTAGGTATGGAACTGCCGGGTATCGTGGGGAATATCACCAATTTCGGCGCTTTCGTCGACATCGGTATCAAAGAAAACGGCCTGATACACCTCTCGCAACTTGCGCAGAAGTATGTATCAGACCCTAATGAGATTGTGTCCATCCACCAGCAGGTACGCGTAAAGGTACTCAGCGTAGATACCGAACGGAAACGCATACAGTTGACGATGATCGGGGTGGAGCAAGGGAATGGATAAATGAGGAATTAAGAATGAAAAATGAAGAATGAAGAATTTGGCTGCGCAACGCAAACACGCCGCAAGGAAATTCTTCATTCTTCATTCTTAATTTTTCATTTTTTTCTATAAGTCAGCTTATCTTTGCCGTTACCGAAGAGGTTATCGCCTAAAGTTGTGATTTTATCGCCGGTGGCAAGGACGTAGCGAAGATTGTCGCATCCCATGAATGCGCCGTATTCTATGGCTGTTACGCCGGGGGGAAGCTCCAATGTGCCGCATAACCGTCCGCATCCGCTAAATGCACGTTGGCCGATGCTCTTTAAGGCATGGGGCAGTGTGATGTTGAGCAGGTATTTCTTTTGAGTGAATGTATAGTCGGGAATGACCGTGGCGTTACATTTGGACAGGTCTACGCTTACCAGGTTGGGCATATAATTGCGTATCAATGTGAAGTCCGCTTCGTCCATTTTGCCCTCTACCGTAAGGAAGTTGACATCTTTGGGCTGTATGCCGGCGCGAATCAGTTCGCTGGCAAGGCTGCCCATCGTAGCTATCTGTACAGTGGCTCCCACCGGTTCGCCTTCTATGAAAGCAAATGTCTCCCACCGTTTGCCGCGGCGATACGAGTCGCTGCTGCCCAGAGGGACGAATATGGCTGTCACGCTGTCGGCCAGGGCTTCGGGCAGCAAGTTCGGGGGAGTTTTTTTGCGTATACGGCAAATCTTCAAATTGGTACATCCCTTGAATGCACCGTCTTCGATGTTCTTGGTCTTATCGGACAGGATGACCTGCGTCAAAGATGTCTTTCCGATAAAAGTACTGTCGCTAAGCTGCTTGCAAAAGGCGTAGGACGGAATGCAATTGGCCGGATAGATATAGAAGCGGTCGGGATGCGTACCGTTCTTTCCGGCATACATGCTGATAGACGCATTGGATATATCCAGTATTTGCAGTTTCTTGAACTCATCCCGCAGATGGCGGAAATCAATCGCGTTCAGTTTGCCTTGCAGGACAAGGTGCGTAATCTCATTCGCCTCATCTTCGGTCAGCATTTCCACCAAAGTGCCGGGCTTGGCAACGGTATAGCGCTTGGAAGTCTGGGCAGAGGTGTTCAATATCATCATGCCCAATCCGGCGGCCGCTAAAAGTATTTTTCTCAGGTTCATGTTTTAAGTGTCAGATTGATTTGATTTTCCAAATATAAGAAGAAACCGTCAACCTTGAATAATGATTTCTCTTTTTATTGCTATTTTTGTCGGATATTAATTAACTGAAATTATTTTTTACGCATGGAAACCATTGGAAATGAGCCCAAAGCCAAACGTTTTGGAAAAGTGGCAATCGATATCATATTTTTTGTCACGCTTGCTGTTATCATTATTACAATACTAGGTATACCTTTCTCGTCAGTATTGCAAAAGCTGGGTAAGGAAGGAGCCGATAAGATGTTCTATTTTGTCCTGAGCGAAACACTGATGCTGATAGGTATATTCCTCTCCGCTTGGATTGTATGGCATTTCCGAGGAGTTTCATTAACCGGATTGGGACGCTCTTTGGCGATACGTAAGAAAGATTTGTTATCAGGAATATCACTGGCAATCGTTCTTTATGCGGTAGGATTCGGCGTATCCTTATTGGCAGGAGCGGTAGAGATTGCAGGAGTTGTATTCAATCCTTCTTCCTTATTGATTAGCTTTGTTTTCTTTTTGCTGGTAGCCATTACAGAAGAATTCGCATTGCGGGGGTTTGTATTGGAGCGTATGCTGCAAGGCGGGGTGAATAAGTTTTGGGCATTGTTTCTCTCCGCCACCCTGTTCTCGCTGGTTCATATAGCCAATCCGAACTTCGACTTTCTGTCTTTTATCAACATCCTGCTGGCAGGCATTCTTTTAGGTTCTTCTTATATATACACGCGTAATCTCTGTTTCCCGATAGCTTTACACTGGTTCTGGAACTGGATACAAGGTCCGGTTTTGGGTTATGAAGTCAGTGGAAATAAATTTTGTGACGGTTTGCTGACGCTCTATCTGCCCGAAGCCAATCTGATAAACGGCGGAGCTTTCGGTTTTGAAGGTTCCATACTTTGTACGGTACTAATGGTAGCGGGAACAGCAGTGATTTTAAAAATGTTCAGAAAAAATTGATAACAATTAGTGGTTAGTGATTAGTGATTAGCGATTAGCGATTAGTAAGCTGCGCCATATATGGTGAGATACCAATCGCTAATCACTAACCACTAACCACTAATCACTAACCACTACTTATTATACATCTTCGCTCTCAATTCCTTGATATGGTCCGAAGTGATATATTCATCATACTCCATCATCTTGTCGATAATACCGTTCGGTGTCAGCTCGATGATACGGTTCGCCACGGTCTGGATGAACTCGTGGTCATGGGATGAGAACAGGATATTGCCTTTATACGTCTTCAGATTATTGTTGAATGCCTGAATAGACTCCAAGTCAAGATGATTGGTCGGAGTATCCAGAATCAAACAGTTGGCATTGCGCAACTGCATACGCGCAATCATACAACGCATCTTCTCACCGCCCGACAATACGCTTGCTTTCTTCAACACCTCTTCGCCGGAGAAAAGCATACGGCCGAGGAAACTCTTCATGTATACCTCATTGCCCTCGCCGAACTGGCTCAACCAATCTACCAGATTCAAGTCCGTATTGAAGAAGGCGGTGTTATCCAGCGGCAGGTAAGCGGTGGTAATCGTTACGCCCCAGTTGAAAGTTCCCGCATCCGGCTTCATATTCTCGTTGATAATCTCGAACAAGGCGGTCATAGCACGCGGATCGTGTGAAAGGAATACGATTTTATCCCCTTTCTCCACATTGAAGTTCACATCGCGGAACAATACCGTACCGTCTTCCAACGTTTTTGTCAGTCCCGAAACTTCAAGAATCTGATTGCCCGGTTCGCGTTCGGGAGTGAAGATGATACCCGGATATTTACGTGACGACGGTTTGATTTCTTCCACATTCAGTTTCTCCAGCATCTTCTTACGGCTGGTAGTCTGCTTGCTCTTTGCCACATTGGCGCTGAAACGGCGGATAAACTCTTCCAGCTCTTTCTTCTTCTCCTCGGCTTTAGCCTTCTGGTTCTGTTGCTGACGGAGAGCCAACTGGCTGGATTCATACCAGAAACTATAATTACCGGCAAAGAGGTTAATCTTTCCGTAGTCGATATCCACCGTATGCGTACACACGGAGTCAAGGAAGTGGCGGTCGTGGCTCACTACCAAAACGGTATGTTCAAAATTGGCAAGGTACTCTTCCAACCAGGTTACGGTGTCCATGTCCAAGTCATTGGTAGGCTCGTCCAGCAGCAAGTTATCGGGATTGCCATACAAAGCCTGCGCCAGCATGACACGTACTTTTTCCTTATTGTTCAGCTCGCCCATCAGCACGTAATGCTTGTCTTCCTTGATGCCCAACCCGCTCAATAAAGCGGCGGCGTCACTTTCCGCATTCCAGCCGTCGAGCTCGGCGAATTTCTCTTCCAGTTCGGAAACTTTCAAACCGTCCTCATCCGTGAAGTCTTCCTTGGCATAGAGCGCCTCACGTTGTTTCATAATGTCCCACAACACCGTATGCCCCATCATTACGGTATCCATCACCGTATAGGCATCCCACTTAAAGTGGTCCTGACTCAATACAGACAGACGCTCGCCCGGTCCCAGCATGATAGAGCCCGTCGTCGGATCCAAATCTCCCGAAATGGTCCGCAAGAAAGTGGACTTTCCCGCACCGTTAGCACCGATTATACCATAACAATTACCACTTGTAAACTTCAAGTTTACATCATTAAACAACACTCTTTTACCAAACTGTACCGATACGTTCGAGACTGTAATCATCTTTATATTTACTATTTTATTATGTACTACTTACTATTTAATACCTATAACTCTGCGAATTGCGGGCACAAAGATACGAAATAATACGGTAAAACAGCTTACAACAAGTTAACTTATTGCATGATATGAAGTTAAGTAAACATCTGCAATGAAGTTAACTTACTGCAACCTATCAAGTTAACTTACTCCCCGCACGATGTTAACTTCCTATTTATGGAATATTTCGCTGTCAATCTGACATAAAAGTATTACCTTTGCAGCGTTTTTGGCAAAAGCCGTCAATTTGGCAAAGTTTTTGCTATCAAAACCGTATCATATTAACTTAAACCCTTGACAGCAATGAAAGCAAAATCATTTTATAAGAATAACAAGCATAACAATATGGACCCGAAAGAAAAAGAAAACATCAACGAAGAAGAGTTGAAAGAGCAAGCCGTCCAAGATGAGAACGGCGAGGAAACAACTGAAAAAGAAGAAGTTGCCCTGACTGAAGAAGAGAAACTCGCTCAGGAATTGGAAAAGGCCAATGCAGAGATTGAAGACCAGAAAGACAAGTATCTGCGTCTCTCCGCCGAGTTCGACAACTACCGTAAACGTACAATGAAAGAAAAAGCCGAACTTATCCTGAATGGCGGAGAAAAGAGCATCAGCAGCATTCTTCCTATCGTGGACGACTTTGAACGCGCCCTGAAAAACATGGAGACCGCCACCGATGTAGCTGCCGTAAAAGAAGGCGTGGAGCTTATCTACAACAAGTTTATGACAGTATTGGGCCAGAACGGTGTCAAAGTAATCGAAACCAAAGAACAGCCGCTTGACACAGACTACCACGAAGCCATTGCCGTAATCCCGGCTCCTGACGAAGCTTTGAAAGGTAAAATTCTGGACTGCGTACAAACCGGTTACACGCTAAACGACAAAGTAATCCGCCATGCCAAAGTAGTGGTTGGAGAATAACATACACAGTTATATGGAAAAAAGAGATTATTACGAAGTACTGGAAGTCGAAAAAACAGCATCGGTAGAAGAGATAAAGAAAGCCTATCGCAAGAAAGCCATCCAATATCACCCCGACAAAAATCCCGGCGACAAGGTAGCCGAGGAGAAGTTTAAGGAAGCGGCGGAAGCATACGATGTATTAAGCAATCCGGACAAGCGTGCCCGTTACGACCAATTCGGCCATGCCGGAATGGGTGGTGCCGCCGGTAACGGCGGACCGTTCGGCGGTTTCAGCGGCGGTATGTCCATGGACGACATATTCTCCATGTTCGGCGATATATTCGGCGGACACAGCGGTGGCTTTGGCGGCGGTTTCAGTGGTTTCGGCGGATTCGGCGGCGGTGGCGCGCAACAGCAACGCCGTTATCGCGGCTCGGACTTGCGCGTTAAGGTGAAGCTGAACCTCAAGGAGATTTCTACCGGAGTAGAGAAGAAATTCAAACTGAAAAAGTATGTACCCTGCAGCCACTGTCATGGAACCGGTGCAGAGGGAGACGGCGGCGCGGAAACCTGTCCTACCTGTAAAGGTAGCGGTACGGTAATCCGCAACCAGCAGACCATTCTCGGAACGATGCAGACACGCACCACCTGTCCTACCTGTGGCGGCGAAGGTAAAGTTATCAAGAATAAATGTAAGGAATGTGCCGGTGAAGGAATCGTCTACGGTGAAGAAGTTGTTACCGTAAACATCCCGAAAGGCGTAGCCGAAGGCATGCAGCTCTCCATGGGCGGCAAAGGTAATGCCGGCAAGCACAACGGCGTACCGGGCGACTTGCTGATTCTTGTAGAGGAAGAACAGGATAAGGAACTGATTCGTGACGAAAACGACTTGATTTATAACCTGTTGATCAGCTTCCCGACAGCGGCATTGGGCGGTGCGGTAGAAATACCCACCATCGACGGTAAGGTGAAGGTGAAAATCGAATCGGGTACACAACCGGGAAAGGTTCTCCGCTTACGCGGCAAGGGTTTGCCTAATGTAAACGGATACGGTACCGGGGATTTACTGGTGAATGTCAGTGTATATGTACCTGAAACTCTGAATAAAGAGGAGAAAAAAGCCTTGGAAGAAATGGAAGGTTCGGATAACTTCAAGCCGAATACTTCTATTAAGGAGAAGATTTTCAAGAAGTTCAAGAGTTTGTTTGACTAATACAAAAGTCGCATCTCTATAAACGGAAATCCCTATAAAGAATAGTACTTTATAGGGATTTCCGTTTATAGAAATAGCGTTTATACTTTACTCTTTAATTGCAATGCGGGTAATTCCCGGAGTACGAACTCCCGGTTTTAATTCTCCATTGATACAAAAGATATTTTTTCCGCATATCACCAATGCTGCGCCCGCACGAGCGGTATCCGGCGTACAAGCTATTGTTTGCCACTCTTGTAAGCGCACATCATACACAAGAATCCGCTTATTAAAACGATACCATTCCACCGGATGAGTCAAATAATCGGCAGCCGGTTTTTGAAGCGCACGCAAAAAGATGTCTTTATCAACACCACCCATACAGATAATCAGATTCTTACCCCAAGCAGTCGCCACGCCACCGCCTAAAGAAACTGTTTCGCCTGCCTCATTCACCACCTCGGGTAATGGTGTCCAAGTATCGGCAGCCGGTGAATATACATATCCATCAACCGAGAGAGAAGCGGCACGTCCTTCCACCGGCGCTGCAAAGCCACTCCACAGGTAGAAACATAATTGCCCATCAGCATCCAGTTGTGCGGCACTTACCGGTTGTACCCGAGGAGCGCCCGGAAAGGCGGGCAGTTCCCGCCACCCTTGAGGCAGTTGCTCCAAATCGAGACAATAAAATGCATTGGATGCCTTGCCGTTCTTGTTTCCCCCGGCAACATAGAGTTTATTTCCCAATAACGCGCCTGTCATATTATCCAGCGTGCAAGGCAATGAAGGTAATGTTTCCACAATAGCTTTCTTATCTGCCACACGTATACGATAAGTTACAGACAAAGCTCCCCGCTCATTCATCCCCCCTACACAGATGACTCCATCGGTAGTAGACACAGATACACCATAGGCCATTGCCTGCGGCAGCTGCCCCACTCTCTGCCAAACCAATATGGAGTCCTTCGGTATTAGCGCCGTATAAATATCGCGATAATATTTCTTAGCACCACCGGCATAGGCCGGTATTTCAGGAAAATTACAGCCGCCGGCAATCAATAATTGCCCTGCCGCTATTCCTGCAAAGCAAGCCGAAACACCTTTGGCAAAATCCTTATCTTCCTGTGGAAAACCCTGCATCCGGCTGATTTTATCAATAGTGACATATGCGACAGGTGCGGCAGCACGGAAAGTCGAAGCCGGCAATCCCGCCTTATTCACCAGATTGGCACGGGTAAACGGTTGCCATCCATAGCGAATAAAACGGGGATTCTTAATATTGGTATTATACACTTTCAGACAGTCATCCTCAACTACGGCAGTAGCAAGTTCATAAACCCCGTCTTCCTCCGCCACTTCAAACGAACACAAAAGAGCCTCATCAACACTACCCAAACCATCGCCATAGTCGAACGAAACATATACAGCTCCATTTTTGAATTCCGCACAGCGAAACAACGGACCGGAAGGGAGTACATTTTCATGTCCATAAGTGCGGTTCAAAGCCCAATACGCCAATCTCTCGCCAATCGGTTTCTTATTGGCAGGG
>OJQY01000503.1_pt1 | contig 17593 bp, 20 predicted proteins | sample 1599091 | NCBI WGS metagenome assembly OJQY01 (sample SAMN03922524, study PRJEB24848) | human gut metagenome | isolation source: stool sample | host: Homo sapiens | place: Germany | collected 2010-02 | reverse complement strand
CAGAGCCTTTCAGGCGTTTCTGCAAAGCCACCGGCTTTGCCGGTGGATATTTACTAAGCTTAATATATAAACGAATAGTGTTTTCATTAAAAAACAACGTTTATGTTTTAATGCTTCACTCGTCAAATTTGCCCGCCTGCGGCGTGTACTCCCCTGTGACCTCGATAATATTTCCGTCCGGGTCAGTAAATTGAAATTAGTAATATGGGGTAACATTGCAGACATATTTGATTTTCGTCAGATGGCCTGTTATATTTAACCCCTTTACGCGCGCACGTTCCTTCCGCAAATCTTCGTCCCAGAAATTGAACACAAACTTATGCGTGTTCGGGGCAAGTGCTTTTGTTTTTAAGTCGTCGAATAATTCAGTATATTCCCCTTTATGTACGACTTTACCGGGATTGTCCGCGTCAAAATGCCCGTTCATCAGGGCAATGCAGCTTCCTTCAAAAGAAAAGACGGCAAACCTGTCCATGTTCCGCCCGGTAACGGGGATTTGCAGCAGCTTCTCATAGAAATCGATTGACCGCTCAAAATCGTTGACGATTAAATAAACCGAGCCTAAATGCATGGTTAAGCCCTCCCTGCGCATATTTATTTAAATCAGAACCGGAATCAATTGAAATATCCGGTTCTTTTTTATTTGATTTTACATTTATATATTGATTATATTATATTTTCCGCCCTGCTTTCACACGCTGAAAAGAAACTCGCCATCCAGAAAAGAATTCCATTAAATTTTACTTTTTCGCACTTTACTTCGCTTTTGAATCACGATATAATGAAATGCAGAGAATCATCACTGGAGGTATAAACATGAAAACTTGTCCAAAATGCTCCGCACAGGTAAAGGACGGCACTAATTTTTGCCCCGCGTGCGGCACACGCCTCGCCGAACCTGTAACGGCGGGCGCGGCAGCGCAGCCACAGCAGACAGCTCATCAGGCTCAGAAGCCTTTCAGCGAAAATATTAACAGCCATTCCGCGTACGGCCAGGCGGGCGCCCCGCAGCAGAACCGTACATACACAAATACAGCGCCGCAGCAGGCGGCACCAATGCCAAATCAGGGCGCTCCTAAGCAGCAGCCCCCCCATCAGCCAAATCAAGGGCCAACACCAACACCTGTGCCGCCTCCGCCGTATTATCAAAATGTAAATCCAAACCAGCAGCCCGGTGAAGACAAATTCAAAGAGGGCTTCAACAATGCTGTCGATAAAACAAAAAATTTCTTTAACAACACGACTGATGAAAGCAGCCTTCACGACGCGCAGGACGTACAGCAGAATAAAGTTTTGGCGCTTGTCAGCTATCTTGGGTACTTTTTCTTTATCCCCATGATAGTAAAGCCGCAGTCCCGCTACCTTCGTTTTCACGGCAACCAGGGCTTGACGCTGCTGCTTACGGAAATTATACTTGGCGTCGTGCACGCCGTCCTGTGCGGCATATTCGGACTGATTGGTCTGGCCGGTATTCCAGGCGCAATCATCAGCGGTATCTTTATAGTACTGTTCAGCATCGCGATTTACGGCGCCATCCTCGCCTGGGTCATTTTAGGCATTGTCAACGCCGTTACCGGCAAGGCAAAGGAACTGCCGCTGATTGGACGCATCCGCATTTTAAAAGAATTTTAAGTATTATATTCAGAAAACGCCCCGGTCTTGCTGGACCGGGGCGCCTTTTCTTTATAAGGCTTTGTGATTATACTACTTGATTTTCTGCAAATACTATAGACAAAGACTTTCAAGATTTATGGGTTTATCTTTATTTCATGTTCTTTTCGTACTGCTCGATCATCTTCTTGACCATCTGGCCGCCGACAGAACCCGCCTGACGGGACGTTAAGTCGCCGTTGTAACCCTGCTTGAGGTTAACGCCAACTTCAGAAGCCGCTTCCATCTTGAAACGGTCCAGAGCTTCTCTTGCCTCAGGAACTACTACAGAATTCTTAGACATAATGTTTTTCTCTCCTTTGCTTTAAATTTGTTTCAAACATATATTTTTCACTCGCTTCGCGGTGAATCAATCTCTTGATTAACGCCGCAATATTATTATATGATGCGGTTTTAGATATATAGCTAGTAAAAAATGGCCTTTTCTTTTCCGTTTTTTGAGATGTAAACAAATTACACAAAAAACCGATAATATAGAATGCGGCGCTTATAATGAAAAGCAGGCGCGGCGTATTTTATCAAAGCAAAACGGAGAAGGGATATCATGGAACGAAGCAGCTGTGAGCGGGGATTTCTTGCAATGTCTTCCCTGCTTCAGAAAATATACCGGACAACGCCGGAAAGCGACTTAGGAAACCTGTTGAGCGATTTGAATCCAATCCGCTTTTCGGGAACGCACATCTCATCGTTTCCCGCGTTCGAGGATTACAGGGATTTATATCGGAAGGAAAGGGAAAATGGGAAAACAAAAATGCAGGCGTCCTATCACGCATGCATCGATTTTCTTTTTCTATATGAGCGGGAATTCGATTTTCATTTAAAGAACGCAATTTCACGCTTTTCCCTCCGAGAATATGAATTTGAGCTTGAAAAACAGCTTTCTGCTTAACAGCACGAAGGGCGGCCAAACGGCCGCCCTTTACTTTTTACGCCGTTATGCCCTTGCCGCTGTGCGCTTTAGCTCATAGATAATATCGGAACGGTTTGCAACGGTCGGGGAATGCGTTACGATAATCACGCATTTGCCCTCGTCAGCAAGCTCACGGAGGATATGCATGATGTCGTTCTCCGTCTCTGCGTCGAGGTTGCCCGTCGGCTCGTCGGCAAGGATAACGTCCGGGTCATAGGACAGCGCCCTTGCAATCGCGACGCGCTGCTGCTGGCCGCCGGAAAGCTTCAGCACGCGCCGCCGCGCCTCGTCCTCCGAAAGCCCGACCCTGTTAAGCAAATCCATTGCGTGCTCCTTTTTATCCTTGCGCCGAACGCCGGCAATATCCATAGAAAGCACCACGTTTTCAAGCGCCGTCAGGTTTGTAAGAAGATTGAAATTCTGGAAAACAACGCCGACACAGTGGCGCCTGAAATCGTACTTGTTGATTTTTTTAATATCCTGCGCTTTGTAGTAAATCGTACCCGCTGTTGGGGACGCAAGCCCGGAAAGCAGGGAAAGCAGAGTCGTCTTTCCCGCGCCGGATTTCCCGACAATTGAATAAATCTTCCCTGGCTCAAAGGTAAAATTCACATCCTCCAAAACCGGCCTTTTATCGTAAGAAAAGCTCAAATCGCAAAGATTTAATATTGACATTTTGTTCCTCCTTAATCTCTGTTGGACAGTATTTTAAGCGGCTCGTACCGCATAATAAACAGCACCGACGCAATGCTTGCAACCAGCGTCAGCAAAATGCCAATGCCGAGAAGCTGGAGCAGTACGGTAAAATCGGTAGCGCTTGTTACCTGCGTAATATAATTTGCCGCCTGCGCGCCAATACCGCGGCCGCCTTCATCCTGCGCTCCGTTTTGGGGAAGCTGCATACCGCCCTGCATGTCTTCCCCGGAGGGCCGGCCCATCGCCTGCTGCCTCCGGTCCGCGCTCTGGCTCTGCGCCGAAACCTGGCTCTCAAGCAGCGCGTTTGTAACAGGCACGCTCAAAAACGCGCCTACAACGGAGCCAATTACAATAGCGCAGAGCGTTACGGTAAATACCTCTGTGATAAACTGCTGTGCGACCTTACGCTTTTTCATACCGATAGCCGTAAGCACGCCGATTTCATATTTTCTGTCACGAATGCTGAAAATATTGAGCACTACGAGTATGACCGCGCCGATTCCAAGTACGACAAGTAAAAAATAAAGCGCCATCTGCGAAAGGTTTTCAAGCGGCAGCAGGCTCTGCTCAAAACTTGTAATATCGGAAGAGCTTACGGTGTATTCGTCTGAAAGCCCCAGGCTCCTTGCCTGCTGCTCAAACTGTTCGTAATCTTCCACGCTTGCGAAGGTGTAGGTGCCGGAAAGCTGCTCGCGCATTTCGGTCGAGGCTTCTGTTCCGGTATCCTCGCTGTCCGCCGCAGCGGCTTTTTGGGCGGAAGCGTCTGTAATTTCCTTGAGCGCCGTATAGCTCATGTAAATTTGGTTCGCGGGGTCGCTGCCTGTAGAAAATCCGCCCATAAAACCGCCCGAAGTAACCGTGGACTGGCTGTTGTTATAAATACCGGCGATTTTTATGGAATACGTTTCGTCCTCATCGTTTGGGTTGCTGATTGTTATGGTATCGCCCACCTTGAGGGAATTGAAGGTCGCCAGCTCGTCGGAAATTACACATTCCTGACTGCCTGTACCCTCCTCAAACATGGAGCCCTCGGAAATTTTACAGGTACCGTTTAAAAAGTCCGTCATCGCGTCATCCGAGCTGTAGCCGACGACGGTAAAGTCTCCCTGCGTGCCCCAGCGTCCCATTCCCTCTCCGCCGCCGGGCATGCCGCCGCCCTGCATTCCGTCAGGAGCGTTCTGCTTTTCCCCGCCCTGTGTGCCGCCAGAGGTATTGGACGATGTGTTATCCGATGAGGTGTCCTCATCCGTCACCGGTTCAAAAGCATCCGTCCCGTTCACGGAGACAGTGAGCGTATAGTAAAAGGACTTAACGCTTTCAGCCTTGGCGTAGGTCTGCATTTCGTCCAGGGAAAGGGAGCCCTGATTGCCCATCATCTGGGCAAAATCAGATTTATCGAATTCCGGAGGTTCCCCGTTTTCTGAACCGCCGGACTCATTTTCCTCCAGCTGCTTCATCATGGAAGAACGGTCAAACGATATTTGGGCCGTAACCGACATGGAATCGAGCGCCTGCCCGCGCACGTTGTACGCCGCCTGGCGGATAGAAAGCCCAATACAGGCGGAAACGGCGATGACCAGAACGATAATGCCGATGAGGATGTTTCTGCCCTTGGAACGGCTGATGCTTCTCAGCGCGTTTTTAAAAATATACATAGGTTAACCTCCCGTTTTTACATTGCAAAGCGCAGTGTAACAGGATAACCTTGAAAAAAACTTAAAGTTTCCGCCTGTTCAATATTTTTTCAAGCTTTTCTGTTATAATGGAAAAAGAAAAATCTGTTGGAAGCTGGGAGGCCGTAGCTTGAAAATTTTAATCGTAGAAGATGAAAAACAGCTTTGCGAGGCGCTCGTTGCGCTTTTAAAGGACAACGGCTATTCCGCGGATGCCGTATATGACGGGCAGGATGGTCTGGATTATGCGCTGACCGGCGTGTACGACGTGATTGTACTCGATATTATGCTCCCCTTGATGGACGGTCTGGCCGTGCTGAAAAAAATAAGGGAGGCGGGCTGCTCTGTTCCCGTGCTCCTGCTCACGGCTAAGAGCGACGCGCGCGACAAAATCAGCGGGCTCGACAGCGGCGCGGACGATTACCTGACAAAGCCGTTCATCGCGGGCGAGCTGCTCGCGCGCATCCGCGTTTTGACGCGGCGGCGCGGGGAATATGTCGGCGATACGCTCGATTTCGGGAGCTGTACGCTCGATAAAAACACGCATGAGCTTTCCTGCGCGGGAAAGTCATTAAAGCTCGGGCGCAAGGAATACGAAACGCTCGAAATGCTGATGGGTAATCCCGGGCAAATTATCCCGAAAGAACGGTTTATTGAAAAAATCTGGGGCTACGACAGCGAGGCGGAGTACAACAATATCGAGGTTTACGTCTCATTCCTGCGCAAAAAGCTTCTTGCGCTTCATGCGGATATTACAATCAAGGCGGTGCGCTGCGTCGGCTACAAATTGGAGAATGCGGTATGATTAAAAAATTGCGGCTAAAATTTATACTTGTTTCCATGAGCGGCGTTCTGCTCGTTCTGGTGATTATTTTCGCGACACAGAATTATTTGATGATAAAAAGCAGCGAAGAGCAGACAAACCGGCTGCTCCAGTCCGTTGTGATGACCGATGGAAATATGGAAAACCTGCACCAGAAGCCGGACGGCGGCGGTTTTCTCCCTGAAAAGGACCAAAAACCCGACGGACTGCGCCCACCCGCGCAGGAAACGCTGCGCGGCGCGAAATTTTTTTATGTTAAGTTTGATTCCACAGGCAATGTTTTGGAGAGCGACGTGTCACACATGGCGGATTTAAGCGCCGAGGACGCGGCTTCCTACGCGCGCGGCGCGCTTGAGTCAGGCAGCCGGTCCGGTACGGCCGACGGCTACCAGTTTTTGTGCGGGCAAAAGGAATACGGTACCATTGTCGCGCTCGCCCAGCGTGACGTCGAAACAAATATGCTGCGCCAGCTCACGACGATTTCCGCCGCCGCGGTTATAGGCGGAGTGCTCGTTTTCCTCGTGCTCGTGCTGCTGCTTTCAAAATGGGCGGTCAGGCCCGTCAAAACGGCTTTTGAAAGGCAGCGCCAGTTTATCTCGAACGCGGGGCACGAGCTGAAAACGCCGATTACGATTATCGCCGCGAACTCCGACGTCCTACACAGCGAAATTGGGGACAACAAGTGGCTTTCTTATATCCAGAACCAGAACGAGAGGATGGCCGCGCTGGTAAACGACCTGCTCACGCTCGCGCACACCGACGAGGATAGCCAGAAGCCACAGCTTGAACGGTTTGATTTCAGCGGCGCCTGCGTGGACTGCGCGCTCGAATTTGAAAGTATTGCGTACGAAGGCGGGAAAACGTTTTTAACCGACATCCAGCCGGATATTTTAATAAACGGAAACGAGCCTATGATGAAACAGCTGCTCTATATTCTTATAGACAACGCTCTCAAGCACTCCGACCAAAACGGCGAGGTACGCGTGACGCTCAAACGCATGGGTTCCAAGGCCGTGCTGGAGGTTTATAACACCGGGGAAGGCGTTCCGCCGGAGGAACGCGATAAAATATTTGAGCGGTTTTACCGCAGCGACAGCTCGCGCTCGCGCGAGACGGGCGGATATGGGCTTGGCCTCGCAATCGGCAAATCGATTGTGGAGCTGCACAAGGGCAAAATTACCGTGCAGAGCGAGCAGGGCAAATGGACGCGGTTCATCATCATCCTGCCGGGATAAGACCCTATCCTATATTAAAAGCCTTACGGCACCCATGTGCTGTAAGGCTTTCTTTTATTTATAGTGACTGCTCGGGCTGGAGCTCTTCAAAATCAAAGGGCTCCGTACTGTTCCCAAACTTGCGGAACCGCTCGTAGCGCTGCTGCAAAAGCTCCTCCGCGTCCATTTGGCGGTATTTTTCAAAGGTGCGCAGTATCAGCCCCTTTAGGCTTTCAAACATTTTGCTGTCCTTTGTTTTCGGCTCGCGGATGATTCGTTCGATGACCTGCATCTTAAATAAATCCTGCGCGGTCAGCTTTAAGCACTCGGCGGCCTCCGCCATTTTAGTGGAATCCTTCCACAAAATGCTGGCGCAACCCTCGGGGGATATAACCGAATACACAGCGTTTTCGAGCATCCAGACCTCGTCGGCAAGCGCCAGCCCCAGCGCGCCGCCGCTGCCGCCCTCTCCTATCAGGATAGAAAGCACCGGCGTCTTTAGAGCGGACATTTCAAACAAATTTTCAGCTATCGCCTGGCCCTGGCCGCGCTCCTCCGCGCCGATGCCGCAGAACGCGCCGCTCGTGTCTACAAAGCACAGAACAGGGCGTCCGAACTTCTCCGCCTGTTTCATCAGGCGCAGGGCTTTGCGGTACCCTTCGGGATGCGCGGAGCCAAAATTGCGCTCCATACGCTCCTTTAAGTCCCTTCCTTTTTCCAGCCCGATAACTGTGACCGGCATATCGTAAAGCTGCGCGATTCCGCCGATTACGGCTTTATCGTCACCAAAGCGGCGGTCTCCGTGCAGCTCGAAAAAGCTGTCTCCAAACAGACTGCTGATATAGTCGACAGTCGTGAGCCTGCTGTTGGAACGCGCCTGCGTTACCTTGTCAAATGCGCTCATTCCCTGCACCCCCTCATACTTCTTCCGCCGGACAAACCGTATGGAGCTTTAACAGCTTTTCTAATGCGGCCTTTAAATCTTTGCGCGGGACGACCGCGTCGATAAAGCCCTTCTCCAATACAAATTCCGACGTCTGGAAATTCTTCGGGAGCTTCTGCCGGATGGTCTGCTCGATAACGCGCGGCCCGGCAAAGCCGACAAGCGCGTTCGGCTCGGCAAGGATAATGTCGCCCTCCATTGCAAAGCTCGCCGTCACGCCGCCGGTCGTGGGGTCGGTCAGAACGGTAATATAGAGCAGGCCCGCGTCGCTGTGGCGTTTTGCCGCGGCGCTGGTCTTTGCCATCTGCATCAGGGACAAAATTCCCTCCTGCATCCGCGCTCCGCCGGAAACGGTACATATAACGATTGGAAGCCCATGCTGCGTTGCGTATTCAAACGCGCAGGTAATCTTCTCGCCCGTTACCGTGCCCATGCTGCCCATCATAAAGCCGGGGTCCATCGCGGCAAATACGGTCTTTATCCCGCCAATTTCCGCTACGCCCGTAATTACCGACTCATTTTCGCCGCTTTTAAGCTTGCAGCTTTGCAGCTTCCTGTCGTATTCGGGAAAGCCAAGGAGGTTTTGCGACTGCATTTCACCGTTTGCTTCTTCAAAGGTTTCGCGGTCACACAAAAGCTCAATGCGTTCCCTGGCTGAAAGCCTCAGGTGATGGCCGCATTTGACGCACACCTTATGGTTTTCCTCCAAGTCGGACGCAAGCAGCAGCGTTTTACAGGTAGGACATTTTACCCACATGGTTTCGGGGATATAAGGGCGGCTGTCCTTTTCCTGCGGTGCGCTCTGCTCCCCTTCCAGCTCGTTTTTCGGCTTTAAGAAAGTGAAAAAATCGCCGTTTATCATACGCGCAACATTCCAATCATACAAAATTTATCGCAGCATGCCCCTTGTGGGCATCTCATTCAATCTTGGCGGATTTTATTCCTGTTCTTCCATCTGTTCCTTTTTCTGCGCTTCCCTCTTGAGCATCAAGTCGGTCGTATAGGTGCCGGCCACAAATTCCGGGTCGGAAAGCAGCTCAATCTGTAAATCCCTGTTGTGGTCCACGCCGTGGATATTCAGCTCGCTCAACGCCATCTTCATCTTGCGGATGGCCTGTTCCCTCGTCCTTGCCTGGACAATCAGCTTGCCTATCATGGAATCATAAAAAGGCGGGATTTCATAGTCCTGAAAAATAGACGTATCAAACCGTACGCACGGCCCGCCCGGAATATGCAGTTTATATATTTTACCACAGCTCGGGCGAAAATCAAGCTCCGGGTTTTCCGCGTTGATTCTGCATTCTATAGCATTTCCATGTATGTAAATCTTATCCTGCGTCATGGTAAGCTCGCTGCCGGCTGCAATGCGGATTTGCCACTGCACCAAATCGAGCCCCGTTACCATCTCTGTTACGGGATGCTCCACCTGCAGGCGCGTGTTCATCTCCATAAAATAAAAGCTGCCCTGCTGGTCGAGCAAAAACTCGACGGTGCCCGCGTTGACATAACGCACTGCCTGCGCCGCCTTGCGCGCGGCCTCCATCATTTTAAGGCGGGTTTCATGGCTGATGGCGGGCGACGGGCTTTCCTCTATGAGCTTCTGGTTTTTGCGCTGGACGGAGCATTCACGTTCGCCCAGGCACAGCACGTTTCCATGCTTGTCGCACAGAAGCTGCATTTCAATGTGCTTGACGGGATATAAAAATTTCTCCATATAGACAGCGCCGTCGCCAAACGCGCTTTTTGCCTCGCTGGAGGCCGCGTTGAATGCGTTTTCAAACTCGTCCATGCAGTCTACACGGCGGATACCCCTGCCGCCGCCGCCAGAACGCGCTTTAATCAGCAGCGGGAAGCCGATTTTCTTCGCTTCCTCTTTCGCTGTTTCGACATCGTCAACAATGTCGCAGCCGGGCGTTACGGGAACGCCCGCGTCGCGCATGGTTTTACGCGCCATATCCTTATCGCCCAGCAGGGAAATCATTTCGCTGCTCGGGCCGATGAATTCAATATTGCACTGCTCGCACAGAGACACGAATTTTGCGTTTTCAGACAGCAGGCCGTAGCCCGGATGGATTGCCTGCGCGCCGGTCGCGACGGCAACCGTCAGGATAGCCGCCATATTCAGGTAGCTGTCCGTTACCTGCGGCCCGCCGACACAATAGCTTTCGTCGGCAAGCTGTACGTGCATAGCGTCCTTGTCCGCCTGCGAATAAATCGCGACGGTCGCAATTCCCATCTCTCTGCAAGCCCTTATGATACGAACGGCGATTTCGCCGCGGTTTGCAATCAATATCTTGGAAAACAAATCGATTCCCCCATTAAGCGGCCCGGTGCCGCGGAAATAATTGGTTTATTCGCCGTCGCCGACGAGCGCGAACGCAAATTCGGCCGATACGCAGAGCTTGCCGTTTACCGTACCCTTTGCCTCTAAAAAGTAAAACGCGCCGCGGTTTTTCACAAGCGTACAGACAGATTCCAGCGTGTCGCCGGGAAGCACCTTGTTTTTAAACTTTACGTTGTTGAGCTTTGTAAAATACCGGCAGCGTCAGATGTGTATAAGAGACAGGCGTTGCCCCCTGCGCCTTGCCCGCTAAAAGCACGCAGCTTGCCTGCGCCATCATTTCGCACAGGATGACGCCCGGCACGACCGGGTTGCCGGGAAAATGGCCCTTTAAAAAGAACTCGTCGCCCTTTACCGTATATTTGCCCCTTGAAGTGTTCTCATCTATGACCTCCGCTTCCTCGACAAGCAGCATATTGTCGCGGTGCGGGATGATTTTTTTAATCTCTTCCTGATTCACAGTAACACATCCTTATGCCATACGGCTCATTTGATTTTAAATAAAGGCTGGCCGAACTCGACGATATCGCCGTTCTGCGCGCAGACCTCCGTGATGGTTCCGCTCTGTGCTGCGGTGATTTCGTTCATGAGCTTCATCGCTTCGATGATGCAGATAACGTCGCCCTTCTTTACGGAAGAGCCGACCGTCACGTACGGCTGCGCGTCGGGAGAAGCCGCCGCGTAAAACACGCCGACCATCGGCGCCGTAATGGAAGCGCCGCCGTCGTCCGGCTGTGCTTCGGGCGCAGCGCTTTGTACAGCGGCCTGCGCCGCAGGTGCGGGCGCTGCCGCTTGTACAGGCTCAGCAGCCTGCACTACGACGGATTTTTCTTTCTTTATGGTCAGCTTTTCGCCGTCCGTTCCCTTTATCTCAAAGCTGGTTACGCCTGTCTGGTCAATGGTCTTAATCAGTTCCTTCAGCTCGCTGAGGTCATACATTGGCATTATTAACTCCCCTTTTGCTTGATATGAAATCAGGCGGCTATTAGTCCGCACATTTTTTGAATATGATACACGCATTATGTCCGCCGAAGCCGAGCGACGTGGACATTGCGTAATCCACCTTCTGTTCTACCGCTTTGTTTGGAATATAATTGAGGTCGCAGTCCTCGTCGGGCACCTCGTAGCCGATGGTCGGCGGAAGTACGCCGTCCTCGAGCGCCTTGGCGCAGATAACCGCCTCGGCGCCGCCGGCAGCACCCAGCATATGCCCGGTCATCGATTTGGTGGAGCTGATATAAAGCTCCTTTGCCCTGTCTTCCCCGAATACCCGCTTGAAGGCCATCGTCTCGACCTTATCGTTCGGAGGCGTACTGGTGCCGTGCGCGTTGATATAAACCCTGTCGCTGTCTCCAATGCCCGCTTCCTTAACCGCAGCGGCGATAGCACGCGCCGCGCCGTCTCCGTCCGGCTCGGGAGCCGTCACATGGTACGCGTCGCAGGTGTTTCCATAGCCGCAGATTTCCGCGTAGATTTTCGCTCCGCGCTGTTTTGCGTGCTCATACTCCTCTAAAATAACGATGCCCGCGCCTTCGCCGATGACAAACCCGTCGCGGCGCTTGTCAAACGGGATAGAGGCCGTCTTGGGGTCGTTGCGGGACGTCAGCGCCATGATATTGGAAAAGCCCGCGATGGAAAGCCGGTTGATTGCCGCTTCCGCGCCGCCCGCAATGATAGCGTCGGCATAGCCGCCCGCGATTGCGTGGAACGCCTCGCCGATGGAATGCGTGCCTGTCGCGCAGGCCGTCACAATCGGCAGGCACACGCCCCTGGCGTTATGTTTGATTGCAACCGTACCGGAAGCCATGTTGCCAATCATCATCGGGACAAAAAACGGCGATACCTTTTTCGGTCCGTTTTTCTCCATATTGTTTGAATTGTTGATAAAGGTTTCCATTCCGCCGATGCCCGCGCCGACGTAAACGCCGAAACGGTCCGGGTCTATTTTGCCGTCGATTTCGCTGTCGCTGACCGCCTGGGCGGCAGCCGCAACCGCGTACTGTGTAAAGAGGTCTGTTTTGCGCAGCTCCCTCTTTTCAATATATTGTGTCGCGTCAAAATCCTTGACCTCCGCGGCAATCGTTACCTTTAAATCAGACGTATCGAATTTTGTGATAAAATCAATCCCGCTTTTGCCTTTTTTCAGGGAATCCCACGTGGCCTGTACGTCGTTGCCTACGGGCGTTACCGCGCCAAGGCCTGTGACTACTACTCTTCTCATTGGGTTCTCTCCTTCCGCTGTGGTTTCTTACATTGCCATGCCGCCGTCCACGCGCAGTACCTCGCCCGTGATATAGGCCGCTTCGTCGCTTGCCAAAAACGCGACGGCGTTGGCGACGTCCTGTACACTGCCCGGCTTTCTCATCGGAATGAGCGCCGTGAAATTTTCTTTTACCTTGTCGCTTAACGTTTTTGTCATATCGGTATCGATATAGCCGGGCGCCACGGCGTTACAGGTAATTCCCCTGCCTCCAAGTTCCTTGGCGACCGTCTTGGTAAGGCCAATCATACCGGCCTTTGCGCTTACATAGTTTGCCTGCCCCGCGTTGCCGCCGAGCGCGACGACAGAGCTGATGTTGACGATTCTGCCGCTCCTTCTCTTCATGAAGTGCGTGTACAGGTGCTTAATCATGTTGAACGCGCCCTTTAGGTTGACGTTTAAAACCGCGTCGAAATCCTGCTCCTTCATGGAGCGCAGCGTCGCGTCACGGACAATGCCGGCGTTATTGATTAAAATATCGACCGCACCGAAGGCTTCTATCACCTTATCCACCGTTTCCTTTACGCCGTCGTAGCTTGAAACATCACAGGTATAAACCTCACATTTCACACCGAGGCCTGTAATCTCCTGCTTTGTCTTTGCGGCGTTTTCATCGTCCCCTATCTGGAGAATCGCGATATTCGCGCCGTCCTTTGCGAGCGTCAGGGCAATTTCCCTGCCGATTCCTCTGGAACCGCCCGTAACGACGGCTGTTTTATCCTGAAATCTCATAGTTGCTCCGTCCTTTCCGTTTCTTGTCCGGTTATGTAAATCAAAGAAGCAGCGCCCTGCATTCCTCAAGCGTTTGCTTGTCCTCCACGTGGCAGGCGGTTACGCTTGCGTCGATTTTCTTAATCAAGCCCGTCAGCGTTTTGCCGGGGCCAACCTCGATAAAGGTGTCCACGCCCTCATCGATAAGATTTTCTACCGTCTTCTGCCACTGTACCGGGCTTCTTGCTTGGTTGATAATCAGCTCTTTAAAATCACCGCTGTAGGGCTGCGCCGTCACGTTTGAATAAACGGGAATTTGCGGCTCTGAGAGCGAAACGTTTTCAAGATAAGCCGCAAGGCCGTCTGACGCACTCTCCATAAACGGGCTGTGGAACGCGCCGCTTACCGCCAGGCGCACCGCCTTGCCTCTTTGCTCCTTGACCGCCGCGGAAAATTCCTCCACAAGCGTTTCATCCATCGCAACGACCGTCTGCGCCGGGCTGTTATAGTTTACCGGCCACGCGTTTTCAAAGCGTTTGCAGAGCGCCTCCACCATTTGGGGCGTAAGCTTCATCACCGCGACCATTGCGCCTTTGCTTTTTGCGGCGGCTTCATCCATGAGCCGCGCGCGCTTACAGACAAGGCTGAAAGCGTCTTCGTTTGAAAGAATGCCGCAAAAACCGAGAGAAGCAATTTCCCCGAGCGAAAATCCAGCGATAAAGTCGGGCTTAATTCCAAGCTCTTCTACCGCGCAGGCCGCCGCCAAATCGACCGCGAACACGCACGGCTGGGTGTTTACCGTAAGAGACAGCTCGTCCTTTTCCGCTGTAAAGCATTGCTCTGAGGTGCCGGGACGAAGCTTGTCCGCCATATCGAAAACCGCCTTCGCGGCGGGCGAGCACTCGTAAAGCTCCTTGCCCATGCCGGTATACTGGGCGCCCTGTCCTGAAAAAACTAACGCTATTTTACCCATTTCGTCGCACCGCCCAATACTTCCTCCGCCTGGGTGAACATCTCTTCGATGATTTCCTTAGCGGGCTGCTCCTTCTTGACCATCGCGGCTACCTGCCCCGCGGGGACGCAGCCGTTCGATACGTCGCCGCCGCGCGCAGCCGCGCGCAGCACGCCGAGGCCCATACTTTCAAGCTCTTCGTCCGTAATTTCGCTGTTATATTCTTTTTTGAGGTATTCCCTTGTAAACGCGTTTTTCAGCGAGCGCACGGGATGGCCGAGCCGCTTGCCCGTGAGCACCGTGTCGATGTCCTTCGCCTTTAAAACCCGGTCCTTATATTCCTGCGCGATGGTGCATTCCGTCGCGACAAGAAACCTTGTGCCGACCTGCACGCCGACAGCGCCGAGCATAAGCGCCGCCGCAAGCTGCCTGCCGTCCGCGATACCGCCCGCCGCGATGACCGGGATGTCTACCGTATCGACTATCTGCGGGACGAGCGCCATTGTCGTCAAATCCCCGACGTGGCCGCCGGATTCGCCGCCCTCCGCGATGACCGCGAACGCGCCGTGGCGCTGCGCGAGCCTTGCAAGCGCGACGGACGGCACAACCGGAATTACCTTGATTCCGGCAGCAAGCCATTCCTTCATATACTTGCCGGGATTTCCCGCACCGGTCGTGACGACCGGGATTTTTTCCTCAGCGACGACCTTAGCGACCTCTTCGACAAACGGGCTCATGAGCATGACGTTTACGCCAAAGGGCTTGTTTGTCAGCTCCCTGCATTTTATAATTTCAGCGCGGAGCTGGTCGCCGTTCGAGTTCATCCCCGCAATAATGCCGAGCCCGCCCGCGTTACTGACGCCCGCCGCCAGGGACGCGTCCGCGACCCAAGCCATTCCTCCCTGGAAAATCGGGTATTTTATGCCTAATTGTTCGTTTATCGGTGTGCTTATCATAATAAAAACCTCCGTTGTGTTTGGCAAGCCTTTTAAATATCCCAACGCAGCACGCAGCTGCCCATCGTAAGGCCGCCGCCGAACGCGCACATTGCAATATACTCGCCCTTCTTGAATTTTCCCGCGCGGTATGCCTCGTCAAGGCACATCGGCATACAGGAAGCGGACGTATTGCCGTAATGCGCAATATTATAAATATAACGGTCTGCGGGAATGTCGAGCTTTGCAGCCGCCGTGTCGATAATCCTCGTATTCGCCTGGTGCGGCACCACATGGCCAATGTCGCTCTGTTCAAGCCCCGCGCCGCTCACTGCGCGCTTGATTCCGTCGACCATTGCGCTGACGGCGAACTTGTAGACCTCGTGCCCGTTCATAAAAATAACCGGCCTTTCGGATGGATGCTCATAAAACGGGGAAGTATTTTCCCCCTTGGGCGCGTAAAGCACCTCGGGGTTGCCCTGCGCCATTACATAAATGGAGCGAAGGCCGTCGCCTTCAGAAAGCACCACCGCGCCCGCGCCGTCCCCGAACAGTACGCACGTGCCGCGGTCGGTCCAGTCGGTTATATTGGAAAGGTTGTCCGCCGCGATGACGAGCACCTTTTTCACCTTTTTTGATACAAAAAAACCGTCCGCCACGTCCAGCGCGTAAATAAAGCCGGAGCACGCGCCGTTTATGTCGAACGCGGGGCACGACGCCCCGATTTCTCGCTGAACAACGCACGCCTGAGCGGGGGTGATGTAATCTCCCCGCAGCGTCGCGCAGATAATCAAGTCGAGCTCGCCCGGCGTAATATTCGCGCACTCCATCGCGTTTTTTGCCGCCGCGACGCACAAATCCGTCAGGGTCTCCGTCGTGCAGATATGACGCTCATGTACGCCGGTGCGTTTTGTAATCCATTCGTCGCTCGTTTCCACCATAGTGGACAGCTTTTCGTTTGTTAGTATGTACTCCGGAACGCTCCTGCCTGTTCCTATAATGCTGAAGCTCATGATTTCAGTCCTCCGTTTTCCATCTTTTTCAGCCGCGCGCTCAAAAAGACATTCATTCTATCAATACAGCCGAGCAAAATTCCTTTTTCCTGCTGTGTCATTCCGGCGGTAATGCTTTTGGCAAGGCTTTTATGAAACCGTTTATGAATCCGGTCCGCGTGGCGCCCCTCGTCAGTGAGCTGCACATATACCTGCCTGCCGTCCTCCAAGCTCTTTTTCTTGACAGCGTAGCCCTTTTTTACCAGCTTGTTTACAGCAATGGTAACGGATGACGGCGTAATCATCAGCTCGCCGGCAATATCGCCGATAAGCCGCCCACGTATGGGATTTTTGTTAATTACTTCAATCAGATGCAGCTCGCTTATAGAAAGATTAAAGCGCTTTGAGCGCATCAGCGTGTTCTGCTCCACTCGGGAAAAGAGCGAATAGCTCTGCTCCAGCACGTAATTTAAGCGGTCGCAAAAATCCTCTCCCATATATTTCAGCTCCTTTCGGAGAAATAGTTTGATTACTTAACTAATTTTATCTCCGCAGAGCCTGTTTGTCAAGAAAAGAAATGGACAACAGCCTGGCTGTATTCTTATTTTACCTTTATAATATATTTCGCCCGCGTTTTTTGTAATAATATGGTTTTTCTGACAGTTTCGTTTTTACAATAGCTACGTCAGCTGCAGTAGTCCTGAAGCAGGCGGTCGAGCTCCTTTTTACCCTGCGCTTTGATGCCCTCGCCCTTTAATTGCTTCTGGTCGAGTACCGGTAACGCCGACACCTCCGCCTCCGTTACCTTGAACGGCGTTTCGCTTTCTTCCTCGTATACGGCAATCTTCCCATTGTAATCCTTGAGATAATAAACCTTTTCATATATGGTTTTCGGTGTTGACGTGATTTCTGTCTGGGCGGCAGTCTGTGCCGGCCAGATGGTTGCTACCAACGCGGATACTGCTATTACGCCAAAAAAGATGCATACTAACATCGCGGCATATTTTTGTACTTCTTTTTTTGTCAAAACCCGGTCCCTTCCTTTCTTTTCTACAAAAAAATCCTTTGTATTATTATTGCTGCCGCGCGCCCGCTTTATACAGATTGGCATGCGCAATCCGATTTAACAAATTATTAAAGAAATAATGCCGAAAAAACATTTCATTTTTCTTTGGGAAGTGTTATAATGTGGATTAGTTATATGTTCTTTCAGGGACGGTTCCGCTCTTTTTGGGGCGCTGCGTTCCGTTTATTTTTTAAAAATACAGGGAGGTCGGCTAAACGATGAGAAAAACCGACATCAATAAATTTACCGATGAAACAGGCCTTGAAACGGCAGGAGAAAACGCCGCGGTCAAGGGAACGAAAGGATTTTTATCCGTCGTCTGGAAAGTACTTTCCACGCTTCTGATGATTTTGCTGATTGCGTGCGTAGTCGTCGGCGTATCCGTGTCGATTTATCTGTTTGGGCT
>OJQY01000502.1_pt1 | contig 17630 bp, 18 predicted proteins | sample 1599091 | NCBI WGS metagenome assembly OJQY01 (sample SAMN03922524, study PRJEB24848) | human gut metagenome | isolation source: stool sample | host: Homo sapiens | place: Germany | collected 2010-02 | reverse complement strand
ATGGAAACTAATTTTTTGGTTTCCATCCTTTTAAAACGAAATTTTTAAGAAGCAACGTGGATTAAAAAACAAGGCTGTTTTTCTGCTTTTATATTCCGGCTAATTGTGGTATACTACTCTATAAACATTATTTTTCTATGCGCTCCCTGCTAAGGGGGGCGCCTTACCGTTTGCTTTAAAATTTTCCTTATGAAAGGAACGTGTCAAATGAATGCTGTAAACAGACAGGAGCTTGCGCCCGGCGTTTATTTCAGCAGCGTCGATGACGGCCGTTTTAAAACGGGCCGCGTCAGCGTGACCATGCTGGTTCCGCTGAAAAATGAGACAGCGGCCAGAAACGCGCTGCTCCCGCAGGTGCTCGCACGCTCATGCAAAAAATACCCCGACTTTTTAAGTCTCAACAAACGGCTCAACAGCCTTTACGGCGCGTCGGTCATGGGCTATTGCCGGAAATTTGGAGAATCCCAGGCGCTTACGCTATCGATTGCGGGGCTCGACGACCGTTTCACCATCGACAAGGAGCAGGTATCCGCGGAGCTTACGGAGCTTTTATGCGCGATGCTTTTTGAGCCGAAGCTCGAAGGCGGCGCGTTCTGCAGGCAGGACGTGGAGCAGGAGCGCAGGCAGCTGCTCGACGCAATCGACGCGGAATATAACGAAAAGCGCGTGTACGCCGTCAACCGCTGTACCGAAATTATGTGCAAAAACGAGGCGTTCGGCATCCGCCGTTACGGCTCGCGCGAAGCAGTGGAGAAGCTTTCCCCGCAGGATGTGTACAATGCCTGGGAGGACGTTCTCAAAACGGCGCGCGTTGAAATAATGATGATAGGCGCCTCCGACAAAGCGGCTGCGGCCGATACGTTTTGCAGGTCGTTTGAAAAGATTTCGCGCAGACCATCGGAAATTAAAACGGAAATCGTGCGCAGCGCAGACAATGTTACGCGCGAAACGGAAGAGCTTGACGTTGCGCAGTCAAAGCTTGTCATGGCGTTTCGCACGGGAGCTGCGGAGCCGGACGACAGTGTTATGGCGCATCGCCTGATGAGCGCGGTGCTCGGCGGCACGCCGAACTCCAAGTTCTTTGTAAACGTCAGGGAAAAGTACAGCCTGTGCTATTACTGCGCGGCACGCTATGACCGCAATAAAGGCATCCTTACGGTAGACAGCGGCGTCGAAACGCAGAATATCGATAAGGCTGAAAAGGAAATACTCAACCAGATTCACGCGCTGCAAAACGGCGAGCTTTCAGACTTCGAAATGGATTCTACGAAACTGAGTATGACGAACAGCTTCAACTCTATGTCCGATACGGTCGGCGGGACGGAAGCGTGGTATATCTCCCAGCTTCTCGACAAGGAGCAGCTTACGCCGGAAGAAGCCTCAAAGCGCGTCATGGATGTAACGCCGCAGCAGGTAATCGACGCCGCAAAAAAGCTCACGCTCGATACCGTTTATATTCTTAAGCCGAATGACGCCGGTGAAGAAGAGGAGGGAGCCAAATGAGCTTTACCGAGATAAAGGGCGCGCGCACGCATGACAGCTATTTTAAAGCGGTGCACCCGACGGGCCTTACCATATATGTTTACCCGAAAGAGGGTTACAGCTCGACTTACGCGATGTTCGGCACGAAATACGGCTCAGTCAACCGTACCTTTTCCGTAAACGGCGGCGAGAAGCTTACCGTGCCTGACGGCATTGCGCATTACCTGGAGCATAAGCTCTTTGAAAGCGAGGACGGCGACGCGTTTACCCGCTACGCGAAAACAGGCGCGTCGGCAAACGCCTACACGTCCTTTGACAAAACGTGTTATCTCTTCTCCTGCACGGAGAACTTTGAAGCCTCACTAGAAATCCTGCTTGATTTTGTGCAGTCGCCGTACTTTACAGAGCAGACCGTACAGAAGGAACAGGGCATTATCGGACAGGAAATCAGGATGTATGACGATTCTCCCGATTGGCGCGTGATGTTCAACCTCCTGGAGGCGATGTACCACAACCATCCTGTAAAAATTGATATTGCCGGAACGGTCGAATCGATTGCGCAAATTACGCCGGAATATCTTTACCAGTGCTACGAAAGCTTTTACAACCTAAACAATATGGTTCTTTGTGTTACCGGAAACTGTACGCCGGAGCAGGTATACCAGATTGCCGATAAGATGCTCAAGCCCTGTAAAAAGCAGACGGTTGAAACCTTTTTTGAGCCGGAGCCTGAAAGCGTCGTGCAGGAATACGTGGAGCAGGTTTTCCCGGTCGCCGTACCGATGTTTCAGCTCGGCTTCAAGGCAAAGGCGGGAGAGACACGCACTACAAGCGAAGAGCTTGCGCTTACAGATATTATGCTGTTTGCGCTTGCGTCAAACTCCTCCCCAATGTACAGGGAGCTTATGGACAAAGGGCTTATCAACCAGAGCTTCGGCTATGAATTCTTTGAGGGGCCGGGTTATGTAAGCGTCCTGTTCAGCGGCGAATCGCGCGACCCGAAGCAGGCGGCAAAAATCATCCGCAGCTATGTGGACAAGGCCCGCCAAAACGGGCTGCCGGAGGAGGACTTCGAAATCGCTAAAAAAGCAATTTACGGCGAGACGGTCGGTTCTCTCAATAACATTGAATCGATTGCGAACGTGCTCACGGAATTTGCTTTTACCGGCAAGGAGCTGTATGCTTATATCGACGCGGTCGCGGGAGCGAAAAGGGAGGACGCCGGCAAGCGCCTGAATGCCCTGCTCGACAGCGGAAAATCCGCGTTGTCTGTGGTCAAGGCCGCGGACTGACAGAAAAAATTACGGGCGGCAGGGCCTGCGCCGCGCCGCCCGTTTAAAACTCCATACGGAAAGGAATTTTCATTATGGTTTACAATGTATCGTTTCCCGGGCTGGGGCTTCAGTTTGAGATAAACCCCGTTGCCCTGCAGCTCGGCGGCCTTACCATCAGATGGTACGGCGTTCTAATTGCGCTGGGGCTTGTGCTGGCGCTTATCTACGCGCTGAGCGTCTGCAAGCGGCGTTACGGCGTAACGCAGGACAAGCTTTTGGACTGCGTGCTCGTCGGCATTATCACAGCGATTATCGGCGCAAGGCTCTATTACGTCGCATTTAAATGGGATGTGTACAGCCAGGACCTGATGAGCATATTCTACATAAATTCGGGAGGGCTCGCTATTTACGGCGGGCTGATTGGCGCGCTCATTGGCGGACTGATTGTGGCGAAAATCGTAAAGGTAAACATTCCCGCGCTGCTCGACATTGCGTGCCTCGGCTTTTTAATCGGGCAGGGCATCGGCAGATGGGGCAACTTCATGAACCAGGAGGCCTTCGGTACCCCGACCGACCTTCCGTGGGGCATGGTAAGCGAGAATACAGGCAACATTGCCGTGCATCCGGCGTTTTTGTATGAATCCCTCTGGTGCCTGCTGGGCTTTGTGCTGCTGCACTTTTTCAGTAAAAAATTAAGGAAATACGACGGACAGATATTCCTGCTGTACATGGTTTGGTACGGCTTTGAGCGCATGATAGTGGAAGGCCTTCGCACCGACAGCCTGTACACGCCCTTTTTCAATCTGCGTGTGTCGCAGATTTTCTCGCTCGTCATTATGGTTGCCGGGATCATATTCCTGATTATCAATCATATCAAAAAGAAGGATACGCTTGCTGTACCGCTTAAAAGAAAGGTGAAAGGATGAGGAAAGCTTATGGCGAAAATATTAGATGGAAAAGCAGTTTCCGCGGCAGTAAAGGAACAGGTGGCGGCTGAGACCGCCGCGCTCAAGGAAAAAGGAATCGTGCCCGGGCTTGCCGTCGTCATCGTCGGCGACGACCCCGCCTCGCATGTGTATGTCAACAACAAAAAGAAGGCGTGCGCACAGGTCGGCTTCCATTCGGAGGAGTATGCCCTGCCCGCGCAGACTACGCAGGAGGAGCTGCTGGCTCTGGTTGAGACGCTGAACAAAAAGCCCGACATAAACGGCATCCTCGTACAGCTTCCTCTGCCGTCACACCTCGATGAAAAGGCGGTTATCGAGGCAATCGACCCGAAAAAGGACGTGGACGCGTTCCACGCTTCAAACGTTGGAAAAATCATGATTGGCGATTACCATTTTCTTCCCTGTACGCCAGCGGGCGTGATGGAGCTGTTGAAGTCTGAAAAAATAGACGTATGCTCAAAGAACTGCGTCGTCATCGGCAGGAGCAATATCGTCGGCAAACCGATGGCTATGCTGCTGCTGCACCAAAACGGTACGGTCACCATCTGCCACAGCCGAACGAAGAACCTGAAGGAGATCTGCGCGCAGGCCGACATTTTGGTGGCGGCGGTCGGAATTGCAAAATTTGTAAAGGGCGATATGGTCAAGGAGGGCGCCGTGGTGATTGACGTCGGCATGGACCGGGACGAAAACGGCAAGCTTTGCGGCGACGTGGATTTTGAGCAGGCCGAGCCGAAAGCCTCTTATATTACGCCGGTACCGGGCGGTGTCGGCCCGATGACGATTGCCATGCTCATGAAAAACACGCTGATGGCTGCAAGGCTGCAAAACGGCTTATCTTAAGTGAGAAAAACCGCTGGAATTGCTTGACAGGCCCTTTGTCTTGTGCTACTATATTATAGCCGCTTATTGCGGGCATCTTTAAGAGGGCATAGCCCCGCCCGGCGAATAGCGAGTCTGAATAAAGGAATGGTTAATTACATGTACGCAATCATCGAAACCGGCGGTAAGCAGTACAAGGTAGAGAGCGGAGACGTTATCTACGTGGAAAAGCTTACGGCTGAGGAAAACGACACAGTTGATTTCAAGGTCGTTGCGCTTGCAACGGAAAACGACATGAAGGTCGGCAGCCCGTATGTAGCGGACGCAAAGGTAACGGGCAAGGTGCTCAAGAACGGAAAGGGCAAGAAGATAACCGTTGCCACATATAAGCCCAAGAAGGGCGAAAAGAGAAAGATGGGCCACAGACAGCCTTACACGAAGGTTGAAATCCAGGCTTTCGAAGCGTAAGCCATGATTGAGGCGGTCTTTTACACATCGGACGGCGGAAGGCTTCTGGGCTTTCGCGTGAAGGGCCACGCGGGCTATTCGGAGCATGGGAGCGATATCGTCTGCGCGGCGGTCAGCTCCGCATCCCTGATGACGGCTAACACCATCACGGAGGTACTGCACATCGGCGCCGACGTTACGGTAAAGGACGGAAATCTCGCGGTAAGGATTTTTGAGCGGGACGCGAATTTATGCCGCGACATCCTCTCAGGCTTCAAGCTGCATATGCTGTCTCTTGAAGAGCAGTATCCGCAATATATCAGCGTAAATTATACGGAGGTGTAACCAATGATTAAAATAGACATTCAGTTGTTTGCTCATAAAAAAGGTATGGGCTCCACAAAAAACGGACGTGACTCCGAGTCCAAGCGCCTCGGCGTAAAGCGTGCGGACGGACAGTTCGTGCTCGCCGGTAACATTCTGGTCAAGCAGCGCGGAACGCATATCCATCCCGGCAACAACGTCGGCAGAGGTTCTGACGACACACTGTTCGCTTTGGTGGACGGCAAGGTCCGTTTTGAGCGTGTAGGCCGTGACCGCAAGCGCGTCAGCGTTTATGCGGAGCAGTAATTGCAGGCAAGCAATAACGACTTGAAGGGCGGAAGATTTTCCGCCCTTATTTTATAAGCAGAGGGCTTTTTATGTTTCAGAACGATTATTTTATGCGCCAGATTGAAATGCTCGGCCGCTTTCTTGCAAAGCTGATATTTAATAAGGAAACGACCGTATACGAGGTAATCATTGACGAAGAGGGGAATATTACCCCAGCCGGTTTACTTTATCTGGAACTCAATACCATGATAAAAGAGGGCAGAATAAATGAAGCGGAAAACCTTCTCTTTAAATGGATTGAGGCGACCTATGACAACGAATACCTGGAAATCGCCATCGATTTTTATTCCCAGGTGAACAACCTGACGGACGAATTTTTAGAGGCGCACGATTTTTCACGGGAAGAAGCAATGGAAGGGCTCACGAAGGTAAAGCAGCTTTATGGCATTGAAGCGCTGTAACGGTGGTTGACGGCAGAAAAGGCGGGACAAAAAATGTTTGTAGATTACGCGAAAATAAATATAAAAGCGGGTGACGGCGGCGACGGGCATGTTTCCTTCCACAGGGAAAAATATGTCGCGGCGGGCGGACCGGACGGCGGCGACGGGGGAAGAGGCGGCAACGTCGTATTCCAGGCGGACGACAACCTCGCGACGCTTGCCGACTTCCGATATAAAAGAAAGTACGCCGCGCCCCGCGGCGAGGACGGCAGGCCGAGCCGCAGGACTGGCAAAAACGGCGGCGACCTCGTGATTCGGGTACCGCGCGGTACAGTGGTAAAGGAAGCGGAGACAGGCCGCATTCTGGCGGACGTATCCTCAGACGAGCCGGTTATCGTTGCGCGCGGCGGAAACGGCGGATGGGGCAACATCCATTTCGCCACGCCGACCCGCCAGATTCCGCGCTTTGCGAAACCGGGGCTTCCCGGCGAGGAATTTGAGGTACAGCTTGAGCTCAAGCTTTTGGCCGACGTGGGGCTTGTGGGCTTTCCGAACGTAGGGAAAAGCACCCTCGTTTCTGTTGTCAGCGAAGCAAAGCCGGTCATCGCGGACTACCATTTTACGACGATTACACCTGTGCTCGGCGTCGTCAGGATGGGGCAGGAGCAATCCTTCGTCATGGCGGATATTCCGGGATTGATTGAAAACGCAAGCGAGGGAACGGGGCTGGGGCACCAGTTTTTGCGCCACGTTGACCGCTGCCGGATGCTCGTGCATATCGTCGATGTCGCGGGCAGCGAGGGACGCGACCCGAAGGAAGACTTCAATATTATCAACCGCGAGCTTGAAAAGTTCGATTCCGAGCTTGCAAAGCGCCCGATGCTTGTTGCGGGCAACAAGTGCGATTTGGCGCAGGATGAGCAGATAGAGGAATTTAAAAAATATGTTGAGGAGCAGGGATATGAGTTCTTCCCGATTATGGCGGCAATCCGCCACGGTGTAGACCCGCTTCTGCAAAAAATACAGGAGATGCTTTCAAAGCTTCCGCCGATTGTGCGCTATGAGGCACAGCCCGCGCCCGTCGTTGAGCCGGAGAAGCTGAAGGACCGCAGCGTTTCGGTCAAGGTTGTGGACGGAATTTATGTGGTAGAGGGCAAATGGCTGTTGAACGTGATGCGTTCGGTCAATTTTGACGATTATGAGTCTTTGCAGTATTTTCAGCGTGTGCTAATCAGCGCGGGCGTGATTGACGCTTTGCGGGAGGCCGGTATTTCCGAAGGCGATACCGTATCGATTTATGACCTTGACTTTGATTTTGTGGAATAATCCGGAGGAACGCGAAGATGGATAAATTGCTCGACAAGCAATGCGACCCGCGGCAGTACAGCCCGTTGGCGCTGGCCTTTATAGGCGACGGTGTGTTTGATTTAATGGTACGCGAGCGGCTCGTGACGCAGGCCAACCGTCCGGTCGGGGAGCTGAACCGGATGAAGGTTCAGCAGGTCTGCTGCAAATCGCAGGCGGAATTTGCAGCAAGCTTGCTGCCGGAGCTTTCTGAAGAGGAAGAGGCGGTGTACCGGCGCGGGCGAAACGCGCACAGCCGCCCGCCGAAGAACGCAAGTTCCGCCGATTATCACAGCGCGACGGGCTTTGAGGCGCTTTGGGGATACCTGTACCTGTTGGGCAGAACCGACCGCCTGCGCGAGCTTTTCGATAAGCTGACGCGCGGTGAATCGGATACATAAAAACCATCCAGAATATGTAAACTAAGAGCAGGGACGGCCTGCTCTTTTTTTGCGGCCTTTTGAAAATACTGCCCGGCGGTTATCCGCTGAGTATGGCAGCTTAAGGAAGGATATTACTGTATGGTAAGAAAATCCATCAATAAAAAGTCGATTTTTCTCGATTTTCTGTTTTTTATCGCGGGGAGCGTATTGTACGCCATATCGGTCGATATGTTTACCGCGCCCAATGAAATCGCGCCCGGCGGGCTTACGGGCGTCGGCACGATGCTCAATTCCCTGTTTGGAATGCCCATAGGCACCGTCGTGCTGGTGCTGAATATTCCGCTGTTTATCTGGGGCGCGGCCGTAATGGGCTGGAAATTTCTTGGCAAGACGGTGGCGGCGACTGTGCTTGTTTCAGCGGCGATTGACATTTTAGAGCCGTTCCTCCCCGCGTATACAGGGGATAAAATGCTCGCGAGCATTTTTGGGGGGATATTTATAGGCGTGGGGCTTTCGTTGATTTTCATACGCGGCGGTACGACCGGGGGTACGGACCTTACAGCGCGGCTTTTGAACCGGCGCAGGCCGCAGCTGTCTATCGGCAAGCTGATACTTTTAATCGATATGGTAGTCATCGTTGCCGCGGGCATTGTTTACGGGAATCTGGAAAGCCCGCTTTATGCCGTCGTCAGCATCTTTGTCACGACAAAGATAATCGACGCGCTCATTTACGGCACGAGCATAGGCACGGGTAAGATGATGTTTATCATCTCGGACAAAAATGAAGAAATCGCTGACAAAATCATCAATACCATCAGCCGCGGCGTGACAAAAATAAAATCGGTCGGCGGTTACAGCGGCGCGCCGCGCGAGGTGCTTTTATGCGCGCTCAGCCGCAGCGAGGTTTATAAAACGTACGACGTCATCCACAAGATAGACCCGCACGCGTTCATTATAGTAGGGGAGGCCGGAGAAATTTCAGGCGAAGGCTTTGCGTCCTTAAAAAAGGATTGACAGAAGAATATGGAATTGATATAATAACTCTGTTATGTCCGCGGGTCAGACAGCGGGCATGGCGCGGCGTATAAGCCGCTTGTTATCCTTGCTCCGGCCAAAAGGTACCGGGGCCAAAGTCCAAAAGGAGGTGCACAAAAGATGGCAGTAATCAATTCCTATGAGACCGTTATGGTCATTTCTACAACGCTCGGCGAAGAGGGCGTTCCGGCTATGATTGAAAAGTTCAAGGCGCTCATTGAGAAGCATGCTACTCTTGAAAACGTCGACGAGTGGGGCAAGCGCAGGCTTGCATATCCCATCAACGACGAAATCGAGGGCTATTACGTCCTGTTCAACTTTAAGAGCGAGCCTGATTTCCCGGCTGAGCTCGACAGACGTTACAAGATTACAGACGGAATTCTCCGTTCCCTCATCGTAAGAAAAGACGCTTAAGTGAATATATGAAGCTAGGAAAGAAGGATGAAAGATAATGAATAAAGTAATTTTAATGGGCAGGCTCGTAGCCGACCCGGAACTCAAAACGACCCCGTCGGGTGTATCGGTCACCAGCTTCCGTATTGCGGTGGACCGCAATTACGTAAAGCAGGGTGAGGAACGCCAGGCGGATTTTATCGACATCGTATGCTGGAGGCAGCGCGCCGAGTTCGTTTGCAAGTATTTTGTAAAGGGCCAGCTCATTGCCCTCGAAGGCTCTATCCAGACACGCCAGTACCAGGATAAGAACGGAAACAACCGTACGGCTGTTGAAGTGGTCGCCGACAATGTGTATTTCACAGGCGACAAAAGAGGCGGCGGAGCCCCGCAGGGCGGGTATTCGCAGGCTCCTGTACCGGCGGAGGCACCGGCGCCCGCTTATACAAGCGGCTCGACGGGCGACTTTGAGGAAATGCCTTTGGACGACGATTTGCCGTTTTGATTGAGAGAGCAGTTTTTTCTGCGATTATTTATAAAGGAGCGATAGAAAATGGCTGACAGACCCGAGAGAGACAACCGCCGCGGCGGACGCAAGGGCCGCAGGAAGGTTTGCGCGTTCTGTGTGGACAAGGTTGAAACAATCGATTATAAGGATATTGCAAGGCTTCGCCGTTTCCTTTCCGAGAGAGCAAAGATTCTCCCCAGGAGAGTAACGGGTACATGCGCGCATCACCAGCGCGCGCTGACGCTTGCTATCAAGAGAGCAAGGCATTTGGCCCTGCTTCCTTACACGAGCGACTGATTTTAAATCAAATAAAACGCAGCGGCGGGTTTGTAATGAGCCCGCCGCTGTTTTCTTTCTTGTTATAAACAAGCCAAAAAGAAAGCGCCCGGCCTTAATAAACGGCAGGGCGTTTTCCCTTTATAAAGGAAGAAACCATCTGTTTTATTCCACTGTAAATTCAGCAGCAATATTAAGTTCCTCTTTCGTGGTGTCGTTCGTAACAGAGAGGACGATTCTGTACCTGCCGGGGGAGAGAGGGCTGCCTTCTTCGGCGACCGGATAACTGTGTTCCCCGGTTCCCCCTGCGAACGCAATAATTTCTTCACCGCTCCAGATTGTATCGATTGCAAGCGGCACATGGACCCAGCGGCTGTTTTGATAGGCCTGAAGCTCGTATTGTGCGCCGAAAGTATATATGTCTTTTGTACCGTTTGATAAGACGGCAATTACCTTCTGGACGTCCTTAGAATACTTCTTTTGTTTTGTTTGGAAGGAAAGGTTGTCTATTTTGGATATGACGAGTTCGGTGGGCGCTTCCGTAGCGGAGGATGCCTGTGTTTCGTCTATGCCGGAGCTAGTGTTATGTACATTGGAACAACCGCAGAAGACGAAGGCGGCTGTCATAATGAGAGCCAATAGCCAAATCAGTTTTTTCATTTAATCACCTGCTTAGTAACGGTTTAAGTACCAGAGATTGACGGCTTTTTTAGCACTGGTAAAAATGGAGTGGCCGTTTGCATTGCCCCTGTGAATTAAGCCCCAAGTTATTGCCTACAGGAGTTGAATCATCAGAACCACCTTCTTCATATTAATATTATAAATCTTTCATTATAAAAAATAAACACTTTTTAAATTTTTTATAATTTTGTAAAATATAACATAAAAAATACTCCAGCATAATACCATGCCGGAGTACTGATGTTTCTGATTTGCTTATTCGTTCGAAGCGAGCGCCCTGTTGAGCCAAATCTCGCCGATGTCCATTGCTAGGTAAAGGCCGTTCTTTTCGCTTGCCTTTACGACCTGCTTCCTGGGGCTGATATCGGGGTCGGTGCACATCAGCTGGACCGTTACCTTATCCGCGACCTCCAGGTCATTGACCGTTTTCTTTGACTTTATCTGAAGCCGGATTACATACCGTTCGTCCATATTGCCGTAATACAGCACGTCGCCGCAGCGCACGAGCGGTTTTCCTTTATAGGTAGGGAACTTTTCTTTCTCCGCCATAGACAATACCTCCCTCTGCGTTTTTCTTTCAGATAATTATAGCATGAAACGCCCTTTCAGTAAAGCTTTTTTTCCGTTGGTTACATTTTTTTGTTCATAAATAAATATTTAGTGATTGTTAACAGTATTTCCCTGACAAATTCTAAGCGGAATACGGCGTTTATTTCTTGAGAGGAAATTCAACCGATTGTTATAATGATAAAATAAATTAACATTTTATGCCCGCTTTTTCATACCGTTTTTAGACGGTATCTATAAAGGAGGACCGTGTGTGTTCAAAAAGAAACTGATAACGGGAGCCGTGGCGGTTATGATGACCTTTTCACTGGTTTGCACGCCTGTCAATACATATGCGCAGACGAACGAAACGCTGAAAGCAGAGGAGCTAGACCGGCTCGCTTATCATGGCGATGATTTGGGCGCGGTCTACAGTAAGGAAAGCACTGCTTTTAAGGTGTGGGCGCCTACTGCGTCTGAGGTAAGGCTCAAGCTTTATCAGACGGGCAGCGACGAGGAAGACGGCGCAAAGGTTTTAAAGGAGACGCCGATGGACTACAGCAGCGATGACGGCACGTGGTCGGTTACCGCTGAGGGGGACCTGGACGGCGTATATTATACGTATCTGGTTACGGTCGGAGGAAAAACGAACGAAACGGCCGACATTTACGCGAAGGCTGCGGGAGTCAACGGCGACAGGAGCATGGTCGTTGATTTGGACAAAACCGACCCGGAGGGCTGGGAAAAAGATAAGGGTGCGTACCTTAAAAACCAGACGGACGCGATTATCTGGGAGGTTCATGTAAAGGATTACAGTAATGACGCCTCCTCGGGTGTAAGCGAGCAAAACAGAGGCAAATACCTTGCGTTTACGGAAAAGGGGACGACCTTGAACGGAGAGGGGAAAATTCCTACCGGAACCGATTATTTAAAAGAGCTGGGCGTCAACTGTGTACAGATAAACCCGTTTTACGATTACGGCTCGGTCGATGAAGCATCGGCAGACAAAGAAACCTTTAACTGGGGCTATGACCCCAAGAATTATAATGTACCGGAGGGCTCTTATTCCTCCGACCCGTATGACGGGCATGTCAGAATCAACGAGACGAAGCAGATGATTAAAGCTTTGCACGACGCGGGCATTACCGTTATAATGGATGTTGTCTACAACCACACCTTTACTGGAGAGGATTCGTTCTTTAATAAAACCGTGCCCGGCTATTACTATAGGTTTTTGGAGGACGGCTCCTGGTCGAGCGATTCCGGCTGCGGGAACGACACGGCCTCGGAGCATGAAATGTACCGGAAATTTATGGTGGATTCTGTCCTATACTGGGCGCAGGAATACCATATAGACGGTTTCCGTTTTGATTTAATGGGCCTGCACGACGTGGAAACGATGAATTTAATCCGCAGTGAGCTGGACAAGCTGCCGAACGGTGAGCAGATTATTATGTACGGCGAGGCCTGGGACATGGCGAAGGCTACGACGGCTGAGATGGCAAGCCAAAGGAATATGTCTGAATTAAGCGAACGCATCGGCGCATTCAACGACGGCATACGCGACGTGCTCAAGGGCGACAACTTCAACGCGCAGAGCAAGGGCTTTGTGCAGGGGAAGGGCGCACCGACGCGCATCAAGCGCGGCGTCAAGGGCGCGGTCGACGATTGGGCGAAGCAGCCGTCGCAGACGGTTACTTACGCTTCGTGCCATGACAACATGACGCTCTATGACAAGCTCGTGGCGTCTGTAAAGGGAAGCGATGCGGACTACCGCAAGCGGTATGACGACCTTGTGGAAATGAATAAGCTTTCCGCCGCCGTAATATTGACATCTCAAGGCATTTCCTTTATGCTGGCGGGGGAAGAGCTGGGCCGGTCCAAGGACGGCGACCACAACAGCTATAAATCTCCGGCGTCGCTCAATCAGATTGATTGGAATAATTTGATAAAATACGGCGATTTAGTATCGTACTATGCCGGTTTGACTGAAATACGCAAAAACTTTGCGCCGTTTACATGTCCCGACAAAACGTCGGTGGACAATATGGTATTCTTTGAAAATACAGACAAGCATGTGGTTGGCTATACGCTGCAAAATACGCAGACGGCGGACAAGCAATGGGAAAAGGTCGCCTGTATTTTTAATTCAGATACAGAAAAAGACGCAGAGGTTACAATAGAAGGCAAAGACCTGCCCGGAGAATGGGTAATCATTGCAAATAGGGAAGACGCGGGCGCGGAAAAGCTCGGCGAGGTTTCGGGCAATACGGTTACCGTACCGAAAACGAGCGCGGTAATCCTTGTAGACAAGGAAAGCTTTGAGCGCGTTGGCCTTGCGTCCTCCGGGACGCTCAAGGAAACGCTCAAGAATGCTTCCGCGCAGGAGGAAACCCAGCCGCCGTCAAAGGCGGACGAGAAGGAAGAAGAGCAGGACAGCGGTTTTATGCTGCCTGTACTCATCGGCGCGGCGGTAATATTGCTTGCCGGCGCGGCAGCGGCGGGGATTACCCTGTACCGCAAAAAAAGAAGGTAATTCTTTCCGGTTTCCGGAAATAATTATAAAAACCAATTCAAGGAGGAATTCCAGTGAGAATCAGGAGAGTTATGGCAATCGTATTATCTTTAATGTTGATTGTCAGCGTTTTCTGTGTTCCGACCGTTTTTGCTGCGGGCAACTATTATGAAGAGTTTGCCGCAGGACTTGACGAGAAGGCATACACAGGCGACGATTTGGGTGCAACATACACCCCGGAAGCCACGACCTTTAAGGTATGGTCTCCGACAGCAAGCAGTGCAAAGGTGGTACTGTACACCAAGGGCAGCGACAAAGAAGACGGCGCGGCCAAGATTTCTACTACAGACATGACCTACAATGAGGCAAACGGCGTTTGGTCTGTCGCGATAGACGGCGACCTCAAGAACGTTTACTACACCTACCTCATTATGAACGACGGAAAGGAAAGAGAAGTCGTTGATATTTATGCCCAGGCAGTCGGTGTTGACGGCAACAGGGGCATGGTAGTCGACCTCGACTCTACCGACCCGGAGGGTTGGGAGAACGATACCTACAAGCTCGTTCCCAGCCAGACTGACGCCAACATCTGGGAAATCCAGATTAAGGACTTCTCCTATAACGAGAATTCCGGCATCAGCAAAGAAAAAAGGGGTAAATACCTTGCTTTCACAGAGAAGGGCACAACCTTAAACGGCGAGGGCAAATATGCCACAGGCGTTGACTACTTAAAGCAGCTTGGCGTCAACTATGTGCATCTCAACCCGTTCTACGATTTCGGCTCCATTCAGGAGACGGGCAGCGACACGCAGTTCAACTGGGGCTATGACCCGAAGAACTACAACGCGCCGGAAGGCTCTTTCTCTTCCAACCCGTATGACGGCAACGTTAGAATCAACGAAGTAAAGCAGATGGTTAAGGCCCTGCACGACGAGGGCATCGGCGTTATTATGGACGTCGTTTACAACCATACGTTTGAGGGCGCCGGCTCCTGGTTCCAGCAGACGGTCCCGAACTATTACTACCGCTTCAGCGGCCAGAACACCTGGTCCAGCGGTTCAGGCTGCGGCAACGACACCGCTTCCGAGCACGAGATGTTCAGGAAGTACATGGTCGATTCCGTTACCTACTGGGCGAAGGAATACCACATCGACGGTTTCCGTTTCGACCTGATGGGCCTGCATGACGTTCAGACGATGAACGCCATCCGCGCGTCCCTCGACGAAATCGACCCGAGGCTCCTCATGTACGGCGAGGGCTGGTCTATGGCTACGACCACAGACTCCGACGCGCCTTCGCTCGCCACGCAGATTAACGCGGCGAAAATGAGCGACAGAATCGGCTTCTTCAACGACCAGATAAGAGACGGCCTCAAGGGCAGCGTGTTTGAGGCAAAGGGCCAGGGCTACATCCAGGGCGTCGCGGGCTCCGCAAGCTCTGTAAAGTATGGTATCCAGGGCAATGTTATCAGCGGCGCTTGGAAAGCCAAGGCTCCGACACAGACGGTAACGTATGCGTCCGCGCATGACAACAACACCCTTTATGACAGGCTTGTTATGTCTATGAAGGGCGGCGCTAAGGAGCAGTTCAGCCAGAGATACGACGACCTTGTCGCGATGAACAAGCTTTCAGCGGCAATCGTCTATTCCTCACAGGGTATCCCGTTTATTCTTGCGGGTGAAGAATTCGCGAGAACCAAATTCGGCGACGAGAACTCCTACCAGTCCTCGCCCGAAATCAATATGCTCGACTGGTCGAGAACCGTTTCCTATAAGGACCTCGTTTCTTACTACGCGGGCATGATTGAAATCAGAAACAACTACGCCCCGTTCAGGGACGCTACAACAGATACCGCCAAGACGAAGATGCAGTTTGCAACTGCGCCGAGCGGCGTACTTGCCTACACCATCTACGACGAAGCCCAGCCGTGGAAGACCGTTGCCGTCGCCTTTAACAACCAGGCGACAGACAAGCAGGTCACGCTTACGAGCAAGGGCACGCTTCCCGAGAAGTGGACGATTATCGCAAACGACCAGACTGCCGGCATTTTAAGCCTCGGCGAGGTTACCGGCTCTACCGTTACGGTACCGGCGGGCGGCGCTCTGATTCTGGTTGATTCCGAGAGCTTCAACACAGCGGACGTTCCTTCCACGAAGGGCCTCCTCACGGTCAATCACATCGACAAATCCACAGGCAAAACACTCAGCACGACCTCGCTCCAGGGCGAAATCGGCACGCTGTACGAGACGGAAAAGAACGCTGCTCTTGCAGTTGACTACGACCTCGATTCCGACAGCGGCAACACGACCGGCAAATTCACGGAGGAGCCGATTGTCGTAAACTATTACTATACCCCGTACTCCCTGAAGGCGCAGGACATTTCCGGCGACGGCAATGTTTCCCTTGACGACGTGCTCATCATCCAGAAGGACCTTGCAAAGGTAGCTTCTATGACAGAAGAGCAGGCAAAAATTGCCGACGCAAACTGTGACGGCGTGGTTTCGATTGCCGACGTGCTGATTTACCAGAAGAATATCGCGAAGATGTTCGTACCGGGCGTTGGCACGGTTGAGGTCAATTACCTCGATACCGACACAGGCAAGCCTGTTCCGAAGCAGAGCCCGCTTGTAACAAAGGCGCGCACCGGCGAGTCTTACAAGGCGGAAGCCCTGACGATTAACTACTACACGCTTGACGAGACGAAGCTTCCGGACAACGCGGAAGGACGCTACACGGACGGTAAGATTGTAGTAAACTACTACTACAAGTACCAGCCCGCGACCTACACCGTTCACGTTAAGCTGATGGACGGACAGACCTGGACCCCGTACCTGCACGCGTGGGACGACGGCGGCGACCTGCTCGGCGGCGGCTGGCCCGGCGGAGAGATGACGCTTGGCGAGGACGGCTGGTTTACCATCGACGTAACCTGCGGCGGCTCCTTCAACTGGATTATCAACGATAATGGCCAGGGCGCGCAGACAATCGATATGGAAAACTTCAGCAGCGACATTTGGGTCGTTCTCAACGTTGCCAAGCCCAATAAGGGTGCGGACGACGTAACCGTATATACGAGCAAGCCGGAATAATTGCCGGATTTGTAAAATATAATACAATCAGACTTTTTGCTAAGGCGCCCCGGGGGGAAATCCCCGGGGCGCTTCGTTTTATATAGAAGGCATAAAAGGGCCGCGCATACACGCCCTTTTTACCGGACGTTTTTCATCCCGCGGCTTGTTTGGAAAGCGCCTGAAAACACGCAAACGGTTTCAACCCGCGCGAGGCCTTTGCGGCAGCATTTTAATAGTGTTTTGTGTGCCATGCGCCTACCGCGCGAGGCCTTTGCGGCAGCTTTTTTGTAATGCTTTTGTGTGCCATGCCGTCCGCCCGCGCCTGCCGCGCGTGATTCTTCTGTTTGTTGAGCGAGAAAAGACAAGCAGGCTGCTTATATATACGCCCCCGCTTACGGCAGGGCTTTTTACAGGCAAGGCGCTTTGCTGCCTGCTGACTTGTTTTGCCCGCAATTAGGCTCTGGAAGCCCTGGCAGGGGGCGGTATGGCGGTCTGAGCGTCTGAAAAAGCTGATATGTGATAGTTTTTCACAAATACTAATCAGTTTGCAGAACTACTTTTCGCGCTTTTTCGACAAGGCATTTTATTAAAATAAGGGTAGAGGTCTTATTTATAAGGCTGATATGTGAACTAATATCACTCAACGCCGCAGTTGTAAGTGAATAAATTTCACATTAAAAGAAAAAGAAGAAAAACTGGAGATAATTTTTTTCTGTTTTTTTTCGCGAAAAATAGCGAACGATGCATTTTTTGCACTTTTTGGGTAGGGAAAAACGTAATTTTCCTCTTTTTTCAAAAGCCAAAAATGAGATTACCGCATTTTTAAGTGGAAAACACGTGGGAGATTTGGCTAT
>OJQY01000500.1_pt1 | contig 17673 bp, 15 predicted proteins | sample 1599091 | NCBI WGS metagenome assembly OJQY01 (sample SAMN03922524, study PRJEB24848) | human gut metagenome | isolation source: stool sample | host: Homo sapiens | place: Germany | collected 2010-02 | reverse complement strand
CTGTCATTCTTAAAAACTCAACAAATGCAAATATAATAGAGATTACCGTCAAAACAGCTACGATTAGTTCCGCCATATTATTTGCATAGTCAGCTTGTTGTGGTCTGGCAATACCAAGGACTAAAAAATACACGCACCAGATAAATCCAACCAGAAGCACTACAATTGTGACATATTTCAGTGCACTAGCCACGTTTTTAAAACACTTTCTGCTAAACTCAATTTGTTTTTCCGAATAGGATTTCTTGTAGAATTTCATCTTGACACCGCCAAGTAAAAATCCGATGATAATACCTACTGATACTCCGCTGCAAAGTTTAAATAATATTTCCATACATTCCTATTCCCCTTTTTAAACACTCTATATATTTTCATATTATTTCTTTGAGTAATATAACTCATTACTTATTTTCGATTTGTCAAGTACGTCTTTTCCGCCTAAGGAGAATATTCTTGTTTCTTATACTCTAAATGTTAATGCCGAAACTGTCAAGTTGCTACATATTGTGCCCCAAGTCTTTATGAAATCAGGGTGGGAATCGCGCGGAATTTTGGTCGAATCATGACCTGTAAACATTTTACAGCACAAGGCTGGAAAGAGCCGTTAAACTCCCTGTTTATCAGCCTTTCCAGCCTTGTTATCTTTACATGAGTACCATAGTACAAACTAAAAACGGCACTATTTTTTATTGCCTGTATAGCTAAATTGGCCGCCATAAGGCGGCAAATCGTTTCATAGGCAGAGGCCGTAAACCCGCATGAAATGGGCGTTTTCTCAAATACAGCGAATAAGACGGCATAAGCTGTAACAGCATGGTTTTGTAAAGTTGGGCACCATTTGGGCACCACAAAACAAAAAAACAGCAAGCCCTTGTTGGCCTGCTGACAGCTTTAGTGTAGCACATCCTCCCCGAAACCGCAAGAGGCCGGACGGAGTTTGCGGGCGTGGACGGGCGTGGACAAATAGGGCCTCTTAAACCCTGACAGAACGGGCCTCTGCGAACGCGAAACCGAGGGGCCTGTATCATTTCACCTGAACCCCCGGAAACGGGCTTGTATCGTTCCGCAAGACAGCCCCGGCGTGAGACTGAATCCTGTCTCATGCCGGGGCTGTTTCCATGCGCGGCGTGAATGCCAACCCCACCGAGAACAATCGTGGCAAGCAGGGCAGGAGTATATACACTCCTGCAAAATGCTTGTTGGGTACTGGAACCCAAACTCCGGAAAAGAGCCGCCACCGGCGGCCTTTTCATCACCCCTGACGGGGCGGCTGCGCGTCCTGTCGGATACTTCAAACCATGAGGCATACTCCCAGCCGGTCAAGCCTCCCGTATTCAGCGCCCGCAAGGGGGCGTAGCCGCTCCACCTGTGGAGCGTTCGCAAGGCAGCGCAAGCGGCCCTTGCCGGGGAATTGGGGGCGTCCCCCAACAAGCAGATTTTACAGGTTTTCGTGGAGGCGAAAAAGTGGAAAATCGCAAAGTGTGTACCGCTTTGCACTGCTTGCCACTATTAAGAACTGCTTAAGAGGGGGTACGCAGTCGAACTATACAACGTTCTCACCCAATAAGATTTTAGGCATTGTAGTTAGGCAACGATTCCATCTTTTATAAAACTGCTCTAGCCCTAGCTTTGAAACGCGGGCATGAGTTTCTTCGTCCTCAAGTGTCCAGTGCAAAATATATGTGACTTTACCAACCCATTTTGTCAAGCGAATGGGTGGTTTTCCTTCCTTGACAGCGTTGAAATCCTCTTGACGGTGTGTGCGTTTAATATACTTCACATCGACAACTCCGGGTTGCGAAAGATAGAACTCGGCAACCTCTTTCATTAAAGCTTCAATTTCATCTTGTTTATCAATTTTCGCTTCGTAAATACAAATTTCATTAAACACCCCAGCACCCCCTCCAAACATATAACTGTCTTTTTCATTTTAATATGAGCGCAAAGAAATGTCAAACAACTCATTTTGTTTCATTACTTTATTCTACTGCTCATAGCCCTGTTTGTGAACTTGGGCACCATTCGGGCACCATTTTACCCTTTACAGGATTGTATTCTACATAATAGAAATGCTGATTTCATGGGCTTTTCCGGCTGGAAAAAGGATTTCACCACCGCCGAATATTTTCTATTTTTTATTATAGATAAAATTATACACAATGTCAAGTGTATAATTTAATTGTAATCAAGTTGAATTTAACACAAGAGTACTAACAAATAATTGATGAATAAAACTCCCCGCAACGGTTAAAACGTTACGGGGAGTTTGTGTGGTAACGTCCTTTTATATTATACCGAGTTCCGATGATTCAAGAGGCCACTGTTTCGCCCCAGTCACTTGGACCAAAAAATCGCAAAAGAAGTTGACAGTTTTACGGCTGTCGACTTCTTTGTTTTATTGTGATATAATACCCTTGAATCTCTCCGCAAAGGTCAGTACGTTCTATCGAAAAGCCAAAAAAGCGGATGAATTTAACCACCAAACGCAAAATAATAGAATATTAGGGTGAAGCCAGTATGAGTCGTTATAAAAAGAAGCAGGAAAACAATGCAATCAAAAGGATTACATATACCAGTATGTTTTTGCTGCTTCTGTTGCTGCTGCTTTTTTTGGCCGTATCTTTATACAGTACGCAGAAATTATCGTCGCAAATTGAGCTGATTACAAAGCATCCATTTACTGTAAATGGGGATATTAGCGACATAAAAACCGAGCTGGCCCTTATGCGTATCCGCACGGAACGGCTGCAGTCATATAATCAGCCTGATGATATAGAAAAGGTACGCGCTGCACTTCAGGATATTTATTCCGATACAAATTATTTAATTAATGACATTGATAACCTGTATCTCGGACCGGATGAGGATGTAGACGCATTAAAGGCAACCTATCATGCAATTCAAAGCGAGCACCAGGCGTTGCTTGACTTTGCGGCATTGCCCGGTTCTTCACTCGATGTGATTGCCCGGTATGAAGATGAACATTTAAATCCTCTTTACGACCAATTTGAGGAAGACGCCCAGGTTATTTTAACCTTTGTCAGGAACACACAGCAGAACATTTTCAATTCAGCCGCACTCATGAGCAAGAACACCCTGATATGGTCTATTGTTATTTTTGCCGCAATGGTTCTTGGATTATTGATTTACCAGTTTGCAATCCGAAAAATGAATCAAAGGCTTTACGACAAAAACCAACAGTTTGAAATTCTTTCCAATACCATCGATGAAACTTTTCTGATTTTTGAGAAGGGCCAGATACGGTGCGATTTTGTGTCAGGCAGCGCAGAAAGGCTTTTAGGCCTGCCCATCGACAGTATTATGAAAAACCGGGAGCTGCCCTTCCAATATATGGAGGCGGAGACAGTCGCTCAAATCAAGAAAGACCTCAGCACCGGAGAAAAAGGTTCCTGGGAGACAAGCATTCAATATCATTTGCCCGAAAGCATGGAAGACCATTGGCTTCAAGCCCGTTTTTACCTGATTGATAAAGGCGGTGCGGAAAAGTATATCGTCACACTTGCCGACCGCACGGAGGAGCTGCGCGCCAATCAGGCGCTTCAGGACGCGCTGGTCAGCGCGCAGAACGCGAACGACGCCAAAAGGGAATTCCTCTCCCGCATGAGCCACGAAATCCGCACGCCGATGAACGCGATTATCGGGATGGCGACGATTGCCGCTGCCGCAATAGACGACCGCAGCCGTATAGAAGATTGCTTGAGGAAAATCAGCTCTTCCTCCAAGCACCTTTTGATGCTGATTAACGATGTCCTGGATATGTCCCGAATTGAAAGCAACCGAATGCGGCTTAGTATGGAGCCCTTTGACCTGTTCCAATTTATTAATAATTTTGTATCTGTCGTCTATTCGGACGCAACCAGAAAAGGCTTGAAATTCACCGAAAAAACGATTGGATTTACAGAGCAGACTACCTTTATCGGCGATACCCTCCGGCTCAATCAAATTTTGCTGAACCTTACCTCCAACGCAATTAAATTTACCCCAAGCGGCGGAGCGGTCCACCTGGAAGTAACGCGCCTGCCATCACGAAATAAGAAAACCTGGATACGCTTTGTCGTGTCGGACACCGGCATCGGAATGGATGAGGATGGGCTGAGCAAGCTCTACACCCCATTTGAGCAGGCTGATGATACAATCGCGCACAAATATGGAGGCACAGGGCTTGGCATGTCCATTACGCAAAACCTGACGATGCTGATGGGCGGCCATATCGACGTAAAGAGCAAGCCCGGCAAGGGGACTACGTTTTCTGTGGAGCTGCCCTTTGAGCAAAGCAATATTGATTTGCCTCAGGTAAATGAAAATACGCTGGAAGCGCTCGAGGTTCTCGTTGCGGATGATGAGCAGGATATTTGCGAGCACACGGTTCTGCTGCTTAAAAAAATGAATATCCACGCGGAATGGGTGCTTAGCGGCGAGCAGGCGGTCAACCGTGTGGTTTCGGCCGCTGAGGAAGGACCGGGCTTCGACGTTTGCTTCATTGACTGGAAAATGCCGGATATGGACGGCGTCGAAACAACCCGGCGCATTCGCAAAAAGGTTGGCTGGAATACCCCGATTATTATTATATCGGGCTATGACTGGTCAGAAATTGAGGAAGAGGCGCGCGCCGCCGGAGCCAACGCGTTTATTGCAAAACCGTTGTTTCAGTCCTCCATTTATAACGTACTCGTCAATGTTACAAACGGCGCTTTGGGAATGCCAAAAACAGGACCCGAGGGCATGGCCAAGCCTTTGCACGGAAAAAGAATATTATTGGCTGAAGATAACGAGTTGAACATGGAAATAGCCGCTACCCTGCTGGAAATGAACGGTGCAATCGTGGAAAGCGTAGAAAATGGGCAAGAGGCGGTCGACCGGTTTTTATCCGTGAAGCCGGATTATTACGACGTTATCCTAATGGACGTCCAGATGCCGGTCATGAACGGCTGTGAGGCCACCAAACGTATCCGAAGCTGTGAACGGCCCGACGCAAAGAGCATTCCCATCATCGCGACCACCGCAAACGCATTTGCAGAGGATGTTTCTACCGTGCTTGCAGCGGGTATGAACGCGCATATCAGCAAGCCAATCGATATTCACCAAATCTGTTCCGTTATCTCTGAGCTTTGCGGCGACAGCACCGGCGAGGCCGCCCTTCCCGTACGCGACTGACCAATTTCATAGCAATGATTCCAACTGGCTAAAGCAGGACCTGCGGACTCATGCTTTTAGATTATGGAGCGGCACCCCCTGTAAATGCACATTAGAACAAACCAAACAAGCGTACTTCCCTTAAAATTGTAGGTTCCTACGGAAAATGGAAAAACGCTTGACAAATTCTTACAGGCTCCATATAATTTAAATATAAAGTGAATTTGGCAAAGTCAGTGAAAGCTGATGACGCAAAGCTATGAGTCTACGGCAAATTATTGCTACGATTGTCAAGCTGCAAACCCTAACGGTTTGCAGCTTCTTTTTTTGGAGGAGAACAGCTATGAAAAAAACAATTTCTATTATCCTGGCACTTTCGGTTATTTTAGGGGCATTCTTTTGTTTCCCCGCGGTGGGCGCGCAAACGCTCGACAAGGATAAAATTAAGCCCGGCGACGTGGTAGACGCGGTAAAGTACGACGTTGCGGCTGGAACGTACACTTACGGAACGATATCCATTAAATCGCATACGCCGGCAGGCGTATCCACCGCGTATAATGTTCTTGACGAATACAATTTCAAGGCGTCTGAAGGAACTGTCAGCGACGCCATCAAAAATAAGATTTCTATGATTGAGCAGAGCACGAACACCGTCTTTGAAAACCGCAGAAACGAAGTGAATCTCGGCAAATTTGGACGCGTCGATTCTGAATCGTGGAAATATTCGGTAGCAATCGCGCCTTACGTCATCCCTATGCTGGAAGCGCAGGGCTTCTCACGCGATGAAAATATATGGATGGCATACGGCGACGGCAAGGGAACTGTTCTTAAAGTCTGGATTACTGTAAACACTACGGACGCGGCTCCCACAGGCGAGAAAATAAACGTCGGCGTCGTTACACCGAAAAAAATGTCTATCCGCCTGCAGGACGGCAGCATTCTCAAAACCGGAGATTCCTTTGATATAGCGGCAGGCCAGACCATTAAATTCCAGATGTGCTCAAACAACTGGGATAACGATATTTATGACGACAACGGCAACGGCCTTGCCGGAACGGTCGTATATTCCGTATCCGTCTCCAACCGGTACGATGAAAGAAGCTACGACCCGGACAGCAAAACCTTTATCCTTCCCAAGGGCGACCCTGTCCTGAGAACGGACGTCAACTCCTGCTTTATGGCTTACAAATACCATTTTAGAAAAGGCGATTACAACAAGCAGACCGGCATTGCAAACGTTGTAAACGCGCCGCTTGAAAGCTTATCCGTCAACCTTCCGCTCGGTTCCACCATCACGTCCGACGCATACCAATCGTTCAACCAGGTAGATACCGCACGCGTCTTTATTGAAACCGGCGCGGATAAAACCCTCTCCTATACAGACTACTACTGGGAATTCTGATTTTTTCTGATGATAAAATAATACGCGCGCCGTTTCTCATGAAGCGGCGCGCTGTTTTTGTTTATGGAATCATGATAAGCAGGAAAGCAGGTGATTCATTTCTTCTATTCCCCTGCACTGCGAAGAAATAATCCGCTCGAGTATCGGAATGAGCGGCGCGCAGATGTCATAATGTAACGCATTTTTTGACAGCCGCACGGCCCCTTCATGATGCGGAAGCATCTCCCGCAGAAAATCTGCGTCTACCGAGTTACCCTCGCGGGCACAGCGCATTTGTGAAAACATGGTATCGATAATTTGCCTGTAGCACCTTTGATATTGCTTCAAATCACACGCCGTATTTTGTACGGCGCTGCAGCATTCCTGTACTTTCCGCATATTTTCGATGCTTTCCTTCTGGGAGCTGATAATATGGGAAGCAATCTGTATCAACTGCGGCTCCTTCGTATATTTTAGGATATTCGCAGACATCTCAATGGCAGCCATGTGGTGTGGAACCATCTGCATGATGAAATTTCCGGAAATACTGTCCGTCAGGCACACACCCGTCATATTCTTAATCATCCGTCCCAAAATTTCACGGTAACATTCCAGGTATTTTTTGGTATCCTGATTCCATCCGTTGTTTTTCTGCATGTTATCCCTTCCTTTTGTTTTATACTATGACAAGGGATGAAAAAATGTGCCATTGTATAGAGCGTTTGAAAGCATCGACCGCTTAATTCTCTGCTCTGTACGGGGACTTCTTTCTTGACAACCAAAAATTGTTGGCTTATCATGATTTTAAAGTTAACAAACGCAAAGCAAGACTAGCACTACAAAACAAAGGAGGCCGGAAGTTTGCAGATTACGGACAACGTTTATTTACTCGATAATGTTTTATACAGCCATGTCTATTTGATTACAGGAGACACGCCGGTTTTAATCGATACAGGTATGCCCGGCTTTGCAGGCGCGATTTTGAAGGAAATGGACAGCCTGCTGGGCGGGCCCCCCCCGCTTGCGCATATTTTTTTGACCCACCATGATGTGGACCATGCCGGAAACGCGTTTCTCCTCGCTGAGAAAACGGGCGCGCAGGTTTGGGTATCCAGAGAGGACGAGCCCTATTTGACCGGCAGGCAAAAACGGCCAGGAATCAAGCATTTATTTGAAACCTTCCTGAGCGTACCCGCGCCGCGTTGCTGCGTTTATCCGCCGGACGGGATGATTGACGGGATAAAGGCAATCCCCGCGCCAGGTCACACGCCCGGCCACACATTGCTGCAATACGGTGACGTATTGTTCACAGGCGACCTGTTCCGCGTGCGGGGGACGCGTCCCCGCCTAATGCCGAAACGCCTGACCTGGGACGAAAAACAGCAGGCGCGCTCCGTTTCTATACTACGTGAAGCCTCTGCGGCGTGGCTCTGCCCCGCACACGGAAGGCCCGTCAAAAACGGGCCTGAAATCGAGGCGTTCCTTCACGCCGTGAAAGAAGGGGCTCCCGGTTGAATGAAGAACAAAAGCGCGAGTCAAAATTTATTCAGATGACACAGGCGCCCGTCAAACGGCTCGTCTGCCGCATGGCGGTGCCGACTATCATCAGTATGCTGATTACCTCGTTCTACAATATGGCCGACACCTTTTTTGTCGGCCGCATCAATACAAGCGCAACAGCTGCGGTGGGCGTTATTTTTTCTCTGATGGCAATTATACAGGCCATCGGCTTTTTTCTTGGCAACGGCTCGGGAAACTATATTTCCCGCAAGCTCGGCGAGCAGGATACAGAGGAAGCGTCCCGTATGGCGTCGACCGGCTTTTTTACCGCGATTCTTGCCGGCGCAGCTTTTATGGTGCTTGGCTTTTGTTTCCTTACGCCGCTTGCAAGGCTGCTTGGCGCGACCGACACCATCCTTCCTTATGCGGAGGATTACATGTTTTATATTTTAATCGGTACGCCGTATATGACGGCTTCGCTTGTCCTCAACAACCAGCTGCGCCTGCAGGGCAACGCTTTTTACGCGATGATTGGGCTGACAAGCGGCGCGGTCATCAATATAGCGCTTGACCCGCTTTTTATTTTTGTTTTTCATATGGGAATCAGCGGCGCGGCGCTTGCAACGATTATCAGCCAATTCATCAGCTTTTGCATACTGCTGTTTGGCTGCAACCACAAAGGCGGGTTACCGGTTCGCATAACCATGTTTTCCCCCAGCCTTAAGCGCTACGGCGCCATCGCCGGCGGCGGACTGCCCAGCCTTTGCCGCCAGGGGCTTGCGAGCGTTGCGACGGTCTGTATGAACATTGCCGCCGGGCCATACGGCGATGCCGCGATTGCGGCCATCTCCATCGTCATGCGCGTGTCAAATTTCGCAGGCTCCGCGCTGATTGGCTTTGGGCAGGGCTTTCAGCCTGTATGCGGGTTCAATTACGGCGCGAAGCGTTTCGACCGCGTACGCCGTGCCTTCTGGTTCTGCATCCGTGTATCGTCCGTCGTATTGGCCGCGATGGCGTTTGCCGGGTATATCTGGTCGCCGCAAATCGTCGCGCTGTTCCGAGACGACGCAAAGGTACTTGAAATCGGCGCGCAGGCGCTTCGCTTCCAATGCCTGACCTTCCCCTTGCTGGGTTGGATTATTATCTGCAATATGCTTTTACAAAACATTGCAAAAACGGTTCGGGCAAGTATCCTCTCGATGGCAAGGCAGGGGCTGTTCTTTTTGCCGCTGATTTTTACGCTGCCCATCTTTTGGGGGCTTACGGGCGTGCTGGCCTGCCAGCCGCTTGCGGATATATTTGCTTTCCTGCTTGCAATTCCGCTCGGTTTAAACGTGTTGCGAGAGCTAAAAAACGGCGAACGGGCACAAGTTCCCTTCCATCTTAAATAAAGCAAGCCCACCTCCCGTAACCCGGGAAGTGGGCTCTTTTTATGTTGTTGTCATCCCTCGCGCAAAAGCACAATCGGCTCAATCCGGTTTGATTTGACCGCCGCGCGCAGGCAGGCAAGCAGGATAATTGCCGCGAAAACAGCCAAGATGATAAGTGAGTCGGTTAAATTGAACGTAAGTGTCATCGCCATAATGGTATTGCCGAATAAGGTATCGAGATACGGGTTGACCGCAAGGTATGCCGCCAGCTGCCAAAGACCTGCGCCCAGGACGGTACAGAGAATCCCGTTTGTCAGGTATTCGATAGTAAACACCTGGAAAATATGATGCGTCTTATATCCCAACGCCCGGTAGAGGGCGATTTCCTTTTTCCTGCTCTTTAAGCAGCTCGAGATAAAAATACACGCGCCCGCCAGAATCATGACGACAAAAACGGCAAACATGCCGGACAGCATCAGAATAGCCGTCTGGTACGGCTCAACGTCGAAATTCAGGCTTTCTTCCTTATTGACGGGATAACCATCCGCTCTCAGGGATTCCATCAGGCTATCGAGATTTTTATAATTGTCGGCGATAACCACATACCGCTCCTGCATTTTGTCCGTTATCAGCTCGCACTGCTGTGCAAAGTGGTGAAGCTCTCTTTGCGGTATGATAAACTGCGTTCCGCTGAAAAGCGGGTCTGCCGTGTTGTAGGCGCCAACCACCTTAAGCTTATGAGTATGGCCGGACATATCCTGCATCAGCAGCTCTTTGCCAATGAGCTTTGCCCCGTCGATTTGCGCCGTTTGCCTTTTTCCTTCGTCGTAGTCGCTGAACTGCTCCGGAACCAGCACCGCTCCCTTTTCCGCATCGTCAAGGGCGCGGCCCGCCGTTATAATCGGTTCATAGCCCGGATGGAACGCGTCGAGCTGGTAATATCCGAATAACTCGCCCGAAGTATCGCCGGCCTCTACCTGCGGCGGCTGGAAAAAGACAGCTTCAACATGCTCCATCGACTTGATGCGCTCGGTTTCCTGCGGGATTTTTTCCAGCTCCTCCAGGTAGACGACGCATTCCCTGTTGAGAATATGGTCGTTGATTTTATGCTCGACGTTATACCACAGCGGGCGCATAAACGACACGACAGCCGTAAGCAGCAGCACGCTGACGGCGATAAACAGGCCAAACAGAACGGTCTTGGCCTTTCCGCGGATAACGGAGGCCTTTGCAATCCCGAAAAAACGTGTGATGTTGTTCATAGCTTCATCGCCTCGCTCGGTGGTATTTTTACAAGCCTGCGCAGTGTGAAAAGCTGGCATAAAAGGGGCACAAGCACCGCGATTGCAAGCGCCGCCGCAGCAAGTAAAGCGGCACTCGTCCACGAAACCGTTTTAAGCATGCTGTCATAGCTCCCGTTTTGCGCGAACCAGTTATATAGCGCGAAAGCGGCTGCCGACAGCACGGCCGCAATACAAAAGCTTTTCATGCCGATTTTCAGCTGTTCTAAATACATACTGAGAAACACCTGCCGGTCTTTATAGCCAATGGCCTTTAACAGGCCGATTTCTTTTGTGTGTTCGGTCATTGCGTTATGTACAGCAAGGAAAATGTTGAGCACCGCAAGCCCCAGGACCGCTAATGTAAACGCCCGCCCTGCGACGTTGACTACGCTAATAAACAGTTTAAACGCATCATAGATAATATAATTTGGTGTGCAATCTTTTATTCCTATTTTATCCAAGTCTTGAATGACCTGCTGCACATTACGTGAATCATCTAATACAATACTATAATAGTTATGCTCCCCGTCTTCTCTTAGGTCTATGACCGCCTGATAACCAATTGGATTTTCTTGCTTGACATGTTCCATACACAACTTGTCAAGCAGAACTCCCGTATTGTGGGAGACAAGTATATCGTCCGGTTCAAAGGCTGTCTTTTTTATGTCATAAACACCAACAACCTTTAAAGTGAATTCCGTCGGCGGAACATCTACATCACTGTATTGTGCAATTGGGATAGCAAATTTATCTGACTTTAAACTTAAAGTCGTACCGATAAATGTTCTGCCGTCCAGAAAATCGACGTCTTCATTTAAGGTGTCTACATCAAAATCGGGATAAAAAATGCTTGGCACCATGCAAGTAAAATCTTCACTCTCTGCAAGTGATTTTCCGGCAATTGCCGGCTCGTGTTCCGTTATAAACTCCGAAATTACTCTGGCTCCCGGAATTTTTATATTTGGGAACAGCTTGTTATTCAATGCTTGTTCTCCATTAATAGAAAGTATATCACAAAGCTGCCAACCCCATCGATTATTTTCTTCAAGTGACAAAACATGCTTTGTTTTTATAATTTCCTCTTTTTGTTCTTCACTTAAAGATTTTCCTTCAAGCTCTATTGGACCGAACAAAATTCTTCGTGCATAATCAGTGTTTAAAAAATTATCCATATAATGGTTAAGCATGTTGGCAGTTCCTAAGATTAAAATTAAGGAAGTAAGCCCTATTGTCATCAGCACAAATATGCCTGTATTCCGCCTGCCGCGCCGCGTGTTTGCCGCTGAAAGCCAAAAATAACCGCCCGGCTTCATCTTTCCTGCTCCTCCATTACGCCGTCGCGCATGTTAATGCTTTTCATAGCTTCATCGCCTCGCTTGGTGGTATTTTTACAAGCCTGCGCAGTGTGAAAAGCTGGCATAAAAGGGGCACAAGCACCGCGATTGCAAGCGCCGCCGCAGCAAGTAAAGCGGCACTCGTCCACGAAACCGTTTTAAGCATGCTGTCATAGCTCCCGTTTTGCGCGAACCAGTTATATAGCGCGAAAGCGGCTGCCGACAGCACGGCCGCAATACAAAAGCTTTTCATGCCGATTTTCAGCTGTTCTAAATACATACTGAGAAACACCTGCCGGTCTTTATAGCCAATGGCCTTTAACAGGCCGATTTCTTTTGTGCGTTCGGTCATTGCGTTATGTACAGCAAGAAATATGTTGAGCACTGCAAGCCCCAGGACCGCAAATGTAAACGCCCGCCCTGCGATGTTGACCACACTTGTGAGGAGCTTAAAAGAGTCCATAATAATAACGCTTGGCGTACAATTGGAAATTCCTATTTCTTCTAACTGTGTAATTACATTTTGTACATTTTTGTAATCATCAACAAGAACACTATAAAATTTATAATTGTCCTGTTGCCGCTTTTCCTGAACAGCTTCATATCCAACTGGATTTTTTTGCTTTAAAGCATCCATACATAATTTATCGAGTTCAATTCCTGTATTGTAGGAAACAAGGATATCCCCTGGGGTAAAAGCAGTATTTTTAATATCGTAAACTCCAATAACCTCTAGTTGAAACTCAATTAATGGGATATCCACGGAACTATATTGACCCATTGGAACCAAGCTTTTAGTACTTTTAAAATATAGCGTTGTACCAATAAAGTTTCTCCCATCTAAAAAATCAACGTCTTCATTCAAAATATCGGTGTCGAAATCGGGATAGAAATAATTTGGGACCAGACATGCATAAGTTTGACTGTCGGAAAGCTGTTTTCCATACAATGACTGAATTGTTTCTGTCTTATATGCAGAAATAACTCCTGCTCCTGGTTCATGTATTATCTCCGGAAATTTTTGTATTTCTCCATTATCTGTTTTATATGATATTAATTCACAATATTTGCTAACCCATCTATTGTTTTCTTCTAAAGAAAGCACACCGTTCATTTGTTCAATTTTCTTCTTTTGCGGGTCTGTCAGCGGTTGGTTTTCTAATTCCATTGGCCCAAATAAAATGCGTCTGGCATAATCATTATTTGTAGCCCTATCCATAAAAGCGTTGAGCATCTGCGCCATCCCAATGACCAAAATCAAAGAAGTAAGCCCTATTGTCATCAGCACAAATATGCCCGTATTCCGCCTGCCGCGCCGCGTATTTGCCGCTGAAAGCCAAAAATAACCGCCCGGCTTCATCTTTCCTGCTCCTCCATTACGCCGTCGCGCATGTGAAAGAGCCGGTCCGCGTACTCGACGACCGCGTCGTTATGGCAGACCACGAGCACTCCTCTGCCGCCCTGCGACAGGAGCTTCAGTTCATCAAAAATAGACTGCTCGTTCGCGCTGTCCAGGTTGCCTGTCGGCTCGTCTGCCAGAATAAAGTCGGGATTGTTCGCCATGGCGCGCGCAATTGCCACACGCTGCTGCTCCCCGCCGGAAAGCTCGCCGGGGTAATGGTTCATGCGCTCCTTCAGGCCGACCGTTTCAATCAGCTCCTTTGCGCGCACCTCCATATCCTTTTTGCTGTGGAAATCCCGATTAATCAGCATAGGCAGCATAACGTTCTCATAGGCGCGCAGATGCGGGTTCAGATGGAATGCCTGGAACACAAAGCCGAGCGTTTTCAGCCGTACGTCCGCAAGCTCATTTTTTTTGAGGCTTGCCGTATCCCTTCCGTTGATTACCACATGGCCGGAAGATGGCGTATCGAGCAGTCCCGCAATCTGTAAAAAGGTGCTCTTTCCTGAACCGGACTGCCCCATAACCACCACAAATTCCCCCTGACGGATGGTACAGCTCACGTCCTTTAGGGCGGTTACACCGTTTGGATAGGTTTTCGTCGCGTTTTGTATTTCAATGCTTTTCATAGCAGCCTCCTGTGCTCATCAATCGGTATTCTTCGCCAAGGCAGGCCTGCTTTCACAGGCCCGCCCGGCACGGCTATGCATCAATAAACCTGAACTGTCAGGTTAGAATTAAAACCGCCGCTGGAATTTTTGTAGTAGTTGTAATAGGTATACTTAGGAAAAGTTCCAGGAGAACCACTTGCGTCATTAATACGAACCTGCTGCGGGTAAGTCAGATAGGAATAGAGATTATAATTTGCTGTTCCTACCCTTTTACCCAAAGAAGAATTCTGATACATTGTAATTGTTCCCTTCGAAACATTTTTTCCATTGTATACGCTCAGTACTGTGTGGTTATGAGAATGAATACCAGTTACAGAAGTAGTCAATGTAAATGCTGCGGAGCCCTGCGCCGACGTGCCAAAGTTGTTAAAGGTAAACGACTGCGCCGCGGCACCAACCATACATATGGAAGCCACGATAACGAGTGCCAACAGAACGGTAATAATTCTTACAACTCTCTTTTTCAAAATATTACACCTCCTTTTCTATAAAATATATGATTGATTGCAATCAAATCATTCTATTATAATTATATTTAATTAAATAGCAATTGTCAATTATAATTTAAATATTTTATTTATTTTTTTGTGATTTTATTACATATAACATCAATTTTATATTTTCGCACTATTAAAATGTGAAAATAAATCTCCGCAGATTTATATTACTAAAGATTTCAATGTTTTTGTTCAAGCCACGCCCACTCAAAAAGCATGATGGCCGGACAAAAAATAAGGCGCGGGAGAAAAACTCCCACGCCTGCTTGATTTTTTATTATGCAATGCGTTTTTCACGCCATTTGCCCGATTTCCAGCGCCAGAGCATCAAGATGCCGCGCAGGCATTCATCCGCCGCGAAAGCAATCCAAAGCCCGCTGAGGCCCAGCCCGAATACGACGGCGAGCACATAGGCGCCGAGCGTGCTGACAATCCACATGGAGAAAACCGCAACACCCGTCGGAAAGTATACGTCACCCGCGCCCCTTAAGCTGCTGATGACGACGAGATTGCTCGTTCGGCCAAGCTCGACAAAAATATTGATGATGATTAACACCGCACCCGCGGCGATAACCGCCTTGTCGGCAGTAAACAGGCCGATTAACTGGTAGCGCAGCAGGATGCCGAGGACGGATATTGACATGGTAATGATAAGCGCCGTCCTGAAAGCGCGCAGGCATTGCCGGTACGCGCCGTCGAAGTCCTTCGCCCCCACCTTATGGCCGACAAGGATTTGTGCGGCCTGTCCGATAGAAACCGAGAAAATATAGAAAAACATTGTGATATTGGAAACGTAAGTCTTTGTTACAAGCTCTGTCTGCGTCAGGAAATTAAGCACAATCGACGTAACCACGAGCTGGGAAACATTATAGTTGAACGACTCGAACGCGGACGGAAGCCCAATTCTGAGCAAGGATAAAATGTCCCTTTTCGGAAACGGGCGCAGCATTTTAAAAATAGAGGGCTTTTCAATCTTTTTAAACAGAAAGATAAAGAGCACAATAATGCCGACAATCCGGCTGAAGCTCGTCGCAATCGCAACGCCCTTGATACCAAGCTGCGGAAAGCCGAGCAGTCCGAGCACAAAGACAATATCGAAGAAGGTGTTGATAATATTCATGGCGACCGTCACGTACATTGTTACCTTGGTATACCCGTGGTTGCGTATAATGACGGACACCGCGCCCAAAAGCGCCTGCGTAAAGATAAACGCGCCAACGATGATGAGATATTCATTCGCAAAGCTGAGTATTTCACCTTTAGCGCCCATAAAAACGAGAAACGGCTTACAAAAAACAACGAGGATACCGCTCATTACAACGCCGAGCAGCAAATTGAAAAGTATGGACAGCGCGGCAATGCGAGAAGATTTTTCTTTGTCGCCCGCGCCAAGCGCCTGTGAAATCAAAACAGCGCTCGCGCCCGATATAACAGTGAACACCAGCGTACAGATAGATACCACCTGGTTGGCAGCCTGAGCCGCCGAAGCGGCAAGGTCGCTGTACCGGCTGAGCACATAAACATCGACAAATCCGAGCAGCATAAACAGCGCCGTCTCAATAAAAATTGGCCACGACAAATTGAACAACGTCATCTTTTTCATCCGTTTCCCCTCCTTATACATATGAATTGCACTCATTTTAATTTCATAGAAGCAAAAAGTCAACAGAAAACGTAAAAAAATAAAAATTTTTTTTTAAAATGTGTCATTTGTTGTTGTATTTATTAAATACATACGCTATACTAATAATGAATATATAAACCCGTTAGTTGATGGTAAAACCTACGTGCGTTTATGTATGCGAATAATTGAAAAGGAGGTTTGGCAATGGGTATATCCGAAAACTTGAAAAAGGGTACGTCGGAGATGTTGATCCTTTTCCTTCTGGAAAGAGAAGACATGTACGGCTACCAGCTTGCTCAGGAGCTCAGAGAGCGCAGCGAAGGTTATTTCGTTATGCCTGAAGGTTCCCTGTACCCGACTCTGTACCGCCTGATTGAAAAAGGCGTTATTACAGACAGGCAGGAAATCGTCGGCAAGAGACTTCGTAAGTACTATCACCTCGAGCCCGCAGGCAAAGAGTATTTAAAGTCCATTGTTGCTGAGTACCGTTCCATTAATCTTGGAATCCAGAAGGTACTGGGCGAGGATTTGCTGAAAGGCATTTCCGGCTGAGCCGCAGCATAACGGCAATTATTTCGGCACATATAAAACGGCCTGTCCGGTTTTCCGGGCAGGCCGTTTTATAATATGTTGATTGTATGCATAAAGGCCGCCTCTATCCAAACAGAGGCGGCCTTTATCGGTTATCCTTTGGTCACTGTTTCTTTTATCGTGCCCTTGAGGTCTTTCGCATTAAAATCAAGCAATTCCCATACTTTCAAAGAGATGTCTTTACTGTTAAAAGAAGCGTCGGTTACGGTAAACGTTGCCTGTACGAGAACCTCCTGTTTTGAAAAATCGAAGCCATCTAGTTCAGCGGTATTAAAAAAGATTTCATTTTTCTCATGCGTGTTATAAATGGGTTTTCCAATATAAGGGAAAGAGAGCGTCCCATCGTTGAACCTGGCCTTATCACCGTCGTAGCGGATAGAGGCGTTTATCCCGCAGAGGGGAGCGTTTACACCGCTTAAATATGCGGTATAGATAATTTTGTCCCCAACCTTGTAAACTGAAACTTTCGGGTCATATACCGTAACGGCGCACGTTGCTTTCGCGCCGCTTCCGTCCTTTGCGGTACAGGTGATTGTCGTACTGCCGACGCCTACCGCCTTGAGCTTGCCGTTTGCGTCCACCGTGGCGACCTTCGGGTTGCTCGATTTCCACGTTAAAGCCTTGTTCTTCGCGTTCGCGGGTGCTACCGTCGGCTTGAAGGAGCCGCTTTTCCCCACCGGCCAGCTGATTTTATTCGTGTTGAGCTTAATACTCTCTATTGGCTGGTAAACCGTTACGGCGCACGTCGCCTTCGCGCCGCTTCCGTCCTTTGCGGTACAGGTAATCGTCGTACTGCCTACACCCACCGCCCTGAGCTTGCCGTTTGCGTCTACCGTGGCGACCTTCGGGTTACTCGATTTCCACGT
>OJQY01000498.1_pt1 | contig 17800 bp, 14 predicted proteins | sample 1599091 | NCBI WGS metagenome assembly OJQY01 (sample SAMN03922524, study PRJEB24848) | human gut metagenome | isolation source: stool sample | host: Homo sapiens | place: Germany | collected 2010-02 | reverse complement strand
ATTTGTCGTGTTTTCTTCACGGCGTCTTTTTCAGAGTTTCGCCTCTCTTCTCTTCATGAGTACTGCTTGCGCTTTCCTCACTCAAAGTATTACGGGTTTCTTTCATAAATGATTGCGTTGTTTAATTTTCAAGGTCCTGCACTGCCCTCAAAATCCATGTTTTTTCGCCTGCTTACACAGGTAAAAAAAGCACGTCCTTCTCCGAGCGGCGTGTATATTATCTTACTACATACACACATGTTTGTCAAGTACTTTCTTTATCTTTCTTTTCCTTTTCCCTGACTCCCTCTTGGACAGCTGTTCTATTATACATATTACAGGTTACCCTGTCAATAGGTATTTTATTCTTTTTAATGAAAATTTTTACAAGACAAACGCCGGAAGCAAATCCGGCGTTTTTTTATTACTGGTACTCCAGCCCGATGATAATCAATTTGTCATAACCGTCATACCAATATGACTGTACAGAATCATTTCTAAGCCAATTCCCGCCGGTTCTTCCGCTGGCGTTTACCTCATACACATAATCAAAATAATCGTAATAGGATGCGCCTTCAAAAAAGCAATTATATACATACTCGGTATCGATTGCATCACTGCACCAGATGTAGAAATATGGCTCTTTGTTTCTTACCGCCTGAATTAAATGCTCTAAAACGCTTTGTTCCCTGCCGGCCGAAGAAACAAAGGCCGCATTTTTATAAAAATAGCTATCGTCCATCGAGTCACATTTTGGCAGGAATAAATTGAACTGCTCCATATAATCCCCGTCACGGTTTGCAATCTGATTCTCCGTCATATCATTATAATCTGGAGACATTATATGTTTGCTTTTCTCAATAAAAGAGGTACTCACGTTGAAGAAACAATACTGATTAAAGCTTTGTTCTTTTTCGTCATCTAAATCGTCCCAGGTAACATCGAGATGATACCACTTCTCTCCTAGTTTCACGAGATTCCATTCATGCAGAACATCGTCCGATTCGCCATAAACCACCGTCGCGGTAATTCCCGCAAGATTGAGGAGCAGCTGCATTGCTTCGCTGTAGCCCTCACAGACAGCCTTGCCTTGAACAATCGCACCATATGGGGAATTACGCAGCCAGCCAAATTGTTCATGCAAATACGTACAATTATCAATCAAATAATCGTGCAGATAGAGCTCCCGGCCGAATTCGTCCAGTCCCTTCGGAATGTTCTTTATGATTTTTTTTGCCGCCTGATAAAATTTTTTCTGGGACTCTTCCGTTTTGTCCGCAGATATATAGGAATAAAGCTGAAAATACCGTCGTCCGTCTATATCCTCGAAATCGCTCATGTAACTGAGCCAGAATATCTGCGGATTGTCAATTAAAAAGGCGGTTAGCACCTTATAAAAACGCACATCGCTGAACCCTGTGCTGGCTTCGACAAAGCCCGCTTCATAATTTGAAGATGTATCTCCGCGGCGCTGCGCAATATCATAAGCCGCGTCCATAATACATTGATAAAGGCGGCGTTCTTCTCCTTCTTCGAGCGAATCGAAGGCGTAAGGATGGTTCATAAATTTATATTCTTCTGTAATTTTGCTGTAATCGAGCTTTTCAATGCGCCTGTGCGGATAGTCGTATCCCGGCGCTGTGGAAGGCTCGGTTACGGCTTTATTCTCTGCGCTTTGAACAGAAGCGGCGCTTTCCGCCTCGCCCGGAGAGAGGCGCGATATTCCAAATAAAAACGCCCCTGCGATTGAGCAGGACGGAAGCGTCAGCAGTATAACGCCCGCGAGCAGCAGGCAAAGTAATTTCTTTTTCATAAATCCACCCATACCCAAATAATGCATAATATCGAGAGGCTGCGTCCGCTTAAACGCTGTTGAGACGGTGCACGCTGCAAATCAGCCTATCCAAGTCCTCAACGGAAGAAAGCGTTCCCGCTTCCCCGCGGAACTGCGCCGCGCCCCGGAAGCCCTTTAAATACCAGCCGACATGCTTTCTTGCCTCTTTCATGCCGTGTGTTTCTCCTTTATTATCGCAAATCATCATAATATGCCTGCGCATAACGGTAAGCCTTTCCTCCATGGAGGGAGGAGGGATAACACGCGCTTCGGACAGCCACGCGTCAATTTGAGAGAAAATCCAGGGATTGCCGAGCGCGCCCCTGCCGACCATAACCATATCGCAGCCGGTTTCCTCATACATACGCGCCGCGCTTTCGCCGGTTGTTATGTCGCCGTTGCCAATCACAGGGATTTTGACCGCATCTTTTACCCTTTTGATAATTTCCCAGTCGGCCTGCCCGGCGTAGAACTGCTGGCGCGTGCGGCCGTGAACGGTAATTGCAGCCGCGCCCGCTTCTTCACAGTATTTTGCAACCTCGGCCGCGTTGACGCTCCCATCGTCCCAGCCTTTCCTGATTTTAACCGTAACCGGAACCGGGACGGCTTCCTTCGCCGCCCGGACAAGCCGGGCGCAGAGCTTTGGGCTTTTCATCAGCGCGCTGCCGTTTCCGCCGCTTACGATTTTCGGAGCCGGACAACCCATATTGATGTCGATAAATTCCGGCAGATAGCGCATTGCCGTCTTTGCGGCATATGCGATTGTTTCCGGCTCGCAGCCGAACAGCTGGACGGCCGCCGGACGTTCCCTTTGTGTAAGCTCCATAAGCTCTGTAGAACGCTCGCTTTTATAAGAAACGCCCTTCGCGCTGACCATTTCGCTTACCGTATAAGCCGCGCCAAAACCGCGGCACAGCTCCCGGAAGGCACGGTCCGCTACGCCCGCAAGGGGCGCAAGACAGGCGAAGCCTTCGATTTTTACATTCCCAATATCCATGAAACTCCTCTTCTATTCGGTCAAGACAGCGGCGCTGACGAAGAATCAGCAGCAGAAGTGTTTGAAGAACCACCCGCAGGTTCCCCATCCTTCGGCGGATTTAACTTCTCCTCAGTTCCAGTCCCGTCGGAATATGCCATATGCGTGTATATTTTAGTCAAAAATTCGTCAGGATACGTTCTGTCAAGAAACACGTCAAAGCTGCTTCTTGCCGGAACCCCTTCGTAACGCGCGGACATCCGGTTGACTGCCGCGGCTGAAATCAGGCAGTTGAGCGCCATAAAGATAACCAGTACCCACGTAAGGCCTTTACCGATTTTATTCGGTATCTTTTCAATCAGCCTCGACATAAACGGATAAATGAATTTCAGCCACGCGATGGAAAGCAGGCCCCAGAACAGCGCGTACATCAGGTTCGTTCTTCCGTTGATATTCATAAAAGAGTTGCTGTAATCCCAGGAAACGGTTCCGAGGAACGTCTCTTGATACCAGCTGCACACATACTCGAACGCGGCGCCAAGCAGGCCGCCGCAGATAAAGACCCAAATATCCCGCTTGTTGCGCAGCCAATACAGCGCCATTGTAATGACGACCGCTCCGAACCCGTATACCGGATTGAACGGGCCGTATATGACGCCGCTGCGCGATTCGTACCGGTGGTCGACGATTAGGCAGAAAATAACCTCCACCACAACGCCGATAAACGAACCGATGAAAAAGATCCAGAAAAGCTTATAGAAATTAAGGCCGTAAGCAAAGCTCTTGTTGTGCTCATCGATTTTCTTTTCTTTTTTATTCGCGGCTTTCATTTTAGCAAATTTCTTTTTTTCCTGCTTTTCGATTCCAATGATGTTGATTTCCGGTGTCAGCCGCTCAGGCACACCGGCGTTAGTTCCTGCTGCGTCCTGCCGCGTTTCCTCTATGATGCGGTCGATGTTTTCGTCAACCTGTATTTCTGCGGATTCTTCCGGAAGCTGTTTCCCCTGTTGTGTTTTCTCTTGTTTTGAAGAACCGTGTTCCATTGTTTCACCTCTCCTTAGCCTCATGACAATACTGTTATTCTATTCTTTCCATATTATTTTTTATTTAGCATAGCCGCGTGTGCGTGAGGTTATTATAACATATCAGGAATGCTTGTCAATTTCAGCAGATGGTTTCCGGACCTATGAAATAAAGAATGCCGTATATGGGGCGTTTGCTCCATATACGGCCTGTAAACGTTATTTCCCGCGTTTTCTTCTGTGTGTGCTCGCAAGTACGCCGAGCGTGACGAGCGTTCCGCATACAATCAATACCCAAAGCAGTAATCCCATAACGACATACTGCGTGGTGGTGGTCTGCGTATCTTTTTTTTCGGGAATGGATTCCTCTTCATTCGTCGGTTCCGTGGGCAGCTTGAAGATATCGAGCCAGGATTTCCGCTCCTGCGTTTCCTCTTCCGAAGAAACCGGCGCCTGCGTTTCAGAAGAGGCTGCCGGCGGGTCGGTATAATCCGGCTCCTGGGAGGAAGACGGCTCCGGCTGAGGCTCCGGTTCGCTGTATGGCGGGTCGGTCGGTTCCGGCGGGGGCTGTGTTTCAGGCTCCTGTGAAGAAACCGGAGGCAGCGTTTCCGAAGCGGCAGTGCCGCTTTCATCTTCAGGAAGCGCCCTTGCAGAAACAACAAACACGCTAATCAAAAGGGCTGCCACAAGAAAAAGCAGCGCCGTTTTTTTCAACTTCATTTCCGTTTCCTTTCCTTTCGGCAATCATTACCGGCTGGTATGTTGCGCCCTGCCTGTCAAAACGTTACAGGAAGGTTTTTATCTTGTACCATTATAAGCATATTCGTCTCCGTTTGTCTATAGATAATTTTATTGCCGGGACTTTATTTATTTTGCGTTTTTTAGCACCTGTGCAAGAACGTCGCCGAGGAGCTGCCCGGAATAAACCGCTTCATTCAATGTATTGACGTCTGTACCCACCTCAATTAAAAGCGAGCCTGTATTGATGAACATATTGTACGCAAAATCGCCGAAATTCAGCGGCCTGGTCATACCGGGATAAAGCGATTCAGCCGTCTGCTGAACGCGCAAGGCGAAGCGCAGGTTGTATTCCCAGTCGGAAAAACCGTATGCTCCGGTTGGGTCATAGCCCGTCATAACCATAATTTGGGCCGCTTTCTTGCCGTTTGCAACAAAGGTCGGCTTAATTTTTCCGGCTTCCCCTCCATAGCCGATTGCGTCGCGGTGCAGGTCAATGACCACTTTAATGGTGGGATATTTCTCCAGATATTTATAAATCGTCGCCTCGCTCCTGTCGTATGCGCCGTTATAGGTTGGCTCGTCGTGGTGCTCCATAGCGTGTACCGCGCCGATTCCATGTGAATTGAGCGAATCGACAATTGCCGCGCCGACACGCGTGACGTTATAATTGTCGTCGGTGTTCCTGGCATAGTAATTCTCCCAATACCAGCCGAGGTCCTGTGTCAGGTAAGATTCACAGGTATGCGTATGTACGATGAGCACCTGCGGCTCCGAAGTTTTTTCCATCTTAAACCCGAGCGGCGCCTGCAGCTGTTCGCCGGTATTTATGACGTAATCCGTCGTATTCTTGATTGAAAAATTATCGTATTGGACGCCGGACGGGCCATACTGGCATTCTGTAATCGGAAATTTCTTTTCCCCTTTATGCGCCGCCTCGTCCTCCGAGGTCGTCGGCTGCGTTGCGGCAGCCGTCGGCTTTTCCGTCTCATCTTTTCCGGTATCTTTGTTTTTCGTGACAGAAGAGGAAGAAGCGGTCACGGCTGACTCCGTTTGTTTTTGGTCAGTTGAACCATCCGGCATCGCAAGACCCGCCGCAAAAAGCTGCAGCTTCTGCGTCTGGTCGCTTAGAACAGACGGCAGCCTTGCTCCCACGCACACGACGGACAAAACCGTCACCGCGCAGGACAGCACCGCCGCCGCCGAATGAATGATTCTTTTTTTATATTTTTCAAGCATAAAATCCCCCACCCACGGTAAATCGTTCCTTACCTTAACCTTATGCTCTCATTATTTTATTTATACCGGTTTTGTATTTATATTTCAGCCAACGAGGGAAAGCAGGTCGGAGAGCTCAAAATCAGGATGCAGGGCGCAGTTGACCGCCATGCTGATAAGCTTTGAGCCGCGGGAAATCAGCAAATCTATTTCCCGCGGGGTGACGACCATCTTTTGTCCGTGCGGCGACACCGCGCTACGCACAAAGCGGAGGGTTTCGTCGTCGCTGTCCAGTAAAAGGTCGGCTGCGAGCGTCACCGCGTCAACGACGGTAGGTACGCCGATTGCAACGACCGGCACACCCATCGTTTCTTTATTGATGCGCAGGCGGTGGTTGCCGACGCCCGCACCAGGAGAAATGCCCGCATCGGAAATCTGCATGGTGCAGCCAAGACGTTCGAGCCGCCTGGAGGCGAGCGCGTCGATTGCAATGACAGCCGCCGGTTTTATTTTTTCCGCTACGCTGAAAAGCAGCTCGCCTGTTTCAATACCCGTCTGCCCCAGTACACCGGGCGCGAGTACGGCGACAGGGCGCAAAGCGTCGAGTCCCGTGGTACGCGCAAGCTCCCCGGTAATGTGCCTAGTCGCCAGTATTTGCGAGCCGACCTTCGGGCCGAGCGCGTCCGGCGTAATATTGACGTTGCCGAGCCCCGCAACCAGAATCAGCCCCTTTTCAGGCAGAAGCGCGCGGATTTCATCCGCGATAATTTCCAAGCGCTCGTCTGTTTCTTTAAAATCATCTGTAAGCGGGGGCAGCTCAATTGTAATGTACGTGCCTGTGTCTTTTCCAAGCTGCTGCGCCGCTTTCCGGCTTTGCACCTGCATGCGCGTAACCTTCATGTTTTCGTAGTCGTCCGTGTCGTATGTGACGCCGCTTATTTTTTCCCCGGCAATCTCTTTAGCCTCCAGTGCAAGGTCTGTCCTTACCTGCATAGCAAACGCTCCTTTTCTGTCTAAAAATACTCTACATAGCGGCAAATACATTATTTACTTTTTTCCGCCCTGCTGATAAAATAAGTATTGACAAAAGAAATGGTTTTATGTTTTCAGCTATGAATACGTTTTGGGGGTTCTTTATGATTAAAAAACCGGGATTTTTCCGCGCATTGAGCCTGTGTATTATTTGCGCACTCTGCATATCGTCCGCCACGCTGGCCAGCGCTTCCGCACAGGAGGCAAACGCTTCGGTTTTCCGCATGGAACGGCCGGAAACTACAAGGGAATACCGGGAATTTCAGCGCGCCGGTACAAACGCTTTATCGGCGGCGGTCGTCCCCCAGCAATATGAAGGGCGTTCTACCGTACTGGATGAAGAAAAGGAATCCCTTCCTTCCTCATATAACACAGCGGAATACGGGCTTGTAACGCCTGCGAAGGACCAGGGAAGCCTCAACACCTGCTGGGTTTTTGCGGGCCTGTCTTCGTTTGAAACCGCGCTGCTCAAAAATGGATATGGTGCTTACGACCTGTCGGAGGAGCACGCGAACTACTGGTCGACAAAACGGGAAAACGGCTCGGGCTGGCAGCGAAATTTTTATGACGCGGGCTACAGCCAGATGATTCCGGGATACTTAACCTCCTGGAGCGGGCCGCGCCTGGAAAGTGAAGTCCCATACCGCAGCGGCGACGGCCTGCCCTTCACTCAGCTTGATAAAGGTAAAACGAGCTTCGGCGCCGATGGTCTTATTTTTTTGTCGGGTGAGCGCGCGACGGTCAAACGCGCCGTGCTCGATTACGGAAGCGTCACCGCCGGGTGCAGTACCATCCGCAAATATTTCAGCCGCGACCTTACCGCGTTTGCCTGTCTCGACGACATTCCTTCCGGAACCGATACGCAGGGCCACGTTGTCGCGGTTATTGGTTGGGACGACAGCTTCCCGAAGGAACGTTTCAATTCATTTTCCCGTCCGAAAAACGACGGCGCTTGGCTTGTCAAAAGCAGCTGGGGAACCGGGCATGGGGAAAACGGCTGTTACTGGATTTCTTATGAGGACAAGTACCTGTTCAGCAAGCGGTACGGTAAAAATTACGCCGTAACGGATATACAGAAAATTAAGCGAAACTGTCAGCTTTTTCAAAATGAAATATACGGCGCGACGTGGGATATGACGGTTTATAAAGAAGAAAACGGAAATAAAATCTATCAAGATAAAATCACATATTCTAATGTATTTGATTTTTCCGGCGGCTACAACAGGGTCGAGCAGGTCATATTTGAAAGCGAATGCATTGGCGCGCGTTACACCGTACATTATATCCCGCTTGAAAACGGAATTCCTACGGAAGATACCGCCAAATGGCATGAGCTTGCAAGTGGAACCGTTCCCTACAGCGGATATATCAGCTGCGATACAAAGCGTTTTGAAGCGCCCGAAGGCAAAGCAGCAATCGGCATAACCATAGACGCCTCCGGCACAAGCCGGAGCTGTTCCCTCGGTGTAGGGGAATGGCTTAAAAACACGATAGCAGGCAGAATTACGTTTTTACCCGACGCGAAAAAAGGAGACAGCTATTTGTTTCTTGACGGTCACGCAACAGAGCTGCTGGAGTTTTATAAAAAAGAACATAACGACGACATCGGCGGGACTTTTGTAATCAAAGCCGTCGTTTCCAAGGAAGAAACCGGCGGAGATATTGACGGTGACGGGGCGCTCACCGTTTCGGATATTTTAGATATGCAGAAGCATATTGCAAGCCTGGTCGTCATCGATAAGGATATTATAGATGACGTCGCTGATTTAAATAATGACGGCATACTATCTGTAGCAGACGTTCTGTTGGCACAAAACATTCTTGCTAAAAAAGCAGCCGTTTAAAAGGCAGTAAAAAAGGACGGCTTTCGCCGTCCTTTTGTTTATAAGGTTAAAGTGAAAGGAGATACCCGCCCAGGTATTTTTGAATTTGCATAACGTCCTGTGTGCTGTATTTGCCCGCGCCTGTCGCATCAGCCAGAAGCTTTTGCGTTGCGTTTAGGTTCACAGTCTTGCCAATATATTTTTGGAGCAAGATCGCGTCGTTTACCTCAATCTTTCCATTTTGGTCTACGTCGCCGAGCAAGCCGGCCTTCTTTGCGTAATTGAGGGCACACCATCCGGTCTTTCCGTTATAGGTGGTTTTACCCCACGTATAGCCTTCCGCATCCTTCTTTTCCGTAATTTTAACCGCTGCGTTATTTGGAATCGTAGCCAGCCTGTTACTGCTTGTCCCTGCCGCAGAACGCAGGTTCAGGCCGTCGCTCGAAGCGACTTTCCAGACCTCTGTATTAATTTTCTGGGAAGGAGTCGGAGCAGGCGTATTTTGATTATTAGAAGAATCGCTGAATTCTCCAATATAAATATAGCCGAGGAAACGGTACCGGCTGTACCCCATGTGGCTATCGTCCGTACTGACCGTTTGTGTGAAAAAGTTTGTCGAGCCGTAAGCGGACTCCGAGAACGTAATGTTCTTTCCTGAAATCTGCTCAACGACCGCAACATGGCCTGTGTTTGAATCGTAATTATCCCAGCAGGCGATGGCGCCCAGCTTGGGCGTTTGACCATATGCATAGAGCTTGTTTTTCACGTTATAGCTCCACCACTCCCCCGCGTTGTACGGGCAGAGGCTCGGACGGGAGCCAAGGATTTCATACGCCCTGCCGTATGCATAAGCCGTACAGTTCGGCATACCGTAGCCCGCCGCGTAGAAAATATTATAATCCGCGTTATAATAATATTTATTGCTGCTCGCCGGGGCGGACAGGCGCGCGGTAAACGTCGCGCTTTGCGCCGGAAGCGTGAAAATAAAAAACAAACCTGTTAACAGCATCATTGCGGCAAGATAAAAAGCAACGAGCCGTTTTGTTTTAACCATATACAACACCAACCACAAATTAAACAAATAGTCGAATTTTAGAGTAAAAAACGTTACTTTAATACTGCATGTAATATTCTACCACACCCAGGGCGCGGAATGCTAGTGTGAATATTTACTGAATTGTAACGCTTTCTTTTGGATAAAGTTACAGGTTTGTACAATTGTATCAATTTTGTATTTTTTAATATTTTTTCTTTATGAAAATTTCAATGATAGCAAAAAGAAGCGGGGCTATTACTCCCCGCTTCTTTCTTTTAAATTGAAAGTCTTAATATAATTCAGATGGCTTTACAGTTCTCTTAAACTGCTATTTTCGCAATCTTCTTCTGCAGCAGGATTACATCCTCCAGGTTAATATTCCCATCGTCGTTCAAATCTCCCAAAATTCCTACTGGGTATGATTTTGCAATCATTTTTTGTATCAGTATAGCGTCAGCAACCTCAAGCTTTTTATTATAGTTAATATCACCCATCAAAAGCACGTTAAACGATACAATGCCATTGTAACTAAAGCCGTCAACCATCTGCGCCACCTCGTCTATATCAATCAGCCCCTGTTTATACGCTTGTTTAATATAAATTTTTTCTTCTCCCGTTACTGCGTAAATAGCAGTAGGGTCAGTAAACACCCCTCCCAAAAGATCGCCGCATTCAAATAAATAGTCTCCGATAATTTCAGCTGTCTCCGCTGGTTTTGGCATGGGATGAATTAACCAAATCTCATAGCCGCAACTTTCCCCAATATAGTAATCGTATGGAGAGGGTTCTTTCGCGTATGCCGGTATGACTACAACGCTCACGAGCAGGAAAAGGGTGAGTACCGTACATAACGTTTTTTTCATAATAATGTCCACCTTTCTTTTATTGCTGGTACCAGGCGATTACGACTGGAATTTCAGTTATATATGGATTGCTTATTTTATATACCCGAATGCTGTACTGCCCCGCCGTGCGCGGCGTAAAGGCAATGTATTCCTTTGTGTCCTTTTGATAGAAGGATTCGTAAATCATCATCGGCCTGCTGTCGTACACATTGAGTAAAAGCGTTTCTTTCGGAATCTCGTGCACCGGGGTCGGCGGGTCGCCGGAGCCGTCCGGCGGATAGTGCGGGCCGTGGATACTGTTTTTCTTCATCCATACCATACATATCTGCGCGCGGCTGCCGCTTTCAAGCGCAGCGTCCGCCAGCTGCATAGTACTGGTTTTACCAAACGACGGATGGTAAAGCCACGTATGGTCGGCTATCACGGACGAAGCGCGTATTACATTGACCATCCCCGCTCCGTTTTTGCGGTCGAGCGCAATCCGGTCGCCGCGGACGGCACTGTCGATGTCGTTGTCCGGGTCAATATCCTCGTCGCAGTCTATCATCTCCTGCGTTTTTACGGCGCCCGCTAGAAGTATGGCTTTTAACACAAGCGGCATCGTCTTATATGCCGGGAACATGTCGCAGAGCTGCGCCAAAGCACCTGCGACGATTGGGGCGGAATAGCTTGTTCCTCCAATATTAGTATTCATTTGAGGTTGAATAGGAGTTCCCGCCGTTGCGCCTGGAGCCATGATGTCGGGCTTATAGGCAAGCTCCGGATTTAAAGAATATGCTGACTGTTTATTCGGATTGTCCGTATTTACTTTTCGCTCGTCATCAGTGAGCGTCAAGGTATGGTTATCATCAATGTTGCCGACTGTAACCGCGTTATAGGCCATCGCGCCGCCTAATATATATCTATCATTCCCCGCTGAAATACACACACTCACGTCATGCTCGTTGATAACATGGTCGACCCACCGGGACGGCTCGCCATACGTTCCCCGTGCTTCGCCTGTAAATTCATAGCTTGCGTTGATGACGTTGACGCCAGCGTCGAGCAGACGTTCCATTCCCTCTCTCCAATAATGTTTATAATGTCTATAATCATAAATGCCGACCGCGTAATACTCCGCGTCAGGGGCAATCCCGGTATAGCCTGCCGACTTTCCTACTATAATACTAGCAACAATCGTCTCATGTAATCTTTCCGCATCTTTTCCGCTCACATCCATCAAAATGTGGTATCGGTTGTTTTCCGGATTTTCCGTATCACGCATATGGTCAAAGACCGAATTGCTGAAGTCAGGCGTAGACAGCTCAATCTGGCCGATTTTCACACCCGCGCCGCTTGCGCCGTTGTAGATACGCATGTCACGAACGCCTGTAATCGATTGATAGGTAAGCGAAATATTGCCAGCCGCCGCTGCTGTAGGCACAGCAAGCGCTTTAGGACCGCCCTCTGTTAGGGCAGGAACGCTATCACGCGTACTTTCCGCGCCGTAAACGGCTTCGACCTCAGGGGACTGCACAATTTCGTAAACCTGCGCTTTGGTAAGCGTCATCACAATATTCGGCACATAATGGCAGGCGTACTGGATTTTAGGCTGTTCCTGCCGTACCGTTCGGAATAAGCCCTGCTTTTCCTTTGGAAACAGGCTGTTAAAAATCTCTTTGTTGTGCTTTTCGTATTCTTCTGATAAGGCGGCGCGCTTTGTCTCGATATACACCTGCGCGTCCTCCTGCGAAATCTCTTCAAGCGCCTGCAAATCGGTATTCGCCGGTACGGTGCGCGAAGACGCCTGCGCCTTTACTCCCTGCGCCGTTTTTGCAAGCTTTAATAAATCCCGGCCTGTTTCTCCGCGCCGCACCTTCTCCTCCAGCGCCCGCTGCGTCTTTTCTTCCGCCTGCCCGCTGTCGATGCCGGCAAACCAAACCGAAACGTCAGTCTTGTCTGCGTCCTCAATGGCGTCGAGTCTTTTAAGTAAAGCGATATCGATTTTTCTCTGTGCCTCTTCCACGGTCAGCGCCTGCGCATAGACAGGGTACACAAAGGGCTGGGCGCACAGAACCGCAGTCAAGGCAAGGGACAGCAACAGCCTGCCGCGTTTTTTCATTTTTACGGCTCCTTTCAAATATTGATTATTTCAATTTATGTATCATATTTAATTTTATAATATAACTATAAAACATTTTTGTCAATATCTTCCTAAATAAATAACACAAACGAAATGCGGGAATGGCTGCACCATTCCCGCGTCTTTTATCAAACGTATCCAGCTTTTATTCCAGCACGCCGATGGCGTCGCTGATGGTCTTTTCGTACGCCTCCCTGCCGTAGGCGTCCACCTGGTTTTTGTCCTTCGCGCCGTGCGTCAGGCAGCCCGCGCCGCCGATACATCCGCCAACGCACGCCATGCCCTCAATAAAGTTGTTCGGTAAAACCTTCTTTGACGCCTTTAACAGCGCGGTGCGGCATTCCTCGATACCGTCGCAGGCGACCGCGTTGAGCTCAAATTCTTCGTTGCCCTGTTCTTTGAGCGCCTGCGCGACCGCGTCTGAAAGGCCGCCGCTGCGGGCGAAAATCCTGCCGTAATAGGAGGCGTTGTCGAGCACGTCCTCCTCAAGGGAAGAAATATCGATATCGCGGCTGTCGATAAGCGCCTGAAGCTCCTCAAACGTGATGACGCTGTCGATATACGGGCGCACGCGCTCCTGTCTGAACTCCATCTTCTTGGCGGTGCATGGGCCGATAAACACGATTTTAATGTTTTCGTCCGCGTCCTTCATATGCTTTGCAATCGCCGCCATCGGGGAGAGGTTGTGGGAAATGTTCTCCTCAAGGCTAGGGAACTGCTTTTTAATATAATCGACGAACGCAGGGCAGCACGAGCTGGTAAGGAAGCCCTTTTCCGCAAGCTCCTGCGCCTCCGCATAGGCGACCATATCGGCACCCCACGCAGCCTCAATTACGCTGTAGAAGCCGAGCTTTTTAATTCCGGAAATAACCTGGCCGAGCTTTGCGTAGCTGAACTGGCTGGAAATCGACGGTGCGACCACGGCGTACAGCTTATATTTTGTATTGTTTTCGCTTTCCTTGATGAGCTTGACTACCTCCAGGATAAACGACTTATCGTCGATTGCGCCAAACGGGCACTGGTAAGCACACGCGCCGCAGGAAATACATTTATCGTAATTAATTTTTGCCGCCCTTGTCTCTTCGTTTACGCCAATTGCCTTGACCTTGCAGGCGCGCTCGCACGGGCGCTTGTGGTTCGCTATCGCGCTGTAGGGGCAGACCTTTGCGCACTGGCCGCATTCGACGCATTTTGATTTATCGATATGCGCCTTCTGGTGTTCGTCGAACGTAATGGCGCCCCGGCGGCAGACATCCTCGCACCGGTGCGCGATACAGCCGCGGCAGTCCTCGGTGACGATGTAACCGCCCTCCGGGCATTCGTCGCAGGCAATGTCGATGACCTCGATGACGTTCGGGTTGCTTTTGTCGCCGCCCATCGCGATTTTCATACGCTCGCCGACAATCGCCCTTTCCTTATAAATACAGCAGCGCATGGTGGGCTTGGGGCCCTTGACGATAACCTTCGCGATGTCGTTAAAGCTTTCGAGCAGCGTATCGTCAAAGGCGTGCCGGGCAACCTCCCGTAACACCTTATATTTTAAGTACTGTACCTTCGTATCAAATTTTCTCATATGCAATACCTTCCTTTCCGCACGAAAACCCAGGTTTCCCTTAGCGCCGTAGCCTTTAAAAGTAGCTGACCTTGATGCGCTTGCCCATCTTTTTCAGGCTCTCGCTCAGCTCGCTGATTAAATTCATCTTAATATTGAAATTGATTGGCAGGTTCGGGTTCTGGTGCGCGGGGTTGACCGCCCTGCCTACATAGAAGTTGATGTCCGTCGCTTCCTCGAACAGCAGGCGCGATATTTGCGACGCGCCGTCCTGCTTGAAGCTCCAGTCGGAATAAAACTCGTTGTTCTCCAAATAGCTTTTCGCATAGGTGAGCACCCGGCTGATGGTGATAACGCCCTCTGTCACCAAATCCACGCCCTCGATTTTTGCGGTCGGCGGAATTTCCGGGTCAAGGTAATCAATCTGCGCTTCCATCGGCTTGCCTAAATATTCGGACGCAAGCTTTGAAGTAGTACCGCCGCTGACGATGTGCTTGCCCTCCTTTGCAAAGAAAAGCGCCATCATCTTGTTTACATCCTTCGGGTCGACCGGCGGGCCGATGAGGAGGTTTACCGGAGAGCGCCTGCGGATTTTGAGCGCGCCGATGGTTGTATCGTCGCCCGGCTCCCCGCCGTACAGCCTGTCGCATTCGTCAAGCAGCAGCGTACAGAGCGTTTTCGCCGTATACTCGCTGTCGTAGAGCTTTTCCATAAACTCGACGATATGCTCGCGCTGCCAGCCGAAGTTCATCGTCTTACCGACGCCCGCGTATATCGCGCCGTCGCTCATGGCGATAAACACGTCGTTTTCCTGCAGGCTGATTTTTGATTTATAAATTTGCTTGCCGCCGATTTCCGTAATCGTTTTATCGTATTCCACGTTCTTCCCGTCGCGCAGGAGGATAACGTGGGGATTGTCGTATTGAATGATTTCCGCCTCTTCATTGTCGACGATTCGGATGATGGTGAAGGTCGAATACGCTATCTTTCGCACCTCGCACACGGGCAGGGTTGAGGCGATTGTTCCCACACAATCCTCAATGCCCAATCCCGCCGCCATCATCGTAGAGATGATTTTAGAGGTCAGCATCGCTAAAATATTCGCCTTGACACCGCTGCCCAAACCGTCTGCCAGCACCATAACGAAACTGTTTTCCCCCTGCTCCACGACCTCTACATGGTCGCCGCAGAGCTGCTCGCCGTGCTTTATGAGGCTGTGGTAGCCGATTTCGGTACACAGGTTATTCATCGCGCAACGACTCCTTCAGCTTGGTCAGAGCAATTTTCGTCTCCGCTGTCGTTTCGCCGAGCAGGGAGGCGATTTCCTGCACGACGCGCATCTGCTTCTCGATGACCTTGTCCGCGATTTCCACCGTGTTTTTGCTCATCGATTCCTTTTGCGCCTTCTGTTTTTCCTCGTCGGTCACGTCGCGCATAATACTGATGAGGATATGAAAGCTCCTGTCGTAGAGGATGGATTCCTCCACGTATTTATCGTATTCCGCAAGATAGACGCGCTTGTCGTGCACGTTCCTGCCGTCGTTGAGCACCTGGATATACGGCAGCGGGTCGAGCAGCCGCACGACCGGCTCGCCCATGACGTCCTGTACCCTGCCGACGTTCAAAATTTTGCGCGCGGCGGCGTTTATCTGCTGGATTTCAAGATTTTCGCTCAACACCATAATGCCGTTTAATGTGTTCTTAATGATGATGTCCGAAAAGGATTCAGCCTTTTCAATTAAATACGGCAGGCACATCGTCAGGTTTGCCTTGCCGAAATAGACGGCGACCGCCTTATCGCGGCAGGTGTTGTAGCCGCAGCAGCCGCAGTTGAGCTCGTCCTCGGGCTTTGTCTTGCCCATCTTGCGCAGGATTTCCTCAATCGCCTTGGAGCCGGGCATCTGCCGGTTCAGGCCGACAAAGGCCATGTCCTTTTTGAGCTCGCTCTCCTTTGGCATCGAGATAGAAAAATCCTCCGCTTTCGGCGCGTAGCGGTCTACCGCCATAAAGTCGCGCACCGGCTCTTTATGCGGGTTATCCATTGCCGGGCCGCCGACGCAGCTGCCCACACAGGCGGACATCTCGATAAAGCAGTTTGTAAGCTTGCCCGCTATAATATCCTTGAGCGCGTTCATACAGTTCTCCACGCCGTCGATGGCAAGGTAGCTGTAGCTTGGGTTGTCGCAGGCCATGCTGCGCAGGATGCCGCCGGTCGTCGGGAAAAGTCTTGCCTTGCCGCCCTTGAGCTGGTCGTCCGCCTGCTCAAACGCAACGCCCTCGTGGTTCATCCATTCGGTAAGCTCCTCGAAGGTGAGCACGCAGTCGACAATTCCGGGGTACTGCTCCGCCTCGTCCTTTTTGGAAATACACGGGCCGATGAACACGGTAAACGCGTCCTGATTTTCCTTTTTAATCTGCGTACAGTGCGCCTGCATGGGCGACAGTACCCGCGCAAGGCTTGGAAGCGCCTGCGGGTAATACTTTTGTATCAGCGTATTGATGGAGTGGCAGCAGGAGGAAATGATGACGCCGTGCTGCGCGCTTTCGACCATTTTATCGTAATGCTTTTTTACGATGGTCGCGCCGATTGCCGTTTCAGACGCGCCTGCAAATCCGAGCTTTTTCATCGCCTGCTCAAAGGAGGCAATGTTCACGCCGTTATAATTTGCCGTAAACGACGGGGCGACGCTCACATAAACGGGCCTGCCGCTTTGAATCAGCTCCTTTGCCCTGCCGACGTCGTTTCGGATTTCCTTAGCGTTCTGCGGGCACGCGACAAAACACATGCCGCACAGGATACATTCATCCTTTACGATATGCGCCTGGTTGCCCGCAAACCGAATCGACTTGACCGGACAGTTGCGGATACATTTATAGCAGTTCTTACAATTTGATTTTTTCAGCTGAATACAATCGCCCAAAGCGGCTCCCCCTTATCTGCGCCGGATTTTGAAAAGGCCGTTATTTGCCCTGTTTTTGCAGGATATATGTATTGAACATCTCGTCGAAGTTGTCCTTGCTGACGCCGCAGATAATTTCATCGTCCACCTTGACGGAGACGCCCTCCGTACATTTGCCCAGGCAGAACGCGGCGCTCAGCTCGACCTTATCGGTCAGCCCGTTATCCTCAAGCCTTTCCTTCATCAGGTTAATGATGTCGTACGAGCCTCTCAGATGGCATGAGCTTCCCACACATACGTATACCTTCATGATAGATTTCACCCCTTTTCGTCAAAAATCGTTTGATTCTCCGGTTATCATTCTATCAGTTATTTTGATTTAGTCAATGGAAAAGCAAGGGCCTTGACCTCTTTCCCTATCCAAAAATCACGGCTGTTTTTTGTGCAAAAATCTTTGTTAATAATTTAACAATCCTATGTGAAAAGCATATCACATACAGGTGCTTTTGTCAACCGCAAAAGCTATGGTTCTCTTCTTTTTCTATGAAAAAAAGAGGGAGAAAATTCATTTTCTCCCTCTCCGCTGTTTGTTTCTATATTTTTATTTTGTTGAAACGTTTCGTTTCTTATTTTTTTTAAAGCATTCTGCTTCTTGAATTTCTTCATAGAACTTTCTATGTTAATTCAAAAGAGGGAAACCATTTCGGTGGTTTCCCTCTTTTG
>OJQY01000495.1_pt1 | contig 17956 bp, 20 predicted proteins | sample 1599091 | NCBI WGS metagenome assembly OJQY01 (sample SAMN03922524, study PRJEB24848) | human gut metagenome | isolation source: stool sample | host: Homo sapiens | place: Germany | collected 2010-02 | reverse complement strand
ATTTGTCGTGTTTTCTTCACGGCGTCTTTTTCAGAGTTTCGCCTCTCTTCTCTTCGTGAGTACTGCTTGCGCTTCTCTCACTCAAAGTATTACGGGTTTCTTTAAATGATTGCGTTGTTTAATTTTCAAGGTCCTGTTCGCTGCTACTGCAAACGGCATTGTGCCTGCATTCAGGAGGATTTCTCTTCCCTGTGACAAGCTATCCGCTTTTGCGACAGCGTTAGTTATTATACATCTGCCAAACGCTGTTGTCAAGGCTTTTTTTACTTTTTCTCAATAAAATTTTCCCTGACGAAAACGAACCTGCTGTTTGCGACAGCTTTTCAATTCTATCAAAACAAGCCGCCTTTGTCAACCGCTATATATGGTGGAAATTTTTAGGTGAGACACAATTGCCGCCGACCAAACAGAAATCGTCCCAGCATGTTCCTTATAATAATAAAGAAAAGCTTCTAATCGAAATACATTGCAGGCATAACATGGAGTTTCCCGGTAAAAATGATAGGGAAGAAAAAGAAAAAAGAGGAATGCATATGAATTTCAGGCACAACCGTACGGTGCGCATGCTTGCGCTGTTCTTGTTTTTTGTGACGCTGCTTGCCTGCTGGCAGCTTTACAACGTTACCGCCCTGTCGAAATACGGCTCTACCGGAGAGGAGGTCACCTCCATCCAAACAAAGCTGCAGGAGCTTGGCTACTATAAAGGAAACATCGACGGCATCTTCGGAAGTGGGACAAAAAACGCCGTAATTCAATTTCAGAAAGCGAAGGGGCTCGACGCGGACGGAATCGTCGGCGCAAAAACGCTTGCCGCACTGGGAATCAAAGCCTCGGGCGGGACGAGCGGAAAATATACCGACCCGGAAATCTCGCTTCTTGCGCGTATTATTTCCGCGGAAGCAAGAGGCGAGCCCTATGAAGGACAGGTAGCTGTCGGCGCGGTTATCCTCAACAGGATTGCGCACCCATCGTTCCCCAACACGCTTTCAGGCGTAATTTATCAGCCGGGCGCGTTTTCCTGCCTGACGGACGGTCAGGTCAACGCCCCTGTTTATGATTCCGCAAAAAAAGCCGCGCGGGACGCCATCAACGGCTGGGACCCAAGCGGCGGAGCGATTTATTATTATAACCCCGCAAAGTCCACAAACAAATGGATTTTTTCCCGCCCTGTGCTGACAGTAATCGGTTCGCACCGTTTTTGCAGTTAAAAAGACGCTCTGTCATCAAAAATTTAGAAATGCTATTGTAATTCACTCCATTCTCTTATAAAATAAAATCAATTAGGGAAATGGAGGATAACATTATGTATAACACGCCTTACCAGAACCAGATGAACATGCAGATTCCGGTTCAAAACAACCTTGCCCTCGTTAAGGGCTACTTCCGCAAAAAATCTGTTCTTGCGGCGGCAATCTTCACCGCGATTCTTGCGGTTTCTGAGCTTATCTCTATCTTTTTTATCACGCCCGCGGCAAACAACATCCTGAACAACGGCATACTAAACGGGCAAAACAGTAATTTAGAGGACTACCTTGAGATTTTGCAGGACGCCATGAACAGCGGCAGCTACGGCTCCGCTATCTTTTCCTTTCTTATTACCGGCCTGCTCGTCGCGGCGTTCCTGATTATCTACTTTAAGTCAAAAAATCCGATGCCGAACGCAAACCCGCGCGCAGGGTTTACGATTTTACAGGTTTTTACAATTGTCCAGTTGGTATTAATCTGCCTTGTCGCCTGCTTTGCACTTTTCGTTATCATCATTGCGTTTATGATGGTTGCGTTCGGTTCCGCTTCTGGAAGCAATTTTAATTATAATTTCGGCGGCGGGTACTATTCTTCTGATGACGCTTCCATTGCCATCGGCATTATGATTTTTGTCATCCTGATTTTCGCAGCCGTATTCGCGCTTATACTCATGTGGAGTATTTCCGCCGTTCGCCTGGTCGGCTCCGTCAAAAAGACAATCGATACCCCGCAGGTGGGCGTTAAGGGCGCAAAGCTTTTCGGTGTATTGAATATTGTTTTCGGCATTCTTTCCTGCTTCGGGGCGCTTTCAAGCCTGTTTGCCATGTTTGGAGTAAATACGCAGGGCGTATTCTCCTACCCGGCCTCCAACGCCTTTACAATCGTATCGGCCCTTACATTTGTAAACGTGCTGTCCAGCTCTGTGTTCACTATTTTACTTGGAACGCTATCTCTCGGCTATGACAAATATATCAAAAATTATCTTCAGTCGGTACAGCCCCCGATGGCTCCGCCTGTATTTCAGCCCGCCGCCGGTGTTCCCGTACCTCCGCCGTCGGGCAATCCATACCAGCAGCAGGCAGCCAATCCCTACGCACAGGCGCAGCGGCCAGCCTCTTCTCCTTTTCCGCCCGCTCCGTCTGTAACTCCTGAGGGAGTAACGGAGGAAGCCAAGCCGGAAGAAACCGCCGAAAATACGGCGGAACCTGCCGGCCCACAGGTATCTGGAGAAAATAAGGCCTTTTGTCCCGGCTGCGGCCAGCCGGTCCGCGAAGAAGATGTTTTTTGCGAGCGCTGCGGATATAAACTTAAGTAAACAAGCGTGGTATTTCTTGCACGCTTTTGAGGCAGGGACGGTAAAGCGCCGTCCCTGTTTCCGTTTTTGCTGCAGGGACAGAATGCTTACAGTATAAGCGGCCGGGAAACAGAACCTTTTTATTTGCTTTCCCCCGCTGTCTCTATGAAGATATTTTTGTATGATTAAGTGGGGAGTATCGTTACATGTTGGAAAACTTTTTGATGGTAGGGCAGCAGGTGCTTATTCTGTTTATCCTAATCGGCGTGGGCGTCATCTGCGGAAAAGTGCGGTTTTTGACGCAAAACACCGCAAAGCACCTGACGAATATCGTGCTGTACTTTGTTACGCCCTGTGTGGTAATCGACGCGTTCCAGCGCGATTTTGAGCCGGAGCTTCTCAAAAATTTGGGGATAACCGCGTTAAGCGCCGTGCTTATCCACGCAATATCTATCGCCATCGCGTGTCTTGTTTTTCGGGATAAGGATATTTCACGCCGCTGTGTGCTGCGCTTCGGTACGGTTTTTTCAAACTGCGGCTTTATGTCGATTCCTCTGCAGGCGGCGCTGCTCGGGCCGGACGGCGTATTCTACGGCGCGGCGTTTGTCGCTGTGTTCAACCTGATTTTGTGGAGCTACGGGCTGCTTACCATGAGCGGGGACAAAAATGCGCTTTCACCAAAACACCTGCTTCTAAACCCAGGCGTAATCGGAGTAGCCGCCGGCATGATTCTGTTTTTATTTTCCGTCCATCTGCCGGAGGTGCTGTCGGCACCCGTTTCCTATATGGCGGCGCTCAACACGCCGCTGCCCATGATTATCATCGGGTTTTATTTGTCGCGCACGAACCTGCGCGAGGCGCTCCGCGATAAAAAGGCGTATGCCGCGATTTTTCTTCGGCTCGTTGCCATCCCGCTGCTTACGCTCGTTTTCATGTACTTGTTTCAGATACGCGGCGTCGTGCTGACCGCATGTGTAATCGCCGCGTCCGCGCCTGTAGCCGCCGCCACGACGATGTTCGCTGCAAAATTTGACAGGGATACCTCTCTTTCTGTCAACCTCGTTTCCCTGTCCACACTGTTTTCGCTGGTTACCATGCCGCTGCTCGTTGGCCTTGCCCAGGTGCTGGCGTAATACCTTTTTAGCGGGGGAACGAAAATATTAATAAATATCAGGAGGCAACAAAATGGAAAGGCTTGTCGTCACTTCCCCATGCTTTGAGGATAAAGGGCTGATTCCCCTGAAACACACCGGTCACGGCGCGGACTGCTCGCCCGAATTGGTTTTAAGCGGGCTGAGCAGTAAGGCTGTATCTTTAGCAATTATTATGAATGATATGGGGCACCCTGTACCCGCGTATAACCACTGGGTCATTTGGAATATACCCGCCGCGCCCGTCGTTCCGGGCGGGATTCCTCACGGCGCATATGTAGCCGCGCTTAAAGGGGCGGTGCAGGGCGTCGGATATGGCAAGCACCGTTACAGAGGGCCTAAGCCGCCGTTTCGGTGGTCACACATTTATCATTTCAACATATATGCGCTGGACTGCCTTTTGGATTTGCCCATCACAACTAGAAAAAAAGGATTGCTCTCTGCGATGCGGGGGCATGTCTTACAGCACGCGGTCTTAACTGGGCATTATAGGTAATTCTTTATGCGGCTGCCTTTATTGGAGCAAAATTCAATCCATAAGCGATTTATAGTAAATATCCACCGGCAAAGCCGGTGGCTTTGCAGAAACGCCTGAAAGGCTCTGATACTAGCAGCGCCTGCAGGCGCTTTTTGCGGCCTGACACCTGCGAAAGGATTACTACTTGCAACCCGTAAACGGGTTTGTATACTCCTTCAACGTCAGTTGGTCACGCTGTTCATCTTCCTTAAGTTGATTCTGTATGTACTCTGCAATCCTTTTTGTATTTTTTCCTACCGTGTCTACATAATATCCTCTGCACCAGAAGCTCCGATTCCCATATTTATATTTTAGGTTTCCATGTCTCTCGTGTATTAAAATGCTGCTTTTTCCTTTAAGGAATCCCATAAACCCTGATACGCTTTCTTTCGGTGGTATCTCCACCAGCATATGGATATGGTCTGGGCATACTTCTGCTTCTAATATTTTTATTCCTTTCCAATCACATAGTTCCCTCAATATTTTTCCTATTTCCACTTTATGTTCCCCATAGAATATTTTCCTCCGATATTTCGGCGCAAATACAATATGATATTTACAGTTCCATCTTGTATGTGCTAGACTATTGTTGTCATTCATTTCTTGAATGTCCTCCTTTTGGTTTTTTGTGCAGTTGTCAGGCCGCACTCTTATCTTACCAAAAGGAGTTTTTATTTCCTATTCATCGCTTAAGCTTTTTTGAACCCCCGGCACAGCCGGGGGTTTTCGGTTACAAAAAGCAAACCCCCGGAGCTTTTCCGGGGGTTTTTCATTTATTTCGCGCTGTTGAAAATCTTCATGACGGCTTCCTTGCGCTCCTTGTTTTCCTGCTCCGGATTGTCGCCGCCCGCCTTGTCGTCGCGGTATATAATCATATACTTCTCATTATCAGACAGTTCAGCCGGAACGTCCTGATACCCGAGCATATTGAAATAACCCTTTTCCTTGATTTCGCCGATGACGTTTTTTGCGTCCTCGTTGAGATTATCCTTATCAAATTCATACAGCTCAATGGTGACGTTTGAATCCTTAACCTTCGTCGTAAACCGGTAGCCTGTGGAAGCGCCGATAACCTGTGCTTCCATTTTTGTTCCCTCTTCGGGGATATATTCCTTCTTGTTCAGGTCTATGCACAGCTGCGTCAATCCATATTTTTTATCCATATCCTTGATTTTCACCGTCTCGCTCATGCTCTGCGGCGCCTGCGCGCAGGCCGCAAGGGAAAGGGCGGTTATAATCACCAGGCAAACTGCTAAAATCTTTTTCATGCTTTTGATTCCTTTCAAACGGTATCTCCCGTTTTCTTTTCAAAGTTTTGCGCCAGCCGAAGTATTGTCCCTATTCACAGCGCGCGATTATTGGATATTATACCCCAAAAGCAAACTGAATTCAATAGAAAAAAGAAAAAGAGGCGAATATCGCCTCTTTTTTTCTTAAACAGTTTCAGTGATTAGCTGAGGATATAAACATACACGTTCCTTCTGCCGAACACGACGCAGTCGTCGTAGGTCGGGTAATAGACGTCTACAATCGCGGAACCGTCCATCAGCGCGCCGCCTGTATCGACCGCTGTCGCATAGCCGTATACAAAGCCGTCCTCACCGACGATATACATCTTCGTCCCATAGGGAATGATGTTCGGGTTGACCGCCACGCCGCCCACATAAGCGGGGACGCCTGTCGCGGTCAGCGCGCCCGGAGGCGCATAGTACGCCGTGCCGGAGCCATAAAGCACATTCGAGTAGGACACCTGGTTGCCGTTTGCGTCATAAAGGACGCCATTGCTTGCCGATACGGGAACGCCGTCGCTCTGCTGTACAGGCTTCTTCTTCGTTCCAACGAGAACCTCCTGCGCAACGGGCTTCTCAAGCACCTTTTTCTTGGTGACCGTTTCCTTGACGACCTTACCGTCGAGGAGCTGCTGCTTCACGGTAAGCTGCTGCTTGCCGTTTACGCCCTGCCTCGTCACCTTCGTCTCGCCCTCATAGAGGTCGCTTGTCTTAGTTTCATTTACGCTGTAAGCGATTTTTTCCGTTTTTTCTACAGTCTTGTACGCAACACGGCCGATTGTTATCTTCATGCCGTCTTGGGCGCGCGCCTCGAGCGACTCGCTCACCTTATCGTTTTTGGAAAGCTTTATGCCGAATGCCGCAATTGCTTCCTCAACGGTAACGCCCTGCGCCACATAACCATTCTTTGTTTTTCCGTCGGCAGTTACCGAAACGGTAATCTTCGGGCTAACGACAATTTTCGTCTCCGGTGTAACCTTTTCTGCCGCGTCAGGCGTAACGGCTACTTTTTCGCCGAGCGCAACGCCTGCCTTCTCCAATACGTCCGCGACGGTACCGCCCGTCATCGTAATATACTGAATCATGCCGTCTGCCGTAAGGGAAACAGGGAACGCCCTGTTTACTACAATATAAATACTGTTGTTGTCATCTTCAGTGCGGACAACCTCATCATACAGGGAAATGCCAATGCCTGCCTGCTCCAGAATATCGTCCGTGTTCGTGCTCATTGTCGTTACGGTCATTTCCTTACCGTCCGCTGTAATCACTGCTGTTCTGCTTAATGCTGCTACTGAAAAGGCTGAGGTAATGAAAATCAGGCTCATTAAAATAAGCGCGAGCGCCCTTTTAACGTAAGCCGCTTTCTTACTTTTGCTGTCCATAGCGGTAATAAACATAAAAATATAGAACTCCTTATCGTCTTATATTTGCCGGTCCAACCGAATTCCTTCTGTTTATCAGAAAGAGTGGATTTACCAGCCGGCAAAGGACTTATCGGTATTTGCCCTACTGCTTTGCATTATATGAGTGTGCTTTCGTGATGTCAAACAGAGAAGCAACTGTTTTTTTGTATAATTCTCCAAAATTTTTTTGACGAAAAAAGACGGAAGGGCAAATTTTTGTGAAAGATTTCAAGAAATTCAAGGTTTTATTTTTCCAATTTAGAAATTAGTTTTCTTTTTCTGTGCAAAATGTGAAAAAAGAACGGTTACAAACCGGTAACCATTCATTACATTCATGTATCAGATGAATTTTTGCCGCATAAAATGAATAGCAGGGGTAGTCTAAAAATCCCACTGCTAAGCCATTTTTAATATATATTTTGTCGTTTTTAAAAGAAAAAACGAAAACAAATAAATGTTCGTTTTACCTTTTTTTGAAAAATTATACTTACATGGCAGTGAGCATATCCCAAAAGAAGCCCCTAATTTTTTCCTTTCCTGATAACTTCAAAAAACTATTTGTAACACCGGTGTAACGGATGAATCAAATCTGTCAACAACCCGTAAAAAGCCTCATCCCTATAGCCGAGGCCATAAAAAAGAAGAGGGCGCTTTCGGACCTGTGCCGAAAGCGCCTCTTCTTTTCCGTTCGTTGATGTGAATTTTTTCTCAAGCTTATTTATTATATTCAGTTCGCCAGACGGCGGTAAGAATGCGCCGCTGAAATAATCTCTTTCCCGTCCCAGATTATCTCTTGGAGAACTGCGGAGCCCTACGGGCTGCCTTAAGACCATACTTCTTACGTTCCTTCATTCTCGGGTCACGAGTGAGGAACCCGGCTTTTTTCAGTTTGCTTCTCAGGGCCTCGCTGTCATACTGGAGCAGCGCCCTGGAGATGCCGTGGCGGATTGCGCCCGCCTGGCCTGTTACGCCGCCGCCTGCAACTCTGCAGACTACGTCGAACTTCTCGCCTGTTTCAGTCAAGGCAAGAGGCTGTCTTACAATCAGCTTTAATGTTTCCAGACCGAAATAATCGTCAATATCCCTGTCGTTGATGGTGATTTTTCCTGTTCCCTGATAGAGCCTGACTCTGGCAACGGAGCTTTTCCTTCTGCCTGTGCCGTAAAAATAGGGTGCTTTATCGTACATGTAAAGTGCCTCCTTCCTTAATCTAAAATTTCAGGCTTCTGCGCCTGGTGCTTATGCTCGGAACCCGCGTAGACCTTCAGCCTGAGCATAGCCGCCCTGCCGATGGTGTTCGACGGAATCATACCCTTGACCGCAAGCTCCATCGCCTTTTCAGGCTTCTGCGCCATGAGGGTGTCGTACCTGGTCGCCTTGAGGTGGCCAATATAACCCGTGTGGCGGTAGTAATATTTCTGGGTGAGCTTCTTTCCGGTTAAAACAACGTCCGCGCAGTTGATGATGATAACATGGTCGCCGCAGTCGACATGCGGGGTAAACGTGGGCTTATTCTTGCCTCTAAGCAAGGTAGCAGCCTGGGCCGCTACACGGCCGAGGGGCTTGCCCGCCGCGTCGATTACATACCACTTGCGCTCGACTTCGCCTTTTTTTGCCATATATGTGGACATGCTTATTCCTCCTGTTCTTTGTATCTTCAAGCCGCCCGTGCCGCGGTTTCCCGCCGGGCGCTGAGCTGCAAAATAGATAATAGCACAGCGTCTTTCCCAAGTCAACACTTTTTTGCTAAGAATTCAATTTACCTATTTATTATCTCGTTCAATCTTCCATATACTCGTTCAATCTCTTAAATACTCCCTCTCTATTTTAAAAATTTTTTTCATTTTATTATATGCATGGGCATATGAATGGACAAGTGCCCGCTTTTCGCTTTTCCTTATATATAAGGATAGCACGCTCTATTTTATCAGCCCTTGCCGCTGCCGCAGGCCGTATTAAACTGGTTGTAAAATTTTCTGTTAAAGAACAGCAAAAACAAGGAGCGCCTTTTCACGCTGACGCCGCCAGAGATGATATTGACTCGTCATATAATCCGTCCGCGGCATGTAAGAAATAGCAAGCCGCACCGTAGTCTAATAAAAATTCCACAAATTACGCGCCCTATATATGCGCGCCGCGTTAAAACCGCTGTTCAATTGTCCTATTTTGGGGTACACTAAATTGGGAAAAGAATATAAATTTACAATTTTTTTATTCAGGCTCTTTATAACAAATTTACGATATGCTATAATGTTGACACATAATTCCCGGGGATGGGTACTGTAAGAACATTTAACATGCAGGAGGTTCATTTATGTATTATCTGGGTATCGATTTGGGCGGCACGAATATCGTTGCCGGCGTCGTCGATGAAAAGTATAAAATCATAGCGAAGGCGGACTGTAAAACCGCCGTGCCCCGGCCGGAATCGGAAATCTGCGATTCCATGGCGCAGATGGCCCAGCGTGCGCTGAAAAAGGCAAAGCTTACGATGGACGACATCGCGGCCGTCGGTATCGGCGTGCCGGGCGCCGTTAATCCAAAGACCGGGATTGTCGAGTTTTCCACTAATTTATTCCTCCACAACTGGGAAATTGTCAAAATGATGGAGGAGCGCCTGGGCAAAAAGGTTTTGATAGAAAACGACGCGAACGCCGCCGCCTACGGCGAGTTTTTGGCGGGCGCCGCAAAGGGCGCGACTAACGCCGTCGCGATTACGCTTGGCACGGGCGTGGGCGCGGGTATCATTATTAATGGAAAGATTTACAGCGGCTCCAACTACGCGGGCGCGGAGATGGGCCACATGGTTATCGTATACAATGGAAGGGACTGCACCTGCGGCAGGAAGGGCTGCTGGGAGACGTATTCCTCCGCCACCGGCCTTATCAACATGACGAAGGAGGCAATTTTGTCCGAACGGCCCGATTCTTCCTATATGCTCAAGCAGATTGGCGGCGACCTGAACAAGGTAAGCGGCCTGACCGCCTTTAACGCGATGCGCGCGGGCGACGCCGCGGGAACCGCCGTTGTTGATAAATACATTTCCTACCTTGCGTGCGGCATCGTCAACGCAATCAACATCTTCCAGCCGGACGTGCTATGCATCGGCGGCGGCATCAGCCGCGAGGGCGAAACGCTGCTCTCCCCCCTGCGCACGCTCGTGGAGCAGGAACGCTATACCAAGCACAACGACAAGCAGACGCTCATCTGCACGGCGGAGCTCGGGAACGACGCTGGCATCATCGGCGCGGCCTTCCTCGCGAAGGAATAAACGGAATAAGACCCGTTATCCATAAACTCGCCCTTATAAGGCGGCGCGCTTTTATTAAAGTTTTCCCGCCGGCGGTTGTTTTCTGCCCGCCGGCGGTTTTCGTCTTGATTTTTCCTTTTCCTCATGCTATAATACCCGTTGTCAATCCTTGGATACGGGTTGTAAAAAATATGCCGCTGTGGTGGAACAGGCAGACACAAGGGACTTTAGCTAGAAAAATTGAGCACCGGAATGGGAAACCGTCCGTGTGAATCGCGTCAAATTCGGTGGAACTCCCTCAGGGACAATACCGAGCGAAGCCTGGAAAGAAATATTTTCAGGAACGTGTAGAGACTTGACGGCGCGCGCCTAATGATATAATTTTTATCTATGGCGAAGGTAAAGTCCAGACTACAACGCCCTTAACGGGCGGCTATGGTAACATAGTGTGGTAAGAAAATCCCTCGGGGGCGACTCCGTACCGGTTCAAGTCCGGTCAGCGGCACCAAGCCGGAGCAAAGCAAGCTTTGCTCCGGCCTTTTTTATAAGGAAAAGACGATGAAGCAAACCGGCCGGTTTATTTCTGTAGGCTGGTTTCATCATGCCGGTCAGTTCTGGAGGGATGGACCATCGTGCGGATTACCCTTTCCAATATAATAGATAGGCATTCTTCCACCTTCTTTTTATTAACCCTGGCAATATCCTCATAAATATTTGATAAATCGTCGCTCAAAACCACTCTATAGCTTTTCATTTTTATCACCTCTCAAATAGATTATAGCAATTTTGATTTAAGATGTATGCAATACAAGCGCGGTACAAATGCAATGCATACTTATATCAAAAACAAAGCTATAATAATAGCAACTTATTCGTATTGCAGGGTGTCTCTATGCCAAAATTTAAAATTCCGGCTGCTTCATCTACAACAAACAAGACCATCCGTTTCCCCAACGACGTCATTGAACAGGTCGAAAAGGCAATGAAAGGCCAGAGCTGCACTTTTTCGGCCTTTGTTATCGCCGCGGTCCGCGCCGCATTAGATGAATTGGATGAAGAAAACGAAGCTGAAAATAAAAAGTAGACTGTAAAAGCCGCCCCGCGTGCGCTTGCTTCGCCCGGCTACCAAAACATATTATTTATTAACAAAAAGGAAGCGGTATGAATAAACATACCGCTTCCTTTTTATTGCCTGCCCGCAAAATGATTAATCTGCCGTGCCGCTGCCCCCGAGTTTTTTCATAACGTCCCGGTTGAGCTCCTCACGCCAGTTTCCGGTATACGTCTTTGCATTTTGCAAAAGCTCGTCGCAAAATGCCGCGACGTCGGTTCCTGTAATATCCAGAACCTGTTTTCCAGCCGCCGCACCCGACTCAAACAAATCAATCAGTTCGTACTGGATTTTTAACATATCGTAGCCATCCCCAGCGGCAAAATTCCACATATACTTCTGAATTTTATCATATACGTATCGGTAATCCTCCGGCAAAGCCTTTGCCCTGGCCATCATTTCCCTGTACTCTTTTTTGTCCCCAACCAGCTTTTTAAAAATTTCAATCATCCTGCTTGCCCCTTCCCTTCAACTCGTAGATTTTTGACGCGACAAATTCCCATTTCACCCAAAAGCAGCGTAATTTTTCGCGCCCTGCGTCGTTGAGCGCATAAAACTTGCGCGGCGGGCCCAAGGCGGAAGGCTTTTTCTCCATATCGACCAGCCCGTTTTTTTCAAGCCGCACAAGTATGGTGTAAACCGTCCCTTCCACAATGTCCGTAAAGCCGAGGGCGTTGAGCTGGCGTGTAATTTCATAGCCGTACGTTTCCTCTCGGCTTATGATTTCAAGTACACAGCCCTCCAGTACACCCTTGAGCATTTCGGTGAGATTTTCCAAAATAACCGCTCCTTCGCTATTTTGTATTACTTTTATGCAGTCTTACTGACTACCGGTATATAGTAACACAGCATAGCGGTTCCTGTCAATACGGCTTTACAAGGAATTTTCTGTAAAGATTGGCGTTGGCTGGCATTGCCTCTTTTCCAGGAAATTGAGCTATTCTTACCGCCATAGAAGTCCCATGGCTTTTAAAAGAATAACTTTCCTTTTGCCGTCATATGATTTATAGACTAACGGGAAAGGAGAGAATGCGATTGTCATTTTCCAATTTGGAAATCCTGGCTCGGATTATCGAATGCGAAGCGGGCGGAGAAGGAGAAACCGGCATGAAAGCCGTCGCGTGTGTTGTGATGAACCGGGTAAATATTACCTACGGGGAATACGGGCGCCTGGAAAGTTCAATCCGCGCGGTTGTATTTCAGGAGGGACAATTTACATGTGTCAGGGAAACCGTCGGCGGCCAGTATAACATACAAAACATTTACAACATGCGCCCACAACAGATACATTATGATATTGCCAACTGGGCAATCGCAGGAAACCGCCTTACTAATTTAGGCTTTGCCCTTTGGTATTTTAATCCCTACGCCGCAACATGCCCGCAATTTTTTCCTTCTACCGTCGGCCGTTTTGTTATCCGTATAGGAGACCATTGCTTTTACAATCCTACCGAGGCCTATGCAGACACATAAATATAAAAATATACGTCCCATTACAACAATATCGTATTGGAAAGAGGGTATTCAACATGGACCAAAAACCGCAAAACTATATGGGAGGGAGAAACATGGTCAATCAAAACAGCAGCCGCCGGGGGCTTAGCAACATGTCTCCGGATTTTACTACGCCGCCGCCGATTGATTTTGACACGGAGGAAATGCGCGGCTCCATGCAGCGGATTCTGGCCGACAATGTCGGCGAATTTGTCGTAATTGAATTTTTAGTCGGCACGGAACGTATCATGCGCAAGCAGGGCATCCTGTATTTTGTAGGTACGAGCTACGTCACGCTGTACGACGACGAAGCAAACAATTTTATCGTATGCGACATTTTTTCGATTAAATTCGTTTATTTTTATTTCCCCGGACAGCGGCCCAACCGGAATTATAACCTATTGTCAAACAGCAATAATTCCACCGGCAGCCAGCGGTAAGCCGCGATGGACAGCAAAAATCCTTTATAAATAGTCCTTTATATAAACGGTTGAATTGCTGCCTTCCTTGGAAGGGCTCTTTTCAGCCGTTTTTCTGTCTCCTTGGGTTCCACACAAAGTTTCTGCGGGTATCGGGATATGATGATAACAGGGCAGCCGCCGGCTTGTTTTTCCGATACCTATTCCATTTTCTTCTATGGGAAAAAACTTCCCTATTTGCTCTTACGTTTACGATTCATGTTATAATAAGAAAGTATCCTAAATGGACAAACATGCTTTTAATTTTTTCGCCGGGATAAAATTTCCTTATATGAAGCCGTCCAATATCCTATTTTTCGACTTTTTATGCTAAAATATAGGGGTAGAATAATTTTAAGTGGGTGTCGCTTATGTTTACAGTCAAGTCAAACATGCTCTTACCCTATTTTCTTTCCGCTGCGCCGGCAGGCGTATATAAAAATGGGGGCCGTATTATGCCCGGCAGCGCGCCCTCCGAACACAGCCAAACCCGTCACGGGCCAAGGGATACTTTGGTTGTAAACGTATGCCAATGATTCGTAAAGGAGCTTATATATGAAACGGATGGATTATATCTCCTGGGACACTTATTTTATGGGAATCGCCCTTCTTTCCGCGCAGCGCAGCAAGGACCCGCATACCCAGGTCGGGGCCTGTATTGTGAGCACGGGCCTGCACGGTTATCCTGAAAATATCATCCTGTCGAGCGGCTACAACGGTTTGCCCCGCGGCTGCCGTGATGAGGATTTTCCATGGGAGCGCGAGGGAAACGATTTCGACACAAAATACTCCTATGTCATGTGTGCGGAGCTCAACGCAATTATCGGCGCGCAGGGGCGGAATTTAAACGGCGCAAAAATTTATGTTTCACTATTTCCGTGCAGCGGCTGCGCCAAAGCAATTATTCAGGCCGGTATCCGCGAGGTCGTCTATCTTGACGACAAATACGCGGGGCTTGACAGCGTACGCGCTTCTAAGCGTTTGTTCCACGCGGCAGGCGTGCGGGTCAGGCATTTTGTTCCTGAACAGAGCCGCCTTACGCTTACGTTTGACCAGAAAATAGAGCCATAACGCCCCCCGCTTCCTTCTTTTCTTATAAAAATGGGGTTGAATTAAAACGCTCCGCAAACCGTAATGGTTTGCGGAGGACGGGAAAGCAAATAACACACTCCATATTATATGAAAAAACCGGGAGCAAAACATACTTACTTTTAAAAACCGGAAGTCCCGAAAAGCGGTTCAGCCTTTGAGGAAAGAATGGGCAGGTGAGCTGCCAAATAATTTTTTTGCAAAAAAAATCGAAGCAAAGCGTACACTTTGCTTCGACGTGGTGACCCGGACGAGAATCGAACTCGTATTACCGCCGTGAAAGGGCGGTGTCTTAACCGTTTGACCACCGGGCCGTATGGTAGCGGAAATAGGACTTGAACCTACGACACTTCGGGTATGAACCGAATGCTCTAGCCAGCTGAGCTATTCCGCCGCATATGCTCGCAGTGAGCAAGAATTATTATATTATAAGCAAATTCATTTGTCAACAGTTTTTTCTTTTTCCTCTCCCCTTCTCTATTTTCTGCTGAATTTTCAGTTTTATGAAAAAAGAACGCAATTTTTAGCAAAAGCAGCGTATGGTTTTAAATACTGCTGCAGAGCCCCGGCTCTTACGATTCATGAAAAAAGATACTTTCGCCAAAAGGAGGCGCTGCATGTTTCCTTTGATTCAAACGAGGCGCTTTTATATCCGGCCATATGAGCATAGTGATGCCGAGGCCGTTTGGGAGGTCGTCTCAAATAAAAAAATATACGAAACCACCTACGCGATTCCGCATCCATACCCCCGCGGGCGTGTAGATTGGTGGTTCCGGTTCCTGAAAAACAGCGCAAAACACGGCACCGGCTATGAATTTGGTATTTTCAGCAAAACAAACGGCGCTTACGTCGGCAATATTGGGCTAATCAATATTTCCCCAGAAAACCGGCGCGCTGAAGTATGCTATTTTATCAACCCGGCATACTGGAACGCCGGCTGCGCTACAGAATGCCTTGAGGCAATTCTGAGATACGGATTCGAGATTTTAAAGCTCAAACGGATTTCAGGGCGCTGTATGTCGGAAAACCGCGCCTCCTACCGCGTAATGGAAAAATGCGGCTTCGTCTATGAAGGAACCGCGCGGTGTGAGATTCTCAAGGATGGTTTATTCAGGGATATAGACCACCTAAGCATGCTGGACGCGGATTATTACGCAAGAAACGCTTCCACTGTATAATGCCCATTTGATTTCTCAATAAGCCGGGCTCGTATACAAAGCGGTAACCTATTTTGGTTTCCTTCCTGTTTTAAATCCACATCTAATACAGATGTGGATTTTTTAATTGCGGGCCTCTTTTTCCGCTTGGTTTTCCCCTATAAAACGAGTTTTCCACATGAAACTGTGGAAAATGTGAAAAGCCAACTACCAATTGTTATAAAAGTTCACATTATTACAGCTATATTGATTATTTGAATGTTGAAAACTCTATATTTTGTGTTTTTAAAAAAATAATTCCGGCCTGGAATTGTGGAAAAAACGCGGTTTTCTCCTCTAAAAAAGGCGTTTTTATATAAAAAACTCCACCCGGTGCGTCTGTTTGCACCGGGTGGAGCTAGTTTTCCACAATTTCCACAGAGTTATTATAACGAGAAAGAATAATTCGGGGCTTCTTTCGTGATATGGATGTCGTGCGGGTGGCTTTCTTTAAGCCCCGCGCCCGTAATCCGGACAAATTTTGCCTTCTCGTGAAGCTCTTCTATATCCTTACAGCCGGTATATCCCATACCGGCGCGCAGGCCGCCTATCATCTGATACACGGTTTCAGAGAGAGCGCCCTTATAGGGAACGCGGCCCTCCACGCCTTCCGGGACAAACTTCTTAAAGCCGCTCTGGAAGTAACGGTCCTGGCTGCCCTTGCCCATTGCGCCGAGGCTGCCCATGCCCCTGTAGACCTTGAACTGCCTGCCCTGGTAAATTTCGCTGTCTCCCGGGGACTCTTCACAGCCCGCGACGAGCGAGCCAATCATGACGACGTTGCCGCCCGCGGCGAGCGCCTTTACAATGTCGCCCGAATATTTCACGCCTCCGTCGGCGATAATCGGGATTCCATATTTTGAAGCGGCGCACGCCGCGTCGTAAATCGCCGTAATCTGCGGAACGCCGATACCCGCGACTACACGCGTCGTACAAATAGAGCCGGGACCGATACCGATTTTAACGCAATCAGCGCCCGCGTCGATTAGCGCGAGCGTTCCTTCCGCCGTTGCGACGTTGCCGGCGACGAGCTGGACGTTCGGGTAAGCCTTCTTAATCCGTTTTACCGTATTGATGACGTTGATTTGATGGCCGTGCGCGCTGTCGAGTACAATTACGTCGACCTGGCTCTTGACGAGCTCGGAAACGCGCTCGAGCACGTCGGGCGTAGCGCCGACTGCCGCGCCGCAGAGCAGCCTTCCTGCCGCGTCCCTCGCGGAGTTCGGGTACTGCATGGACTTTTCAATATCCTTGATTGTGATAAGGCCCTTCAAATAGCCGTTTTCATCAACAATCGGAAGCTTTTCGATTTTATGCTGGCGCAGAATTTCCTGCGCGTCCTCAAGCCTTGTTCCAACGGGAGCTGTCACAAGGTGCTCCTTGGTCATCACGTCTGAAATCGGCAGGGAATAATCGTATTCCGTCATAAAGCGCAAATCGCGGTTCGTTATAATGCCGACGAGCTTTCCTTCACGGCAAATCGGCACGCCGGAAATCTTATACTTTGCCATGAGCTGGTTTGCGTCGTTGACGGTGTTTTCCGGCGCTAAATAAAACGGGTTGACGATTACGCCGTTTTCTGAGCGCTTTACCCTGTCGACCTGGTCGGACTGCTGCTCAATCGTCATATTCTTATGGATAATGCCGACGCCGCCCTCTCTCGCAATAGCGATTGCCATGCGTGTCTCCGTAACTGTGTCCATCGCCGCGGTCATCAGCGGTGTGTTCAGCGTAATGCTCTTCGTAAGCTTTGCCTTAATATCGACTGAGCGGGGCTCAACGAACGACTCACCCGGAACCAGCAGAACATCGTCGAACGTCAGGCCTTCTTTGATGAATTTCTTCTCAAACTCTGTGTTCAGCATTAAATTCTTCCTCCCGTTTTCTATTTTTGAAAAGTTCCGGGCACAACGCCGGCCCGATAAATAATTATTCCGATTTTATCAGTGTTTTCCTTGTTTGTCAACAGCTTTTTTCTAGGTTTTTCACGTGAAAAAAATAAGAGAAGAAAGGGCAGCAAGCGCCGCCCTCATTCTGCCTTTATTTGATTACGTCTATGCCAAGATACGGGCGCAGCACTTCAGGGACCGTGACGCTGCCGTCCTCGTTCTGGTACTGCTCGACGATTGCCGGGATTACCCTGCTGGTCGCAAGGCCGGACGCGTTGAGCGTATGGACAAGATGGAGCTTTTTGTCCTCTCCCCTGTATTTTACATTGCCGCGGCGCGCCTGGTAATCCCTCGCGTTTGACGCGGAGCTTACCTCTTTATAAATTTCCATGCTGGGAATCCACACCTCGATGTCGTAGGTGCGTGCCATCGAGAACGAGCAGTCGCCCGCGGCAAGCTTGCTCAGGCGGTAATGGAGCCCGAGCTCGCGCACGATTCTCTCCGCTTTCCCCACAAGCTCGTCAAACGCTTCGTCCGAATGCTCCGGCGCGGTATACTGAACCATTTCCA
>OJQY01000482.1_pt1 | contig 18418 bp, 17 predicted proteins | sample 1599091 | NCBI WGS metagenome assembly OJQY01 (sample SAMN03922524, study PRJEB24848) | human gut metagenome | isolation source: stool sample | host: Homo sapiens | place: Germany | collected 2010-02 | reverse complement strand
TTCTTCATAAAACTTTATATGTTTATTCAAAAGAGGGAAACCGTTTCGGCGGTTTTCCTCTTTTGCAATCACCTTTCCGCCGACAGGGAAAACCTCGTCGCAGGTTTTCCCTTGACCCTTTCCAGCCGAGCAAGGGGCTGCGCCCCTTACCATCCCCGTTTTATAGACAGCTTGTCCGTTCCTCGTTTTATGTACGGGTTGTAGAAAAGATACTACGGGACCGCTCAGCGCCGCGCCTTCGCGCGGAATACTTTGTGAGTGAAGTATTTTCACCAAAATTTTCTTTTATCCTTTGTTAATCCCAAAATATAGTCAGCAGAAACATGATAGAATTCAGCAAATTTCACAATGTGACTTGCCTTTATTTCATTTTGTCCAATTTCATAGCGCCTGTATTGCTCCGGTTTTACTCCTATTGCATCTGCAACCTGTTTTTTTGTCAAACCATTTTTTTCTCTTAAATTTGTAAGCCTTTCTGTATAATAGTACATTTTGTCACCTCCAGAAATTTTATAACATAAAACACCACAAAAGTGTTGCAAACAGAACACAAGTGTGGTATATTCAAAATTAAAGAACACAAAACAAACGCTTATAATATTTGTTAGACATTTATTTAGCATTTGTTTTAAGTTGCCATAGCTTAATTTTCTAGGAGGATGTTTATGAATGACATGGTGGAAAAGAAAGTGCTTTTAGAGCTGTTGGAGGAAACGGAGCTTGATACAGGCGTGCTCGAGAAAATCGGGTTTGCAAGCAGGGCGTTTAATATTTTCCGTGTGTTTGACGTGGTACCGTTTGGAAAGTCTGAGTATGAAGATTATTTTTGCCTTGCATATTTGGCGGCAAGCCTCTGCGCCTGTGACAGGGAAACGGAAGCAGAAGACGCTTGTGAAACGATTGCTTTGTGCCTGAAATTAAGCTGCGGGAAACAGAATAAAAAGATAAGGGAGGAAAATTAAATGAATTTAGAATTGAAATTACCGCCGCCCTATGATGAAAGTAACTACCCGTTTTTGCTGGATAACAAGATTTTGGAGCAAATCGGCTTTGCGGTAGGATGCTTTGAAAACTACCTGCTGCTCGACGACGAACTGGATATGGACAGAAAGCAGCGTAACTTTCAAATAAATCGTTTTGTCCTGGCGTGCGTGCATTGGTGTCTAAATAAAAGCTGTGCGTACGATGACATAGGCAATGGATACGGCTTTGTCACAAATATGCTGAAATCCTGCTGCGGCAGGCAGAATGACATAGAGCAGTTGGAGGAAGACATATGAAAAAGGAGAAAAAGGCACAGACCCAGCCGTTTATAAAGGAAAGCGGTATTCCCGAACAGAAGGCGGAAGAAAGCACGCCTATTCTGGAACAGCTATATTACGGGGACATCAAGCCCGGTATCTTGAAATCAACGCCCGCATACCAGAAGGCTGTAGAGAGGATGAAAAAACCGGAGGACGAAATATTGAGGCAGCTCGGCAAAGAGCACGAGGCGCTGTTTACCGAATATCTGGAGAAAGGCCAGCAGGACTTGCTGGACATAGCGAGTATAGAAAGCTTTACGCAGGGCTACCGGCTGGGGGCGCGCCTGATGCTTGCGGCCTTACTGGAAGATGCCCTACCGTTCCCCGTAAATATTGTCTAGCAGACAGAAAACCAGTAAAACGGCACATCAGCAAATTGCAGAATAAATTCTTCTATTTACTGAAATTATGCCGTTACCAGTAAACCGTATAAGGAGGTACCGCACCTATGAAGTACTCCATATACAAGGAAAGAACTGTACCTACATAGAAAAATTCATGAAGAAAAACAAGAAGCAGTATGCTTCATTAAAAAAACGCACCCACGAAGAACTCCGCGCGCAGGCGCGGCGCTGGGCGGTCCCGTAGTACCGTTTCTACAACCCGTACACAAAACGAGGAACGGTCAAGCTTACTATAAAACAGGGATTGTAAGGGGCGAAGCCCCTTGCTCGGCTGGAAAGGGTCAAGGGAAAACCTGCGACGAGGTTTTCCCTGTCGCCGGAAAGAAGATTCCAAAAGGAGGAAACCGGCGAAAACGGTTTCTTCCTTTTGAAAAAGATAACATAGAAAGTTTGATGAAGAAATTCAAGAACCAGAATGTTTGGTTTATTAAAAAGAAACGGATACGTTTCAAATAAAAAAACAAAAAGCAGTATGCTTCAAAATGAGAAAGAGGAAACCAATACACGGTTCCCGTCGTTTTGAATTAACATAATAAGTTTTAAATCCAAGAAAAGTACGTTTCTTAAAAATCAGTAAAAAGCTATAAAAGAGAAATCATAAAAATTCTTTTTATAAAAGGAATAGAAAAAGTAAAAGGAATAGAAAAAGGAAGGGCTTTTGCCCTTCCTTTTTCGTTTAAGCGGTGGGTTCCCTGAACGGAACCTTCAAAATCTCCGCGACCGACATCGCGAGATTCCGCGCAATCGCGTCAATATTATCCCGTATCCACTGTGCGTCCTGCGGATTGTCGTGATACGCAATCTCAATGAGCACCGCGGGCGACCTGGTCATGCGCAGCTCCGCAAGGCTTGTAGTGCCCACGGTCTTTACGAGCGCTGGGTTTGGGTAAACCTTTTTAAAATTATCCGCGATAATATTGGCTGCCGCGGCGCTCGGCTGGCTCGACGCGTAATAATAAACGTCTGTGCCCCTCAATTGCCCCGCAAGGTTTGGCGGCGCGGCGTTTGAATGCAGCGCCAAATGCAAATCGTAGTTGCCGGAATTTGAAAGGTTGATTGCCTGGCGCAGGCTTTCTTCCGGATTGTTGCGCGCCACGGTGATTCCGCTTGCCATAAGGTACGGTATCATCGCGTCCGCAATCAGGTTCATATAATATTCTTCGTTGCCGCCGTCTACGTAGGGATTGAACTCCTGTGTGGAGGGGCTTAAAAAAACCGATGGCATTGGTACGGTCAACTCCTTCTGTTATATAGGACATTATATGCGCCCACCGAGGAGCGTTGACACAGCGCGTTATTTCAGCCTGCTGAAGAAGGCCGCGCTCGTGCCCTTGTTGGTGCGCTTGAACCGCCCCAGCCCATACAGGCAGTCCGCGTCTCCCTTTGTGATGGTGTTGAGCTTTTCCGCGCAGGTCAGCGTTGCCTTAAAGCCAAGCTCCTTGACGACCGGGAGGGATGCCTTGCTGATTGCGCCGAACGGATAGGTAAACGTGTCAGGCTTCATACCAAGCTCATCCTGGAAACGCTCCTGGGCTTTTTTGAGGTCGTCGCGCAGGATTTTTTGATACGCGCCGTCGCTTTCGGATTTTTTCTTCTGTGTTCCAAGCCTGCTGCCGGAGCTTGCGTGCAGGTTATAGGAATGGTTTTGCAGCTCCACACATCCGGAAAGCAGCATTTCCTTTAAATTGTCCCACGTGGCGTTCGAGTAGGTGGCGGAAAGGTCGGTCGTTTTGCTGTACTGGTCGGTATAATAGCCAATGGGGGACAACACCATTTTACAGCCGTACTTTTTAAGCAGAGGGAACGCATAGATATAGTTGTTGTAACTGCCGTCGTCAAAGGTAATCATGATAGGGTTTTCCGGCAGCTCTGTTCCCTTATGGACAAAATCGATAACATCCTTCATGACGACCGTGTGATACCCGTGCTCCGTTATGTACTTGAGGTCCGATTCAAACAGGTCGGGCGAAATCACGAACTCCCCCTGCATTTTTGGGTCGCGCAGCAGCCCGTGGTACATAATAACCGGAAGCGTCACGCTGTCTTTGCCCGCCGCGGCGCCCGTCTCAACAATTGCCGGAACGCTCCCGCCCGACACCATAACAAGGCACAGGCAGAAAATCAGCCCCATACAAATACAGCACAGGACGCTTTTTTTTATCCGCAGGTTCCAATACATAACGCACCGCCCCAACCGTCAAAGTTCTGCAAGAATAAATATATTCCAAAAATTTCCGCAATATGTGTGAGGTTCATGTGCGCTTTTCATAAACTTGGTAAAACAGTCTGATTTTCATAAATTTTATCTTTACAAATAGAAACGGCTGTGCTATTCTAAATACAGAAACAGGAATGATTCTCGTTTTTATTTTTTAAAGGATGGATGGTATGAAAAGACAGAACTTCAGCAAAAAGAGAGAAGCCATTTTCCGTTCTATCTGCTCCACCGACACACATCCGACAGCGGAATGGGTTTATAACCAATTAAAGCCCGAGTTCCCCGATTTAAGCCTTGGTACCGTTTACCGGAACATCTCCTTGTTCAAGGAGCGCGGCATGGTTATCTCGGTCGGGACGGTAAACGGGCAGGAACGCTTTGACGGGAACGTAAAGCCGCACCCGCACTTTATCTGCACCAAATGCGGCGCCGTAATCGACGTAAACCAAATTACGGGGGACAACAGGAGCCTTGATTATTCGGTCGCGTCCGCCTATGGTTTTCAGGTCGATTATCACAGCCTTTGCTTTTTCGGTACCTGCGCCGCGTGCATGAAAGACGGCGCGGAGGAAACAAAACTCGCTTAACGCCGGGTTTTCCCGGATAAAAAATAAATTAATTACATAAAAATGGAGGCAATTTGTTATGAAAAAGTTTGTATGTACTGTTTGCGGTTATGTTCATGAGGGTACAGAGGCACCGGACGCATGTCCCATCTGCAAGGCCCCGAAGGCAAAATTTAACGAGGTTACGGAAGACGCCGGATTCGCGACCGTCCATGAGGTCGGCGTTGCCAAGGGCGTCGACAAGGAAATATATGACGGGCTTGTTGAGAACTTCAACGGCGAATGCTCCGAGGTCGGTATGTACCTTGCGATGGCAAGAGTAGCCGACAGGGAAGGCTATCCTGAAATTTCCGCCGCGTTCACCAAGTACGCGTTTGAAGAGGCGGAGCATGCCGCGAAATTTGCCGAGCTGCTCGGCGAGGTCGTAACGGACAGTACGAAGAAGAACCTCCAGATGAGAGTCGACGCGGAAACAGGCGCGTGCGCGGGCAAGTTTGAGATTGCCAAGAAAGCAAAGCAACTGAACCTCGACGCAATCCACGACACCGTCCACGAGATGGCGAAGGACGAGGCGCGCCACGGCGCGGGCTTCAAGGGCCTTCTCGAAAGATATTTTGGCTAATTCCTTACACACCATATAAAACATTCATCCAAGAACAAAAGCGGGACGGCATATGCCGTCCCGCTTTTGCGTGTATTTTTGCGGCCCCGTTTAGAAGGAGCTGCTTGCTTTAATCAAACAGGCTCAGCTGTACATCCTTGCGCTGGGTGTGTTCCCTGACAGGCGCCGTATGCAGCTGCTCCCGCGGAATACTGTTTAGGAAGACGGACGGCTCCTGCTTTGAGCCCATCAGGAACAGCTCGTCCTTTGCGCGCGTCATGCCGACGAAGAACAGGCGGCGCTCCTCTTCCATATCGGTTTCACGTCCCTGCGCTTCCAGCGGGATGCTGCCGCTTTTTACGCCACAGAGGAACACGACAGGGAATTCAAGCCCCTTTGCGCCGTGGAGCGTCATCAGGCGCACGGCGTCGGCGGGATAGGTTTTAGCCGGGCTGCGTTCCATATCGGCTTCCTCGCCCAGCAGAAGCGTTTGCATAAAGGAGCCCATGTCCTTATGGAACACGGCCATATTCATAAACTGCATAAGCGGCTCGTGCTCTGTAAGGCTGTTTTTCTCAGCAAATTCCTCTAATAATTTGCGCGGCTTTGCTTTATGCGCACGGGGAAGGAATTCCATGATTTGTTCAATACAAGACTTAAGCGGCCCCGCGTTTTTATATTCCTCCAGGACGGCGTGCAGTCCGGCCTCTCCCGCGTTTTTCAGCGCGTCGCAGAAGCTTTGAACCAAATCCGCCGGACATCTCCAAACGTTTTTCAGCGCTGTGCGCAGGGCGGGCACGTCGTTTTGTTCAAGCAGGAACCGGAAGAAGCCGGATACGCCGCGCACCGCTTCGTCGGAAAGGAAATCGTCGCGTCCGGCGGCAATATAGGGGATGCTTTCCTTGCGCAGGCACATCTCGAGCAGGCGCGCCTGCCGGTGCGTGCGGCAAAGCACGGCGATATCGGAAAAGCTGCGGGAAAGCTGCGCGCCGCGCGGCTCTGTGAGCGCCTGCGCGTCGAGCATATCGATACCGCCGACCATACGGTTGATTTCCTTGGCGACAAAAATTGCTTCCGACAGGGAGCTTTCCGAGGTGCGCAGAAAAACCCTTCCCTGCGGCGGGCGGTTGGCGGAAAGCGTGCGCGAAGCTCCGGAATTTTGGGAGATGACCGAAAGCGAACAGCTGAGGATTTCAGGCGAGCAGCGGTAATTTTCCGTCAAGCGGATGACATGGAGCTCAGGATAATCACCACGCAGGCGTTCAAAGCAATGGGCGTCGCTCCCGCGGAAGCCGTAAATCGCCTGGTCTGGGTCGCCGATGACGAACAGGCTCTGTCCTGTCCTGTTCCATTCCCTGATTAACCGATACTGAACCGGGTTGATGTCCTGGAATTCATCGACCAGCAAATGGCTGCCTTCATTTTTCTTATGAGCGTCTCCGCAAAGCGCAAGCGCCTCCAGCAGCAGGTCGTCAAAATCCATCAGCCCCAGTTCGCTGACGCGTGCGCAGTAGAGGCCGAACGCCTCTTCCATCAGCTCAGGGTACTTTAAAGGCACGCCGTTTTTTTTGTTCGATACCTCGCGCAAAAATTCGCGCGGGGTTATTTTTATTTTCAGGTCTTTTATAATACCGCCCGCTGTCTCGAGCGCCTCATATTCGTCTAAAAGCGTAATGCTCTCCTTCTCTTTTTTTAGCTTTTGCAGGCAAATAGAATGGAATGTTCCTACGGTTACGCCTGCCGCCGCGCGTTTGGAGCCGAGCTGCTGCGTGAGGCGTTCGCGCATTTCCTTCGCCGCCTTGTTTGTAAAGGTAACAGCGGTTATGTCGCGCGCTTTTACGCCGCATTCCTCTATTAAATAAGCAATGCGGGAAATCAGCGTCTTTGTTTTGCCGGTGCCGGGCCCCGCGATAATTGCGGCGGCGCCGAAGGGGGGCAAGGTCACGGCTTGTTTTTGTTCCGCGTTGAGTCCGGAAAGTAAATCCTGCGAAGCCGCCTTTTGTTCCGCGGCAGCCGTTTCTTCCTTTGGAACCTCCGCGGATTTCTTTTTCCGGATAAGCTTCGTGCTCGCTTTTGTATGCCAGTCTGCGGAGGACGCGGCGCCAAACAGGCTGATTTGCCCGCTCAAGCTTTCGATTTCGTCCCGTTCCAGAATATGGATAACCCCATACGCGCCGTCATAGCCTGGGTCGCGGCGCACCTGTCCCAAACGAAGGCGGCGGATTCCCTCGCGGATACACGGCCCGGCTGTAAGGCCGATTTCTTCCAGCGGCGCCTGCCGGAGGATGAAAAATTCAGAGCCGATTGTGTACAGAAGCTCCTCATATAAAGCCGCGACCTTTTTACCCGCGGCGCTGTAGCCGGTGGAGGCGGCGAGCACCTCCGGCAGCGGGACGAGGCTTTCAAAGGGCGCAGCGTTTGGCAATACAAAGCCCTCCGCGCGGTCCGCAAGCTCCTCCACGCGGTGCTGTACGCCTATGGTAATCTTTTTGCCGCAGACCGGGCATTTCCCGCCGTATTCCTCAGACTGTGCGGGCGTCAGGCACAGCCCGCAGCCGCGGTGCCCGTCAAAATGGTATTTCCCTTCCTCAGGAAAAAATTCGATGGTGCCGCCGAAGCCCTCGCCAGCGCCGCCTTCCAGCGCTTTTTTGAGCGCGGGATAGGAAAGCTCGGCATTTATAATATTGGCTTCCCTCCCAAGCTTTGCGGGGGAATGCGCGTCGGAGTTCGATACAAGGCTGTAACGGTCGAGCGCCGAAACGCGCCAGTTCATCGGCGGGTCGGAGGATAGGCCCGTTTCCAGCGCGTGGATATACGGAGTCAGGTCCTCAAAGCATTCCTCAATCGTATCGAAGCCGGAAAACGCGCCGAACAGCGAAAAGTGCGGAGTCCAGATGTGCGCGGGAATAAACACCGCCTGGGGGCAGCTTTCCAGCGTGATTTCAAGCAAATCGCGGCTGTCTAGGCCGAGAATCGGCCGTCCGTCTGAATGGACATTCCCGATTGCCTCAAGCTTATGCGCGAGCGTGTCCGCGTCCTCAAGTGATGGCAGTAGAATGACATTATGCACCTTGCGTACCTTGCCGTTCTTTTTATAAATAGAGCTGATTTCTCCCGATACGACAAAACGCGTCTGCTTTGTACCCAGAACAGTCGGGTCTGAAATACGCGCGCTGTCCCGGAGGATATAAAGCCCCTCCTCAGACGGAGCAAGCTTTTCCTTTAATTCCTCACGCCACGCTGGATGGGTAAAATCGCCCGTGCCGATTAGGTCGATTCCCTTGCGCCTTGCCCACAAATCAAGGTACTCGGGAACGCATTCCTTACTCGTCGCGCGGGAGTATTTGGAGTGGATATGTAAATCAGCAATGTACATCCTAGTCACCTGCCTGTTTTGTCTTTTTAAGATAAATCCTATTATACTCTTTTTCATTTTTGTATGCAATACAATGTATCTTCCTTTTATTTGAAAAATTACGTTCAGCTCTAAAAAATCAACTTATGATTTTCACAAAAAATTCTTAAGAATGTACTTTACATTCAAATGAATGTGTAGTATAATCATGGCAAATCCACAGGTTGAGAAAGGGGGCGGACGTGTGGCTTATTTTCCCGGTACGGTAGTGGAACGGAAGGACAGGAGCGCGCAGGATTTTTTCGGCGGTGTTTTTTCCGTTACAAAGGGACTGATGCTGGCGCAGGTCCGCGAGATTACGGGGCTCGATACTCCCGCAATCCAGAACTGGGTCAACCGCGGCTGGGTACAGAAGCCGGTCGATAAACGGTACAGTGAGAACCATGTCGCGCGTATCATCATGATAAACATGCTGCGCGGCGTCATGAAGCTTGACCAAATCGCCCTGCTTTTGGCCTACACGAACGGGGAAGCGGACAACGCGCAGGGACATGTAATTTCAGACGCGCAGCTTTACTGCTTTTTGTGTACGCTACTCGACCAAATGGATTTTGAAACGGTGCTTACCGAGGGGGAATTTGAGGAAATGGTGGAGCACGCCGTCGTACATACGCCGGAGCCGTATGCCGGCGCGCGTAAGCGCCTGCTGGGTGGAATGCGGATTATCCTGACCTACTATGCGTCTTCTATCGTTAAAAAGCGGGCGGACGCATTGTTTGAACAGGTCATGGATAACGGGATTTCCAAAGCGACGGAAGAACAGCCGATGAACTGATTCTGGTACAGAAAGAAGGGGAGAATTATGTGGGAATGGTGGAACGCCATGACGTTGCTCCAGCAGGTTTTCGTATGTATTGCGGCGCCTGCAACGATTATTCTGGTTATCCAATCCATTATGCTGCTGTTTGGGTTCGGATTTGACCACGCTGACGTGGACGGTTTGGACGCGGACACAGATATGGATGTGGACATGGACGCGCACGGCGATTTCCATGGAGACCTCCATCACGGAGAAGCGGACGGCGGGGAAGACGTCGACCCGGGACTTCGGCTCTTTACGGTGCGCGGCCTGGTCGCGTTCTTTGCGGTCGGAGGCTGGACGGGACTTGTCTTGTCAAAATATCTTAACGCCGGGTTTGCGGTCGGCCTTGCGTTCCTTGCGGGCGCGGCTGCCCTGGTGGGCATTGCGCTGTTGTTCAAATACGCGTTCAGGCTGCAGGATAAGGGCAACCTGAACGTTGAAAACGCATTGGGGAAAGCGGGAAAGGTTTATATCCCGGTACCCGCGTGCGAAAAGGGACAGGGTAAAATTACGATTATGCTGCAGGAGCGTTTGGTAGAGCTCGACGCGGTGACCAAATCACAGCAGCAAATCCCGACCGGTACGCCGGTACGCGTAAGCGCGGTCATCGACGAACAGACGGTACAGGTCGAGCCGGTTACGGGACAATCCAATCAAAACAGAGGGGGAATTTCACAATGGATCCAGCCATAATTATTCTAATTTGCGTTATCGTCGTTTTATTGTTTACGACTCTCATCGTCCTTTTATCACGGTACAGAAAGTGCCCGTCGGACAAAATTCTCGTCGTATACGGTAAAATCGGCTCCAATAAGGACGGCACCTCACGCAGCGCGAAGTGCATCCACGGCGGCGCGGCGTTTATCATGCCGGTCATCCAGGCATATGAATACCTGGATTTGACGCCGATTTCCATACCGGTCGATTTGAAAAACGCGCTGTCCAAGCAGAACATCCGTATCGACGTGCCGTCCCGCTTTACGGTGGGCGTGTCTGTCGAGCCGGGCGTTATGCAGAACGCGGCGGAGCGGCTGCTCGGCATGAAGCTCACAGAAATCCAGGAGCTCGCCAAGGACATCATCTTTGGGCAGCTGAGGCTCATCATCGCGACGATGGACATTGAAGAAATCAACACCGACCGCGACAAGTTTCTGGCAGCCGTGTCCAATAACGTGGAAACAGAGCTGAAAAAAATCGGCCTGCGTCTGATTAATGTCAACGTAACGGATATTACGGATGAATCCGGTTATATTTCGGCACTCGGTAAGGAAGCCGCGGCAAAAGCCATCAACGACGCGAAAATTTCCGTAGCGGAGGCCGACCGTTCCGGCGCAATCGGCGAGGCAAACGCAAAGCGTGAGCAGCGCGTACAGGTTTCGTTGGCGGATTCAGAGGCCATCAAGGGTGAAAACGAGGCGAAGGCGCAGGTTGCCGAATCGAACGCTACCCTTGTAGAAAAGCGGTCCGAGGCACAGCGCCGCGCGACAGCAGCGGAAAAGATACAGTCCGCAAGGGCGTTAGAGGAAGCGTACGCCGCCGAACAGGAAGCGGAAAAAGCTCGTTTTGCGCGCGAACAGGCGACGCTTGAGGCCGACGTCATTGTAAAAACGGAAATTGAAAAACGGAAGATGGAGCTGCAGGCGGAAGCGCAGGCAGAACAAATCAGGCGCCGCGCCAAGGGCGAAGCGGACGCGATTTACGCCAAAATGGAAGCGCAGGCGCGCGGTGTGCAGGAGATGCTCACAAAACAGGCCGCAGGCCTTGCGCAAATCGTTTCTGCGGCTGGCGGCAGCGCAAACGACGCGATGAAGCTGATGATTGCAGACAAAATCGAGGAGCTCACCAGGACACAGGTAGAAGCGGTCAAGAACCTCAAGATAGACAAGGTTACCGTGTGGGACGGAATGAGCGGCAAGGACGGAGCGTCTACGACGTCGAATTTCTTGTCCAGTATGATGAAATCCATCCCTCCGATGAACGAAATGTTCCAGATGGCAGGAATGACGCTGCCGGAATTTTTGGGCAAGCCGCTTGGAAAAACAGAAGAAACACCGGCAGAACCGGCGGCTGTTTCCGAAGAGCTTGCTGCGCAGACTGAACAGGAGCAATAAGCCGCAAAGAGGAAAGGTGGCGGCCAAATGGTTTTAGCGATTATAATGCTCGTGATAGTCATTGTGGTGGCGGCGGTGGCATATGCACGGTTTGCGGACCACAGCTATACTATGGGAAAAAACCTTTTTAAGAACAGCGAAGATTGTTTAGACGAAAAACAAGAGGACGCAAGCGATTACGACTACTGGAACAAAAACAAATTTGACTAAGCAAAAGGGCGGGGCGCTTTATGCGCCCCGCCCTTTTAGCTATGGATTCAGCAAATTTTGCATTATGTAAAACAGGAATGGCTGTTGTTTTATTTTCACACATATGTTAAACTATAGTTATGAAAATGGGGAAACCTTGAATGATAAAAAAGCGGTCTTTGTCTGTGAAACCACAGCGCTGTATGGCAGGAGCAAGGGTGGCTCTTCCAGGACCGCGGAGGTATCATATTATGGATTGCCTGGGCAGCCGGGCGTAACGATTGCTTTTTGAACGGAATACTTTGGAGAAGATTATATTTGATGGCTGCGGCCATTTTGGGCCGTAAGCCGCGCCGGTTCTTTGCCGTGCGCAAGAGAGTGGGGAGAAGTTATGCCTGCCTTGTACCACTATGGGCTGCCGGCTTTGCTTGTTCTGCTGGTTTTGCCCTGCGATTTGATTTTAATGAAATTTTTTACCATCCTTCAGCCGGGGGAGAAGATTCCACGCTTGAGGGCTGTTGGTTTTATGGCGGTTACCGCTGTGTTTTTTTATGCAATGGGCCTTTGGGGAATACCCCTGCCCGTGTTTTACCTGACGCTTTTTATCGGCAAATGCCTTTTTTTTCTGCTGCTCGGCGGCAGGATGGTCTGCCGCTGGTTTGTCGCCGATATGGGGATACTTGCTTTCGCAAGCGTCCACTTGCTCGTGCTGGGAGTGACGGCGTTTTTTCTGCAAACCAGTACCTACGCGCTGCTTTCCAGCTTCAGTATGCGAAATTTGTGTCTGATTATCGCGACGCTTGCAGACCTGCTTGCGGGGCTGGTGATTATATACAATGGAGAAATCAACGACAAATCCCGTCTGATGGGCCAAAGCGGAGAAGAGTTCCGGCTGCTCATCCGGTTCAGCTGGTTTGGAATGGGTTATGTTCTGTTTGACAGTATACCAAGCATGTTCGATTTGCCGGGTTCTTTTGCCGCGCTGTTTTTGATTGGAAGCGTGCTTTTGCTGCTGATGATGGTTTATGTATTTATGAGCCATGTCTACTCCATTACGAAAAACGCGTGGCTCGAGGAAGAGCACGACCGGCTGGAACGGCAAAAGCTGGAGCATTTGCGGCGTGCGCGCAGGCTGCGGATTGCCGCGTATCTCGATGGCTTGACGGGCGCGTACACGCGCCTGTTTGCGATGGAGCAGATGAACCTGCTGCTTACGGGTGGTGAGCAGCTTGCGCTTGTATATATCGACCTTGACCATTTAAAGCAGGTCAACGATGAGTTTGGACATACGATAGGAGACCGCTATCTGCTCGACTTTTCGTCGCTTATTCGTGAAAACCTTGAACGAGGCGATATTTTTGCGCGTATCGGCGGAGATGAATTTTTGATTTTACTACCAAATTGCGGCAAATTGCATGCACATACGCGAATGGAAGGAATCCGGGCAAAGGCGCCTGCTATCAGACAGGGCGCGGTTCCGCTGTCGTTCAGCTTTGGGGTCGTTGAGGTTCCCGCCCATTCCTCCAAGACGGCCGAACAGCTCATCAGCGAAGCCGACCGCAAAATGTATGCCGATAAGCAAAGCCGGCAGTCAGGGGGACGTTCATAATGCAGCTGCTTATCATTTTATTGTTTTCCCCCGCGTATTTTTACTGCAACTGGCAGTATTTTCAATATATTGGGGAACAGACGGGGCGGAACGTCGCGCGCTGGAAGGGCATAGGCGCAACCTTTGCGGTCAATTATATCCTGTTTATTGCCTGCAGCTATTTACAGCTCCACCTGATTGTCAACTGGACGGTGTTTGCCGTTTTTCTGGTCGCCGAAACCACCCTTTTATTCAAATGCCCGGTACGGCAGGGTGTGTTCCACGGCTTTACGTGCGCTTTGATTGGCCTGAGCATCAATATCCTTTCCCGGTCGGTCGCGGCAATAGCGCAAAATGTACCTACCTCTGCCTTTGACGGCACTAGCCCGAACAACGAATATAGATTTGTGCCGGTAGCTGCGGCGTTTGTCCTTGCCGGCATTGTTTTTCAGGTCATTAGAAAAACAGTATGGATGGAACGTGTCAGCGCCATTGCGGCCGACCCGTCGAACCTGAAATTTTCGACGCGGCTCATGATTGCGATGTACTGCTACCTCTTTTTAAACCTGCTTGTCTATTACATGCCGGGAAATTACCTGATTTTTAAAGTCTGGGTCATCAAGGCCTGTATCAGCGTACTGATAGGCTATTATATCGCAACGCTCTATGCCTACAAAATGAGCAGGCTCAACAGGTACCGCGAGCAGAACCACGCGGTGCATGAGGAGCTTTTAAAACGGATGCAGGAGGAAAGCGAGCTTCATTTCCTTGCGTATACAGACCCGCTGACCGGCTGCTGCAACCGGAAGTATTTTTCTATGCTGCTCACACAGCGAATGGAAAAACGCGACTGCTTTTGCCTTTGCTTTGCCGATTTGGACGGCCTTAAAAACGTCAACGATAAGTTCGGGCACCAGACAGGCGACCGCTATATCGTCGCCGTGGCGCAGCAGCTTGGGGAGGTATGTGCCGGTGATAAGGATATTCTCTGCCGTTATGGGGGAGATGAGTTTATTATTCTTCTCGGCGGCGTAGATACCGCGCAGGCGGAGCAAAGGCTGCAAAACGTGCAGGAAGCATTGCAGGAGAAAAGCAAATCGGAGGAATACCCGTTTGACTTGTCTTTGAGCATAGGCATTGTCGACGCGGCGGGGTACCGGAATCCTGATACGCTGATTTATGAGGCGGACCGGAGGATGTATGCAGGAAAACAAAAAAAGAAAATGCGCGCCGATTAATTCGCGCGCAATAAAGCGAGCGGCGTGCCCATTAAGGGCGCGCCGCTTTTTTGTACCGAAAGGCCGCCCCGCTCCGGCGACTGCCGAAGCGGGGCGTAGGATATCAGTTATCGAGGATGATAGTGAAAATTAAGGAGTATCTGACAATCAGGGTGTGTAGCTTGCCCAGTCGCCGCCGTAAATCGAGTTGCCGTAGTAGTCGGTGCCGATGACCGTATTGCTTGCTACATAGAGCTTGCCGTCCTGCGGGACGAGCGTAGCGGTCTGCTTTTTGTTGCCGCCGTTGTTAAAGATGATGTTCGTGCAGCCACCCGGGATTTCTACCTTATAGATGGTACCGCTGACAAGCGTCATAGCCGTGCCCGGCCATGCCTGGTCGACGCCGCCGCCCCAGTAAGAAGCGCTCAGGTTCGTCCAGTTCGTTGCCGCGTTGTCAAAGTAGATAGTCTTGGTCGTGTTGTCGAACTTCGACCACTCGCCCTTATAATAGGTGGTGCCGCCATAGGTATGGTCGATTGCGTTGGACTTGAACACATAGCTGTCGGCCGCGAGGTCGAGGTCGATTGTCTGTCCGTTCGTGCCGTTGTTGAAGATAACATGGTCAAACAATCCGAGGTCGAGCTTGTAGTAGCCGTTGGTTCCGACAACCGCCGTCATAGCCTGTCCGGGCCATGCAGCGTTCGTTGTGCCGTCGCCGTCGTTCCAAGCGTATGCGTATACCTTGCTCCAATTTGTGAAGCTGTTGTTGTAATAAATCGTCTGGGTCGTGCTTGTACCGAGCTTCGTGTTAAGCCATTCAGCGCGGGTGTTCAGCCAGTTCTGCATGAAAGCGACATGGCCTGTGTAGGTCGTGTCCGTGCAGGGAATCCATGTGAAGTCGCCGTTGTTGTTGTAATACGGGAACGGGTTGAACAGGTAGTTCATGTCGGCAGATTTCTGAAGCATTGCGCTGTATTCGGCAATGGACTTCATCCTGCTGCCTGTAGCGGCCTGCTCGCCGTTTGCAACCTTGATTGCGTCGACGAATTCGTCGTTCCAAACCGTCTTGACTGTTGTCCAGAAGTCTGCATGCTGGCAGGCAGCCGCAAAGATTGTCGGAACCTTGCCGTTATCTGCGTTCTGGATATAGCGGTTGAACCAGCCAATCGGGTCGTTGGTGTTGTAGGTTACGCCGGAAACGCTCTTTCTGGAGCCGTAGAGGTTGCCGATTGCGCAGTCGTAGTCCCAAACCGGGCCGCCGGAGATTTTACCGCCGTTCTGGCCGGTAGCGGCGTCTTTGTAGAAGTCTGTGCTCGTGATGCCGCCGTCGATGTTCTTACCGACTTCAGCAATCATGTATGCCTTTGCCACGGACTCGATGTCCATGTAATTCTTGTAGGTATCGGTCGTGCCATACACGGCTGTTTCCATTGCTACATAGTAGTCATACAGGTACTTGACCTGTGCTTCTGTCATGGCAGCCGGGCTCTTAACGGTAACAACCTGTCCCTTCGGAGTTTCAAACTTGTTCCAGTCGCCTGCGGAGTTTGCCTTGGTGTCGCACTCAAACAGGTAACCGCCCGTAATATCGTCGGGGTTGTATTCAGCGGGAATATCGTAGTAATAAATTTTGCCGCCGTTGTAGTCGGCCTGTACCTGATGCTCTTCTGTCTCGTAGATGCCATATACATCGTAATCGGGATCGCCCGTTACTTCAATGGCTTTTTCTTCCGTATTCTTTTCAAGGTCGGTAATCTTTACCATGTTGTCCTTGCCGAGCTCAACCTTTTCAGACATCTGGTAGGAGCCCTTGTAGGAGCCGTTGACATAGAATTCTACAAAACGGGAATCAGGCGAATAGTTCAGGCCAACCTCGTCAGCCATGTCGTACAGGAGGCGGTTGCGCATGAGCGTGCCTTCCTGATAGTTGGCAAGCAGGGAGAACTTCTTGCCTTTGTTCATGCCGAGCAGCTTTTCCTTGGAATCGAGCGTGATGTTAAAGGGCTTTTTGCTCTTTGTCCATGTGGAGTTGCCCCTGCCCTTGATTTTCTTGAGGTCGCCGAGCTTAGAGGTACCGCCGTTTGCCGAGACAACCCACCTGCCCGCGGAGGAATTTTCCTTATCCTGGCAGAGATAGTTCCAGTTGTCGACATAATTGCCGTTCTTGTCAGTTGTTGTAATGAACAGGGCGCCTTCCGCCTCGGAAAGCCTGAATTTCAAGGTGTAAAGGACAGTGCTTCCGCTCTTCACCTGGTATGTTTTTGTTGTGCCGATTGCAAACGGGCCGCTGACCGCATTTGACGTAAGCGTAAACTTATCGGATGCGTCTTTTATGTTTTCAACGGTCACGTTGCTTGAATAAGTCGAATAGAAATAGACGTTCCTGTCTACGCTGGAGGGGAGGCACAGATATTTTGTGCCGTCGGACGCGCCCTTCCAGCTAATCCAAGAATCCTTGGAAGCGGAATCGCCGCCGCCGTAAGCGTAAATTGTACTGTTTCCTGCATAGTCGGGCCCTACCGTCGGAGCGACAATCGAATTGGCGGCGGTGTCGGCAGCAGATACTGTTGCAACGACACTGAATACCATCAAGAGCGCCAAAACCAGCGAGATACCAATCCTGCCTTTTCTCTGTAATGTTGACATGATTTACCTCCTACATGTAAATTGGGTTTGAAATGTGATGTGTTGGGTTTGAATCGTGGTCTGCTTGTTTTTGCAAAAACAGATTATTTGGGTAGGATTTTGATAATAGTATACTATTTAATCCGCCATTATTCTAACCTGTTCGTCTATTTTTTACAAGCGTGTTTTTCGCTAAATGTGAAATTTTTTCACGAATAAATTTCGTCAAAATATATAAAAATTTTTTATTTAAAAAACTATTTTGTACTTATTTATGATTTTATTGTCGTTATTTGTTTTAAGATTCGACAATATATTACAATTGAAATATATTCCATTTCAATAAAAATTCGAGTTTTTTTCTCTCAAAAAGATAAATAATACAATTTATTTTAATCCTGCTGCGAACCATGCTTGTAAAGACAAATAATAACAGCGTGCGCAAATCCACGCACGCTGCGTTATACTATAGCTATGTTGTGCTTTTGTGCCGCTTGGTGCTCTGCGGTCAATATGGTCTGGTTGCTGTTACCCGCGCCGGCATAAGTTACACAAAAGCATAGACGGCTTATAAAAGACCGAGGATTTACCTGCAGCAGCCGTTGTTGTTCGTATATTGTACCGTCCCGTTTGTCCCGCAGATACCGTTTTGGTAAGTGGAGGCCGTCTGACGGCAGGAGGCGCCGACAGGATAAGAGACGCTCGGGCTTTGGAAGGACGAAATATTCTGGCAGGACACTTCGTTTGCGGCCGGTGTGCAGACGCATTCGTCGTCTTCCAGGCATTCGCACCTGCGTACACAGATTTTTTCACACGCGCAGCCGTTGAGCTGGTATAAAAGGCTGCCGACCGACCATAAAAGGAAGGAAAGGAAAAAAGCGATGAGTGCCGCAACCACATAAAAGCCTACGCCGGTAGTTACGGGTATCAATGTGGCGGCAACGGAAAGCAGGATGGTAAGCAGGGCGCTTGCGATTGCGGCCATGCCGCAGCTGCACAGCGCTTTCCTTACGCTTTTTGTTTTTCTGATAAAAGCACTGATAAATAGGATTGCGGTCAGCAAAATCAATGCGACGGCAATTGTAAAAAATAGAATCGCCGGTACCGCGGTGACTGCAAAGATTCCAGCGGAGAAAAGTGCAAACGTGACAATACCGATAATCAGGGAGAGTATCAGGCCGATACAGCAGTATTTCGTGCTATTTCTCATAATATTACTTCTTTCTGTTTCAGATTTTTTGGGGCCGGGCCTGTACCCGCCCCGGCAGGGTTTCCTGCATTACCAGTATATGCAAAAAAAATTTTTTGGTTTTTAACCCTTTTTTAGAACGGGATTCGCGTATTTTAAGGGCTTGGCCGCAGGGCGGCGCCGCTTACA
>OJQY01000474.1_pt1 | contig 18592 bp, 15 predicted proteins | sample 1599091 | NCBI WGS metagenome assembly OJQY01 (sample SAMN03922524, study PRJEB24848) | human gut metagenome | isolation source: stool sample | host: Homo sapiens | place: Germany | collected 2010-02 | reverse complement strand
GTGGGGGCCGTACTTACTGCCGTTGTTTCTCCAACGTGCGGCATTTGTCATTTTGTTGGAATCCATGGGATTCTCAATCATTTCATCTGTTACATAAGCGGTATCGCCAACGCACTCGTCACCAAATGTAAGGTCATACGTCTGAACGCCTGTGCTTGTGCTGAAAATAACCATGTCCCAGTCTCCCGCCGGGATTTCATAGCTCCACTTGTTGTCGCCTTCCTCGGTCATTTTCTCATTCTTGGTCTGCCAAGCATAAAGCTCTTCTCCGCCATTCTTCCAAACGTGGCAGTATACAGCTTTTGCAGATTTTGCCCATGCTTCGGGAAGCTCAACATAAATCTTTCCGCCGCCAAAGGCAGACGCGCTGATACCGGCAACACAAACCATGGATATAACCATGACAGCGACCAGCAGTACGCTCATTACTTTCTTGGACATTTCTTGTCTCCTCCTTAAAACATATAAATCCGAAGTTCATACTTCAGTACCGTAATTATACAATATATAAAGAAAAACTTCAACCGTTTTTCAAATTTTTTTGATAGTAAATCCACATTAAAATTTAAATACACGCATAATTTTCTATAATTTATACAAACAGTTATAGATAATTGGAAGCAGCAGGTAAGAAGAACATAAAAACCTCCCGTCCTTACATTTGAAGGACGGGAGGTTTAATAATATTCTAGATTTTAGTTCAGCCTAAAATCAGCCCTGTGCTTTTTTCCTGCGTGCAATAACGACTACGCCAGCAGCAGCAAGGAGGATTGTGGCAAGCATAAAGAAAGATGCGACATCCTGTGCTGTGTCTACAGTGCCAGGATTCTTTCCAGTGCCATTGGTCGGGTCGGTCGGGTCATCCGCCGGAGGAAGCGTTGAAGATGTCGGAGGATCAATAGGTTCAATCGGACCCGGACGGACATAAGAATAGTCCATATCGAAGTACGGGTTCATATAAAAACCGTTTTCATCAATCATTACTTCACCGTCAACTGTAAGCGGCTGTGTCGTCTGTGCGCCGGTCAGCGGGTTGAAGTAAGACCAATCGCCAAGGTAAGTGGTCTGTATTTCGCCAGTCAACGGATTTTCATTAGTAATTTTCTCACCATTGAGCTCAAAGATAGAACCGCAAAGGTCATCCTGCTCCAGCTGGTTGAACATACCGTCTTCTACATTGATGTCGGCTGTCTGGATAGCCGCAGCCTTTTTAGCCGGATCAAAGCCCTCTTCGGATTCAAGACCGCCGTTGATGCCGTTGTTCCAGATAATGTTGTTCGCATAGGAAGGAGCGATTGCGTAGTAAACGTCCTCATAGCCTTCCAGATTCAACTTTGTCGCTGGAACACCAGGCCATGCGCCGCCGCTTTCCTCGCCATAGTACCAATAGAAGCCGATCTCATAGCCTTCTTCTTTGTACTGTGCGTTCTCAAGCCATTCAGCGGGAGGTCTGAAATAATAAATCCTGTGGTAGCCGTCCCAGTCCGGATGATCCTCGTCGCCGGGCTGGCCATTGTTATTCATAACTCTCGCAGGCATACCAACGCCCATCGGAACCGGAATACCTCTTTCACGGCCATACTGGTCTGTAGTGGGTTCCGTATTGTTGGTCGGATCGGTTACCGGGTCAGTTGCAGGGTCGGTCACCGGATCAGTCGGGTCGGTTGTGGGAGGTGTCGTGGGCTTGTCGGTCGGAGCTGTAGTCGGCTCGTCCGTCGGGCCGCTCGTCGGAGTGGTTGTCGGGTCAGAACCCGGCTCTTTCTCAAAATAGGGTTTTAAACCCTCTTTGAGCTGCGCAATCTTTTCTTCGGTTGCAATAGACGGATAATTCGCCGTAAAAGCCTCAATAATGCTGTCTAGCGTTTCACCGGGAACAACCGTATTGCCAACAATGTTGCCAACACTGGAAATTACAAGATGGGGACCCTGGTCCTTGTTATTTTTCCAGAGTGCCTCAAGAACCGTTTTATTGGAATCAATCGGGTTCTCAAGCTTATTGCCGGTCACATAGGCGGTATCGCCAAGGCAGGACAGGTTCATCGTCAGGTCATACGTCTGCTCAACCTGATACAAGCTGAAAATCACCATATTCCACTCGGCGTTTTCATCCTTGACCGGGGACTTCGGAATCGTGTAGCTGAAGGTACGGCCCTCAACGAACTTCATCTTTTCAGCCTTTGTCTGCCATGCAGACAGTTCTTCACCTGCGTTTACCCAAATATGGGCATATACAGCAGATTTGGACGTAATCTCGCCCCAGTCTTCCGGTACTTCAAAAAAGATGGTGCCGCCTTCCATTTTCTTTGCGTCGCTCGCGCCTGCACTTACGCCTGCAACGCACAGCATGGTTACCAACATGGCAACAGCCAGAAGTACACTAAGTACTTTTTTGGACATTTTTGTCTCCTCCTTAAAAGCTTTTCTTCAATCTGAAGCAGATACTTCAGTGTGAATATTATACAACATTCAATTCGAAACTGCAATAACTTTTCACAACAATTGGATGCATTCCCCTCGAATTATCTGTTTTGAACAAATTTGGACTTCATAATTTTTCAAAGTGTACAAAACAAATTCAATTTTTATCAAGGTGTTCCAATAAATAAATGTAAAACAAAAGCCCTCCGGAAACCGGAGGGCTCGTTTTTGTTATAAATCAGCTTTTCTCAAATGCGAGAATCAGCCTTTAACCTTCCTGCGTGCAAGGACAACCGCGCCAGCAGCAAGCATCAGGATGCTGAGGAGCAGAGCAACAGATGTGCTGTCACCTGTTGGAACCTTGCCATTAGAACCACCCGGGGTTCCGCCGTTGGTCGGAGCATCTGTAGGAGCAGGTGTCGGTGCGTCTGTAGGAGCATCTGTCGGCTCTGTTGTTTCAGAGGGATCAGTCGGCTCTGTTGTTTCAGACGGCTCGGTCGGCTCGGTCGTTTCAGACGGCTCAGTCGGCTCTGTTGTTTCAGACGGCTCGGTCGGCTCAGTGCTGCCCGGCTTAACATCAACAACAATCGCGCCGGTCTCTACTGTAAAGGTAATCGTAACAGTAGAATTGTCCTCATCTACATTAGCAGAAGCGTTTCCGGATTCTGTCGTCGGGTCGCCCCAGCTTATGCCCCAGGAATGATCCTGCGCAACCTTGAACTCATACTGGCCAGCGTCAACATTGGTGTAAACCTTCTGGTAAACGCCTTCGCTGATTTCGGTCATGTCGTTGTTCGCGTCTGCCGGATCCCAGTTGCTGACGCAAAGGTCGGCGTTGCCCGCGATCGTGTAGGTGTGGTTTGTGGGAGGAGGAACAATATTACCCTCAGCCCATGTTTTGTTACCGTCGAAGAAAATTGTTACATCGCCGGTTTTATCTGTAGTGATAACAACATTAAAGTTGTTGGTTTCAGAACAGAGTCCCTTATCATTATAGGTAACGTCGAACTTACCATCCTCACAAATCTTGTAAGAATATGTTCCAGCCGGAACATCCTTGAAGGTAAGCGTCCAGATACCATCTTCGCCCTGGGTCATCGGGTTCTCAGCAGCATTCCACTCGAAGCCTGTGAGGGTTTTCTCACCAGCGACATTGTAGGTGTGCTTCGGACCTTCTGTCTTGTCTGTCAGGACATAATCAATCGGAAGGTTCTTGTTATCTTCATCGGTCATACCGAGGAACTCAAGAACTTTAGTCTCAATCTTGCCATCGCCGGAGGTACCGATAACGTCAAACTTCAGCGTAATAAGAACGCTGCCGTCCGCTGTAAAATCGTAGCCCTCGTCAATGTCGTTGGAGTTGAACAGAACCTGGCTTGCGCCGTCAACCGGCTCAAAGTTCAGGATTGAGCTGCCCGTATAAGCGATTGGAATAACGTCTTTTTTCCTGAGCTCCTTAGACTCGTCAGAAACCTTCAGGAGGTTTCCGTCATACTCAACATAGGCGTTGATTCCCGCCGCAAGCTCCTCGGCCTTAAGATAAGCCGTATAAGTAACCTGGTCGCCGGTTTTGACCTTAACGCCGTTGATTGTCATAGATTCTGCCGGTGCGGTTGTCGGCTGAGTCGATTCAGAAGAAGGCTCAGTCGGGTCGCTCGTCACAGGCTGTGTGGAGGTTGCCGGCTCGCTTGTAGGCTCGTCGGTCGGGTCGGACGAATCACTGGACGGGTCTGTCTCGATCGGCTGTGTCGGCTGTGTTACATCAAAGTATTTCTGAGCAACATATTCCTCTGCCGTGAGGTCGCCGTCGATCTTAGTCGTCTCGGGATCAAATTCGCACCATTCGCCGGGCCATGTTGTGGCACCGCCGTACGGGTCAAAGTCAGGAGCGCCGTTGCAGTCGATAACATAAATGCAGCCATTTAAGTTATCACGGCCATCAGGCCACTTCGGGTTATCCTCTTCGGGGTCAATAGATTCGACGCTCACGTTTGCTGTCTGGAAAGCATACGCCTTGTCGGGAGAAGGGTTCGCTGCATTTCCACCATCTACAAACGCATTCCAGACGATGACCGGAGTCTCCTGCGGAACATCATAATAGAACAGGTTCTTGTAGTCGCCTACTCTGGTTGCTTCTTCACCTGGCCAGGCGGCATTCTCTGTTGGCGACCACCAGTAAATGCCCGCGACGTCGTTCGTCTTAAGCCACTGGTCAGGGGCCAGGAAATAGTACCTGTACATTCCCTCTGCAGGTGCCGGCAGATCCGCAGCGCCAGATGCGCCAACGTTTGTCGCGGCAACACAGCACATAGATACTACCAGTAAAAGTACAAGTAATACGCTGGTTAACTTTCTCATTGGTTTTTTTCCTCCTAATATTTTTTCGAAGTCTGTGTACACTTCAGCGAATTCATTATACACTAAGCAAAATACGACTTCAAGGCTTTTTGAATAAATTATTTATGGAAAGCCGAACTTTTCACAAATTATACAATATGTATTAGTTATTTTTGTGGTTACGACGAAATATTATCCCTCCTCATTCTCTTGGTCAGGTTTGTTTTCATTTCCTCCTGGGCTATTAGCGGCCGGCTCCGCCTTACCGTTTCTTCTTATCATAATTATGACGCCGGCAGCAGCAATACAAAGCAACGCCGCCGCTCCGCCTATGATAATCCAAATACTAAAAGAATTTGCGTCCGTATCCTGTCCGCTGTCTTTCTTCGCCTGTTCGATTCTTTTTTCGACGTCCTGCGGAGTAACCACGTCAGGCAGCGTGCCTTCTATAACAGAACCATCCAGTTGGTAAGCGCTTGAGTCTACCGGATTGACATCCATATCATACAGCTCTTCAACCACGCTTGTAATATCGGGAATTGAACCCGCTTCATCCTTAATTTTAAAAGAGATTGAAATAATGATGGCTTCGTCGTCAATTTCATAGCCCTGGGCAGCGTTCGCTGAGTTAAAATACACCTTGCCCGCAGAAGCCGTATTGCATACAGCATCGGTAAAAACGGGAAGATTTGCCGTTTCTTTCATAACAGAAAGATGCTTATCGTCGTATTCCACATACATATTGATGCCCGCAACCTTTTTATTGAGGCCGGTAAAGCGCAGAATATAGGTTACGGTGTCCCCGGCCTTAACCGTTTGGCCGTTCACCTTATATTCCGTCTCGTTTGCGGCAAACGCCGTCATAAAAGAAAGGTATACGATAATCAATGCGGTAGCCAGTGCTGCACCGGCGCGCAGCGTTATTTTCTTTGTCATTGGACTCTCCTCCGTTTTCATTACAGGTAGCACCGCAAAAAAGAGCGCGGTGCGAATCACTTGCAGTTTATTATAATATAAAAACAAACAAAAGACAACGAAAAAAACAAATTCATTTATCGGTAATAACAAAATCCCTCCGGGTTAAACCGGAGGGATTCTTTATTTAGAATGGATTGTTATCCAAACTGATTTTACTCTTTTACACGCTTGCGCGCTACAACAACTGCACCAGCTGCCAGCATGAGAATCGCCAGGAGCAGGGCAACCGAAGTGCTGTCGCCCGTGGTAACGCCGTTAGTAGTACCGCCATTGGTCGGACCCTGTGTGGGCGCCTGAGTCGGTGCTACTGTCGGAGCATCCGTCGGAGCGTCTGTCGGAGCGTCTGTCGGGCCGTCTGTAGGACCATCTGTTGGCTCGGTCGGCTCTGTGCCCGTCGAAGGCTCGGTCGGCTCTGTGCCCGTCGAAGGCTGGGTCGGCTCTGTGCCCGTCGAAGGCTGGGTCGGCTCTGTGCCCGTTGAAGGCTGGGTCGGCTCCGTGCCCGTCGAAGGCTGGGTCGGCTCTGTGCCCGTTGGAGGCTGGGTCGGCTCTACGCCGCCCTCTAACTTCTCAGTCAGAGTATAGTCGGTAATCGGAAGGTTCTGGTTGTTTTCATCGGTCATGGCGAGCAGCTCAACAATATTTGTCTTAATGCTGCCAACACCGGACTTCGCTATTACGTCAAATTTCAGCGTAATAAGAACTTTACCTTCTCCAATGAAATCATAGCCCTCGTCAATATCGTTAGAATTGAACAGAACCTGGCTTGCGCCGTCAATCGGCTCAAAGTTCAGGATAGAACTGCCCGTATAAGCTATCGGAATAACGTCTTTTTTCCTAAGCGCTTTTGTCTCGTCAGTAATTTTCAACAGGTCGCCGCTATAATCGACAATTACATTGATGCCGGCAGCAAGCTCTTTAAGGTTGAGATAAGCTGTGTAGGTAACAACATCACCCTGCTTATATTCAATGCCATTGATAATAACCTTATCGCTTACCGGAGGCTGAGTCTCAGTAGTGGTCTCCGTCTCTGTTTCTGTAGAGGTTGCGGTTTCTGTTTCTGTCGGGATAACCGGCTCTTCCTTGCTGGTTTTGTCTGTCAAAGCAAAGTCAGCAATCGGAGGATTCTCTTTGTCGGTATTTGTCATGCCAAGCAGCTCGTCGACAACAGCCTCGATTGTGCCGGTGCCGGAGGTACCGATTACCTCAAACGTAAGTGTGATAAGCACCTTGCCGTCTGCTGTAAAATCGTAGCCCTCGCTAATATCATTAGAATTGAACAGAACCTGGTTGGACGCGTCCACCGGGTCAAAGTTCAAAACGCAGCTGCCCGTATAAGCTACCGGGACAACCTCAGATTTCTTGGCTGTCAGCGTCTTATCGGAAACCTTCAAAAGGCTGCCGTCGTAAGCAACATGTACGTTAATGCCTGCTACAAGCTCAGAAACCTTCAGGTAAGCCGTGTAAACGACCTGGTCTCCGGTCTTGAATTCTACGCCGTTAATCGTAACAGTGTCAGCCGCGGGAGCTGTAGAAGCTTCTGTAGCGTCCGTTGCAGACGGCTGCTCCGACGGGTCGGTTGTTTCGCTGCCGCCGGTCGGCTGTTCGCCCGCGGTGATGTCCCATGAGAGAACCTTCAAATCAGTCTCGCTGAAGATAATCGTCATCGTGGAGTTTGCTTCTGTGATTTCGTACGAAACATTGGCTCCGCCCTTGCCGGCTTCGCCGTTCTCGTTGTACTCGGTGAAAGTGTCCCAGGCGCCCTGAGCGTCGATGACCTTAAAGCCACCCTTTCCAACCGGTAAATCGTTGTAGACCTTCGTCCATGTGCCGTCCCCGTTGTTCGTCATGGGATCTGCAGTAGTGGGAGCCCAGCCCTGCATATCGCCGACAACGTAGAAGCTCTTGTCCGCCGCGGAAAAGCTTGTCGCGGACATGACGCACATTGTCGCAATCAATGTTAAGGAAAGAATAACACTGATCACTTTGCTGTGTTTTCTAAACATTTTCAGAATCCTCCTTTTGTTTACGCTTTTGATAAGCATTACAATTATAGCCTATACTAATCCAAAAAGCAATAAAATTTAAAAATTTCACAAAAATTAATCTACAAGAAAGCAAAAAATTTCCATCCAAATTATTGTTATTTTTGTATAAAAAATGTTGTCTTTTCAGCTTTCATAGCCATTTAAATTGTTTTTCTGCCAGTTCCACGAATCTCTGCACATATCCTCCAGGTTTTTTTCCGACGCCCATCCCATAACTTCCCTGGCTTTTTTAGGGTCTGCGTAGCACTCCGCAATATCGCCGCTTCTTCTCTCTTTTATTACATAGGGGACTTCAACACCGTTTACCTTTTCAAACGTCTTGACAATATCGAGCACGCTGTAGCCAATCCCGGTTCCGAGATTAAAAATCTCAACTCCGTCGTGCCCGGCGGCATAATCGATTGCGGCAACGTGGCCTTTTGCCAAATCTACGACATGAATGTAATCGCGCACGCCCGTGCCGTCCTTTGTGGGATAATCGTCCCCGAATACGGAAAGCTGCTCGAGCCTGCCCGCCGCAACCTGCGTAATATACGGAAGCAGATTGTTCGGGATGCCGTTGGGGTCTTCCCCGATTCTGCCGCTTTCATGCGCTCCAATCGGATTGAAATAACGAAGCAGTACAACGGAAAGCTTTGGTTTCGCGTGGGCCGCGTCCGTTAAAATCTGTTCAATCATATATTTTGTCCAGCCGTATGGGTTGGTACAGCCGGTAGGCATGCCCTCTACGAGCGGTACACGCTCGGGAACACCGTAAACCGTAGCTGAAGAACTGAACACAAAACGGTTGACACCGTACTTTTCCATTGCTTCCAGCAGAGTAAGCGTAGTATCCAGATTGTTGCGGTAGTATTTTAAAGGAATCTGCACAGATTCACCGACCGCCTTAAACCCGGCAAAATGAACGACCGCGCCTATGTCGTTTTCACGGAACATCTTGTCGACCGCTTCCCTGTCGGCCACGTCTATATCGTAAACGGGTACGTCCACCCCTGTAATTTCTTTGATTCGGCTGACGACCTCAGGCTTGCTGTTACTGAAATCGTCCGCGATAACCGTATCAAATCCAGCGTTTATCAGCTCAATACAGGTGTGGCTGCCAATATAGCCGGCTCCTCCGGTCAATAAAACCTTCATGTAAATTCCTCCCGTTTTCATCACGTTTAAATCGTACCTGCTTCATCCTGATTATATAATACGCAAGGTGCAATTACAAGCAGCGTTTTATTTTTGTGAAATATAGGACAAACGCCTTGACAATCGCGGAAAAGAACGTACAGGTTATTGTATTTCGTTCCACATTTTTTATATTTCCAGCCTGGTAAGCGAATTTCCGCAGCTCTCGATATAGCGGCAAAGCTCCGGGTATGAAAGCCAGACGGTCGCCGTGTTCTCATTTGGGTGCACCCCAATGCGTTCCTTCTTTTCCAAGTCCATATCGAGAATAATTTCAACCGCATTGGCTTCATCATTGATTACCCCAAGCGGTGTTACCGCCCCCTTTTTCAGCTTCAGCAAACGCTCCAGCCGCTCCTCCGAGGCGAAGCTCAGGCGCACGCCGCCCAGCTTAGCGCCCAGCGTTTTCAAATCCGCCTGCTTGTCCCCGCACAGCGTGATGAGAAAATGGCGCTTTCCCTTTGCGTCGCGTAAAAATAAATTTTTCGCTACATGGCCGTATTCTCCCAGGTGCAGGCCCTCCATCTGGCCGATGGTAAACACCGCCTCATGCTCAGTCAATTTGTATGGGATTGAAAGCTCTTCGAGCCTTTTCAATACCTCTTCTCTTGCAGGTGCCATATCTTCGTCCCTCCGTAATTTTCTATTATATATAATGTATAACAGAAAATCCGTTTGCGCAAGCTTTAAAGCAAGCCGAAGCATCGTTTTTTAAAGAATACGGCGGCACCCTTGTGCAAACAATGAAAACGGTGCTATATTAAAAGCATACGCAGAAAGGAGCAGTACCCATGAAAATAATCGTGACCGATACGGAAACCATAACGGACGGAGATTTATCGCTGGAACCGGTTGAGCAATTCGGGGAGCTGATATGCCGCGACCTTACAGTTTATGACCAAATCGCCGAACAGGTGAAGGACGCCGATATGATACTATGCAACAAAACGCCAATGAACGCACAGACGCTTTCAAAGGCAGAACACTTAAAATACATCGGCCTGTTTGCAACAGGCTACAATAACGTCGACCTTGCCTACTGCAGGGAGCGCGGCATTACCGTGTGCAACGCGGGAAGCTATTCGGCAAGCGCGGTGGCACAGCACACCTTTGCGCTCATATTGGAGCACTTTAGCAAAATCGGCGAATACAGCGCGTATGTCGAGGACGGCGGCTGGACGCAGAGCGCAACCTTTTCTAAATTTATATATCCGACGCAGGAGCTATACGGAAAAATAATCGGGCTTGTCGGGTTCGGCGCAATTGCGCAGGCGGCCGCGCAGATTGCCCTTGCATTCGGAATGAAGGTTTTATGCTACACCCGTTCCCCGAAAACGCATGACAACGTACTGTTCGTATCCTTTGAAGAGCTTCTTGCAAAAAGCGATATTATTTCCGTCCACTGCCCGCTCAACGACGATTCCAAGAATATGTTCGACGCCCAAGCGTTTAAAAAATGCAAAGACGGCGTATTCTTCGTAAACACCGCGCGCGGAGCCATTGTAGACGAAGAGGCGCTGCTTCACGCGCTTGAAAGCGGAAAGCTTTCCGGCGCGGGCATAGACGTACTGCGTAAAGAGCCGATGCGTTCCGATTGCCCGCTGCTGGGCGCGCCGAACATTATCATAACGCCGCATGTCGCCTGGGCGCCTATGGAAACAAGGCGCCGTCTGCTGAAAACAGTACTTTCCAACATCCGCGCTTTTCTGGACGGTATGCCCCAGAACGTCGTAACGGGATAGCCTCAACTATTCTAAAGGGATGCTGAATAGCTTTGTATAGGTCAGCCTGCCGCAAATCCGTTCAGACTTCATCAAATCAACCGATTTGACCTTTTGCGTAATCGTCCCGAAGGATTTTTCATAAGCTTCCTTGTCAAAATCCCGAAGCGGCACGACCTCCCTTCCGAGCGTCAAGTGCGGCCTGTACTCCCTTTGTTCAATCGCAAAGCCCCTTTTACGGAGGTTGTCGGCAAGATTTTTCTGTATCTCTTCCAGCGCGGCGCACCTGTCCACGCCCAGCCAGTATATATCCTTTCCACCCCTGCCGAATTTCCCGAGGCCTTTCATCCTAAGCTCGAACGGCAAGCCGCCCACCTGCGCCATCGCCTCCCGGGCGGCGGCAGCGTTTTCTGTTTCCCCAATAAAAACGAGCGTCAGATGCAGGTTTTCTGAACGCGTAAAGTTCCCCGCAGAGGAAAACTCTTTGAGCGTTTTCACCGCAGCGGTGAGCTTTTCTTTCGTTTTTTCATCAAAATTTATTGCAATAAACAGACGCAAGGGAATCCCTCCGGTTATATCCTGTATTTCTTAGGATTATGGCATACCGGCGCAAGCCCTGTCAATCCCCTTAGCTGAAGAGCACAAAGGAAGCTTCCTTTGTGCTCTTCTTTATTGGAGGTCAGTCGTGTTATCTTATTTTATCCCGCGTCATACGCCTGCCAGCTGCCGGTGTATTTTCCCCCGCCGCTGTTTGGCGCCAAAACGAAAACCATATTCTCATTTTCCGGTGAAAACGATATGTTTTCTGTCGCGTGTGTGCCCCAGAACGAAAAGTCCAAATCACTTCTCAGCATGAACTCCACCTGCTCCTTGGGCAGGTCATAAGAGAAGACTCCAGGCTTGCCGTCAACCGGTGCAAGCTTTACAAAGTTTTCCCCGCCAATCCACATGCAGATATACGGCTCCGTCCAATCCGCGGCGTTGGATACGTCGAAATACACGCGGTACACGTCTTTTTCCGGCAGCGGGGGCAGCTCCTGCCATTCTCCGGTATATTTTCCTTCGCTTCCGCCCGGCTTTAACACATAGACCATGTTCTCGTTTGCCGGTGTAAAAGCAATATTTTCCGTCGCGTGCGTGCCCCAGTCGGTGAACTCGATGTCGCTTCTGAGCAGGAACTCCACTTGCTCCTTGGGCAGGTCATAGGAATAAACGCCGGGCCTTCCGGCAACAGGTTCCATCTTGACAAAATTCTGCCCGCCAATCCACATGCAGATATATGCTTCCGTCCATTCCGCCGCGGATGTGTCGAAGTATACGCGGTAAAAATCCTTTTCCGGCTCGGTGAAGCCAACCAGCCACTGGTAGGCCTGCGGGAAGTACTTGGACCACGCGCTCTCGCTGTGCGTCTGTGATTTGTCGACGAGCGAATTGAGCTTTGCTTCCGGATAGCCGCATTCAATCATTTTATTTTTAGTAAAATCGATAAACGGGGTAATGCTGCCCTCACCGCCGGAGCCGCCCGCATACAGGAAGAACTTCGGCAGGTTCTCTGTGTCGGTAAAGTCCTGCGCGGCAATTACGTCTCCGAGCGTTTTTTCACCAAACAGCCAGAAGGAAGGTGAGAAAACCAATATATTTCCAAATACGTCCGGATATTCAAGGCCGATATAATACGAAATCAAACCGCCCATAGAGCTTCCGCCGACCGACGTACTCTCCTTATCTGTCCGGACATTGTAATGGCTGTCGATATAAGGCTTTAACGTTTCTGTAATAAACTTTGCGTAAAGGTTGCCGGAAGGATTGTCCGCGGTACTGGAATCCACATTCGGCCAATCCGGCGTGTATTCGTTGATTCTGTCGGAGGCGTTATCGATACCGACCACAATCGAGCCTTCATAGCCCTTGCCCATCATTTCGGCAATCGCTTCGTCCACCTTCCACTCTCCCGCAAAGGATGTAAAGGAATCAAACACATTCTGTCCGTCGTGCATATAAAGCACGGGATAAAGCTTATTCTTATTTTCCGGGTCATAGCCGTCGGGAATCCATACGCGAATCGTACGCTCCCTGCCGTCCGTATACTGCGGCATAGGCAGGGTAAAGGTTTCGAGCGTCCCGCCTGTTACGGAATTCTGCCCCGTTTGGTTTTTAAACATGGCGACCGTGTCGTTCACCGTATTGCCGCCTTCTTCCAGGGTAAAGGTGCGGTTGTCGATTTCGCCGCCCTCGGCTCCGCCTTCCACGCGCGCCCAAACACTGTCCTGTCCCTCGACCTGGACCGTGTACTTATACTGGACCTCCTTGCCGATGTATTGCTTGTCGGCATACTGCGTGAGCGTATAGTGGAGCTCGTCGATTGGCGTCATCACCCAGGCGGGGTCGGCAGGGTTCCAATCGTTGAAGTTCGTTCCGATGCTGACCTTCGCCCCCTCCGGAATTGGTTCGGGAATCGTCACGTTGAAGGTCATCGCAACCTGCTGCGCCTGCTGCTCGGCAGGGAACGTGTCGATGATACGCGCCAGATATTTTTGAATACACAAGGCGTCCTGCGTATTGAGGCCGCCCTCCCCGGTTACATCCGCCGCTGTTTTGTCGATTGCTTCATCGCCAATCACTTTGGCGAGATACTTCTGAATACAAAGCACATCGGACAGGTTGACGCTGCCGTTTCTGTCGGCGTCGCCGTACTTCACCTCCGCCGCGCCTGCGCTGAGCGCCGTAAACCCGGCGCTTGTAAGCAGCATGGCAAGCGTGAGCAGGATGCTGACGACTTTCATTCGTTTTTTATACATACCAAACACTCCTTTTCTGCTGTTTTCGGATACCCGGCCATCCATCCGGACCTTTGTGAAAAGCCGAAGCTTTTAAATTAGGCTTTTTCACTAAAATAATTGTACCACCTTTAAAAAATAATAGATATAAATATGCTGACATTCCCTATTAAATTCCTGATTTCCGTAAAGAAAAAGCATGCAAATTATTCCTTTGCATGCCATTTTCCTGCCGTTTATTTATTTTTTGTAAGCCTGCGGAACTCGCTCGGCGTTACACCGAAGGCTTCTTTGAATTTGCTTGTAAAATAGCTTGTCGAGGAAAAACCGACCTGGAACGCGGCCTCCTCCACGGTATGGCCGCCGAGCAGCAAACCCTTGGATTTATCGAGCCGCAGCTGTGTAATGTATTCCACGAGTGTTTTCCCCGTGTATTTCTTGAATACGCGCATAAAATAATACTCGTTATAATGCACATGGCCGGAAATCGCTTTTGCCGTAATATCGCTGCTGTAATTTTGCTCGATATATTCGAGCGCGTCCCGGACGGCTGCCGAAACCTTATCGGTGCTGAGGCTTACCATGCTATAATGGCCGCCGCTCAGGATTTCATAAAACAGCTGCAGCAGCAGAACCTTCGCGCGCAGCTGGTAAAAATCCTCCTGTTTATCACAGCATTCCGAAAGCTCAAAAAATGTCTTCTTTATCGCTTCGTACCGCACCTGCGCCGGGGTAATTTTATCGGTAATGCGCAGCTGCCTCAAAATCAGAGGCTGCGCTACAACGTTTTGGCAGAAATCGTCCTCACAGCCGTTTAATACACGCGGCGAAAATACAAAGGATTTAAAACGCAGCAGCTCGCCGCCGCTTGTAATATGATGCACCGTCTCCGGCTCAATAAAGATAAAATCGCCCGCGCGGCCTTCCACTGCTTCGCCGCCCATCCTAATAAAGATTGTTCCGCAGATGACGTATATGATTTCCATTTCTTTATGCCAATGCATATAGCAATCCTTATATACGCGGTTGTTGCAGTCGTAAAACTCCATCGGCAGCTCAAACGTTCCGTGCCGCTTGATTTCCCTTTTTTTATTGTCTACATCCATCCATATCACCATCCCGCGCCGTCAACCGGTGAGCCGCCTTATTAGCAGCCTCCGTTCCTTACAAAACGGAGGTATCGATTCCGCCGCGGCCCCTTAAGAACGACGCAACCTTATCCAATATAACCTGTACGCCGCCCATGCTGTCGCTTTCTATGTTGAGCGGCATAATCGGGTCGTGGACGCTCAGGCGCAGCAAAAACCATCCGTCGCCGTTATTTTTATCAAAAGAAACGCGCACGCCTTCCCTGCTGTCCTGCGCAACGCACCAGCCGTCCTGGTTTTTTGCGTATGCCTCCAGCTCTGAAAGCACCGCGTTTCCGCAAGCCTTAAAGTCCTGTTCTGTAATTTTAATGCGGATTTCTTTGCTTTCCGCCGGCTCCTTGAGCGGTGCAATCAAATCCTCGAGGCGCTTGCCTTCTTTTTTGAGCTGCGCCATCTTGATTATGATTTTGGTACACAGGTACGCGCCGTCGTCGAGAAAATAATTTTCCCGCATAGCCGCGTGGCCAGATGTTTCGATTGCAAGCGGGCAGTCGGTTCCCTGTGCGTTGAGGCGCAGGGCTTCGTTGATTACATTTTTATAACCTCTTTTAAACCGGCAATGCACGCCGCCGAGCGTATTTTCTATAAATTCCTTCAGGCCGCTTGAGGTGATGGAATCGGTCACGATTGTACCGCCCTCGTTTCCCTCCAGCGCAATCGCGGAAGCGATGGCGACCAGGCGGTTGCGGTTGATTTCCCTGCCGTCCGCCCCAACCGCTCCGCCGCGGTCGACGTCCGTATCGAAAATCACGCCAAGGTCGGCTTTTGCCTCCATGACCGCCTTGCAGACAGACTGCATTGCCGCCTCGTCCTCCGGGTTCGGGACATGGTTCGGGAACATCCCGTCCGGCTCCAGGAACTGGCTGCCGGAGGTATCCGCACCAAGCGGGCGCAATACGTCCTCCGCGTAAAAGCCGCCCGCGCCGTTGCCCGCGTCCACAACAATATGAAAGCCCGCAAGCGGCTGATTATAATCAGCGGCGTTCACCTCTTTGCAAATCATGTCGCGCAGGCGCTTTGCGTAAGCCTTCATGTAATCGGCGGCCTCTATTTTGCCGCCCTCTTTCTGCCGAGCTGTTTCTCCGTTCTGCGCATAATTCAAAATTTCTTCAATATCGCTGCCCTCCAGGCCGCCCTGCGGTACAAAAAATTTCAGGCCGTTGCGGTTGAAGGGATGGTGGCTCGCTGTAATCTGCACCGCGCCGTCACAGGAAAGGTCTATTGTCGTCATAAACATGGACGGCGTGGACGCAAGTCCGCAGTCGAGCACATGCACGCCCGCTTCTTTTAAAGTCTTGGACACAACGCCGATGATACGCGGGCCGGAAATGCGCGAATCCCTGCCGCAGGCGATTTTGAGCTCCTCCGGCCTTTTGCCCGCTTTATCGCAAAGCCAAATTAAAAAGCCGTTTGCCATTGCGGCGACCGCCTCGTCCGTCAGGTTTATTTCCTGACCCTGTACGCCCTCGCTTGCGACGCCGCGGATATCGGTCCCGCTTTTAAATTGTTTCCAAAATTCATTGAGCATTTTTAGCACATCCTTTTCTGCCAGTTTCAACACCGTCATTATACACGGGAACAGGTAAAATGTCGAACAAAATTTACCGCAGCCTTTTTTTCTTATTATGCGCTTTCCTTTCATATTCAATATGCCCGCGGGCAGAATAGAAAAAGAAGAAAAGGAGCGATGGGCGTGCCGCATTTGATTGAGCTTGAACATATCAGTAAAATATACGGGTCGGGCAGCAGCCGCATCAGGGCGCTCGACGACGTGAGCCTGCAAATCGACGAAGGGGAGCTGATTGCGATTGTTGGGCAGTCCGGTTCCGGTAAATCGACCTTGATGAATATTCTGGGCTGCCTCGATACCCCGGAGGAGGGCAGCTATTATTTAAAAGGGAAAGACGTTGCGCAGATGAGGGAACGCGAGCTTTCCGATGTGCGCAACCAGCAGATTGGGTTCGTGTTCCAGAGCTTTAACCTGATTCCAACGCTGACCGCACTGGAAAATGTGGAGCTGCCGCTTTCTTACCGCGGAATCCGTAAGAAGGAACGCCACAATCTGGCCTATGACGCGCTTTGCTGCGTCGGCTTGGAAAAGCGGGTCGGCCACAGGCCGTCGCAGCTATCAGGCGGGCAGCAGCAGCGCGTCGCTATCGCGAGAGCCATTGCCGCAAGCCCGCCAATTATTTTAGCTGACGAACCAACCGGTAATTTAGATACTAATTCGGGAAATGACATAATTGATATACTTTTTCGCTTGCATAAGAAGGGAAAAACTGTTATACTAATCACGCATGATACGAATCTCGCCGGTTTGGTGGAGAGAAATATATGTATTTGTGACGGAAAAACCGTTTAAAATTCCTTTTTCTAAATATGAGCTTCAAATTTCGGCATAATATATGAATGAGGGACAGCAAAAATCAGGCAAAAGTGCACATTCAACAAACGAGAGTATGAATCTTTATACAAAATAACTGAAACAACGACACGTTTGTTGCATATTCACAATAAAACATTTTAGTTTGGTGCACTTTAAACAGACGTTAGGTCATTTGTTACAAAAAAAGTTTTTGATTTTTGTTGACATTCCCAAATAACCTGCTATAATGAAGTCAGCAGGTAAAAAGTACCTGCCATGTATCCGAAATGAGAAGGTAAATCAGAGTAGGCACGCGAAAATTTCATATTTTATGAAGGAGGAATTTCTATGACACCGATTCTTGAACTGCATGACATCGATGTACCCGCATTCCTCGCCGTGCTTGACACCTGCGAGGGAAACGTCTTCCTCGTCACACGCGAGGGCGACCATTTGAACTTGAAAAGTAAGCTTTGCCAGCTGGTAGGTTTGACCCAGCTGATTGAAGGCGGAAAAATCGCCGAAGCTTATATCGTCTGCGAAAACAAAGACGATGAACGCAAACTGTTCCGTTTCAATTTGCTTGGGGATACCGGCGAAGCGAAAGTCTAAGGAACACTAAAATTGATTACACCTACACATTTGTTTTACCATTATTTCAAGAAATCCTAAAACAGGAATCGCCGTTCTTTACCGGAGCGGCGATTTCTGTTTGTTTTTTCTTTATACTTGAAAAACAGGCGGGTTTGTTGTATTCTATTATCTGCGCGGTGCGCGGTCTGTCGCAACATCCAGACCTTAAAAAAAACTACGGGGGAATTTTTTATGACAAAGAACAAGGGCACGATGTATCTCGTGCAGAGCGCCGTAATTGCGGCGCTTTATGTGGTGCTTACCTATGCCCAGGAGCTTCTGCTGCCTGGGACCACCTCGATGGCGGTGCAGTTCCGCGCGTCCGAGGTGCTCACGATGCTGGCGCTTTTTACGCCCGCGGCCATACCCGGGCTTACGGTTGGGTGCGTGCTTGCTAATATTGTAAGCATGGGCGCTTTACCGGTCGATATGGTTTTCGGGTCGCTTGCCACCCTGTTGGCGGCGCTTTGCATGTACCGGCTTCGCGGTGTGCGGATTAAAGGGCTTCCTGTGCTTTCAGCGCTGATGCCCGCGCTTTTTAACGGCGTAATCATCGGGCTTGAAATCGAGGTTTTCTTTATTGAGGGGCCGTTCCATTTCGGCAGCTTTCTAATCCAGGGCGGGCTTGTCGCCTTGGGCGAGCTTGGCGTTTGCCTTATTCTCGGACTGCCGCTCGTTCTGGTTTTGGAGCGGACGAAGCTCGTAAAAAAGCTGTTCCAGCCGAACCTTTGAGTTTTGTTTTATCGTTCCGGCCGATGTTGCGGTTTGCCGGAGGCTGCCGCCCTGCGGGGGATTATTTCCCCTGCGGGGCGGCTTTTGTTTTTTTGAAACGTTCCGTTTCATTGTTTTCTTTTTTTGAAACGAACCGTTTTCTTCTTTTTTGATTGAAACCAACTGCTTCTTGAATTTTTTGATAAAACTTTCTATGTAATTCAAAAGAGGAAAACCATTTCGGTGGTTTTCCTCTTTTGCAATCACCTTTCCGCCGACTTAA
>OJQY01000469.1_pt1 | contig 18831 bp, 16 predicted proteins | sample 1599091 | NCBI WGS metagenome assembly OJQY01 (sample SAMN03922524, study PRJEB24848) | human gut metagenome | isolation source: stool sample | host: Homo sapiens | place: Germany | collected 2010-02 | reverse complement strand
ATTAAAAAATAGGTAAAAATACGACGAGAAAAGATAAATGGGAAAAATATATATATATATATATGGTCGATATGGGGGTATGAGTTAAATAAAACAAAGATATTTCATGACAGCGTTGCGCCGTCCGGATAAACTGCGGCGATTCCGCGACGGTATGTGCGCGGTAGTGGGTATGGTAAGGAAGAAAAAGAACATGGAACTGCAGTGGGGACGGTCGATTGCGGCCGGTGCAGTGGATTGTTGGAAAAGGGGTATGAATGGCCAACAGTGACAATGGTCCGGTAGACGCACGTACGGTTGCGAGCCAGCTCGACGCGACCGATGGCGTAATCCTCGACATGCTTGAAAAGGATGGCCGAGCCACGCTGTCCCACCTTTCCGAGGCGACAGGCCTGTCCGTGTCCGCCGTGCAGTCGCGCGTGCAGAAGCTTGAGCGTCGCGGCGTGATCCGCGGCTACAAGGCGGTTATCGACGACGAGCGCCGCGGCCTTGCGGTGAACGCCTACATCGCGGTCACGCCCATCGATTACTCCCAGGAAGCCGAGATTCCAGACAAGCTCAAAAACATCGACGGCATCATGTCCTGCGATTCCGTCGCCGGTTCGCCCAGCTTCATGCTCACCGTTCGCGTCGAATCGCGCAAGCTCGAAGAGCTGTTGAACCTCATCCATCGCACGGTGTCGGTCAGCACCGAAACCACCATCGTGCTGCAGCGTTACTTCGCGAAGTGACCGCTGTTCGGCAGATGCCGCGGTAGGGTGCGCGGTAGGCTTATACCCATGAGCGACAGCGAACATGACTGGCTTCGGCCAGAAGAAGAAACCGAATCCGAAACCATCATCGACGCGCGCACCGCGCAGAACAACCCCGAAGTGGCCGATGTGGTGGCTAAAATCGCCTCGCTGCGCCAATCGATAGACAATGTCGACACCGCCATCGTCTCGCTGCTGGCGGAACGGTTCAAATACACGTCGCAGGTGGGTGTGCTCAAGGCGCGTGCGGGCTTCGCGCCGGCCGATTACCAGCGTGAACATGCCCAGATCGAGCGTCTGCATCGCATTGCCGACGAAGCCGGACTGGATCCGGAAATCGCCGAAATGTACCGCGAATTCGTGGTGACCGAGGCCAAGCGCCGCCACAAGCGCATCGCCGAAAACGGGGGAGACCCGGGCGTACTCGACGTTTTCGCCTGAGCCGTCCGTTTTCTGCGCGCCCCGCGCGAACGTCCATTGCCGACGGGCATGCCGGGCACTACATTAAATGCCTTGGAAAGTTGTTTCGATTGCGATTGAGAGGTCCGGCATGCGCCACGCCACCGCGAACCGTCCATCCGGTGCCCGACGCCCGCTTGCCGCGGCGATCGCGGTCGCCGTCATCACCGCCGCTCCCGTCGCGGCAGTCGGCGTGAACGACGCGATATCGGCCTTGCAACAGAATGGGCAGTACGCGGCCGATGCATCGCATGATGACGTGATGAGCGCCTACACCTCCATCGACAAACCAGGCCGCCTTTTCCTGACCAACAGCGGATCCTCCACGTCGAAACGCGTTCCCAAAGGCGTTGTCGCATTGCCGTGGAAAATATCCGCCTCCTTCACCCTCAACGGGCCCGACGTAAGCGTTTCCGACGTTTCCGGCGCTTCCGGCATGATCGGCATACGCATCGCCCTGCATGCCACGAAACCCGACGTGACCGCCAATCTGACGCCAATCGTCGCCTTCACCATTCCCGGACGCGTCGGCAGTGACGTGACCGCCGATGACGGCGTGCTCGTCTCATCCGACAACACCTCGACCCTGGTGGCTGCGGTCGGCAAACCGGGCGAGGACCTGACCTTCAACGCCTACGTGACGGCGAAGCACTTCACCATGAGCTCACTGTCCATCGCCGCGGTGGAAGGCAACGTTCAGCAATCACTGCCTGACCTGACCAAGCGCGCAACCACCTTGGTGGACGGTCTGACCAACGTCGGCTCGCAACGCAACCGCAAGCTCATCGCCCAACTGGAACAGCTCAGAGACAACGAGAAAGTGCTTGCCAAACAGACCATCGCCGTACGTTCCAAAGCGCACGATCAGGCGTTCGACGGCTACATCGACGCGTACGTGGGCTCATACACCACGCATCTGTCCGGTTCGATCGGCAACGCCACACAGCTTCCCGCCATTCTCGGCACCGCGTCCGAACTGAACGGCGATACCTCCGTAGCTAAATCCGTGGCAGACCTGGCCAACGCCGTCAACGACGTGAGCGCCGCATACCGGCATATCGGCGCGGCCGACGCCGTCGACGAGGTGATTCGCACCATCGAACAGCGTGGCACATCCGGCTTGGTGAACGAGCTCACCAAGCGCGCCGGCGAGGAACAACAGCGCGGCTCCAAAGACTACAGTGCCGGCCAATCGCAGCTGTCCGCGGCCATGATCCCGTATTCGATGGATTTCACCGACGCATACACGGCTCGGCTTAAGGAACTGGGCGCCACCGCAGGCACGGCTGGCAGCTACGAAACCCAGGCGATCGCCGACGTGCGTGCCGGCATCAAAGACAATGAGAAGCTCAAAACCGCGTCCGACAAGGTGTCCGCGGCGATGACCGCGTTGGCGGACGCCAGCGAGCACACCGGACAGGCCAGCGCATTCCACCAGATCGTGCTGCGATTCGCCGACCAGCTGGATTCGGATGACGACACGTCCGAATCGGGCGCTGCCGATGACGCTTCTGTGCTGGACACGTTGCGTTCCGCCTCCGCCAGCCAATCGTTGTGCGCGAAAGCCGAGAAACGGCGGTCCCGTGCGCAACGCAAGGCCGAACGCGCGCAGGCGAAGAACAACACCGCCGATTCGACCAGCTTGGTCGATGACAAGAACGCCATCAGCATGGATGATGTGATGAGCTACGCGGGCGGACTACGTCCGTCGTTCGGCGCCGCAGCGGACACCACGTCGAAGAATGTGGCGAAAGTCGGGGGAGTGGACGGCTCTTCGAAGAACAGCGGTGGCGATTCGTCCGACGGTTCGGCGGATTCGTCCGCCAGCTCGCTACCAATTACCGGCTATGGCTTGGCGAAAACCGGTTTCACGCCGGATAATGGCGATTTGATTGACGAGACGGTCGAATTGGCCGCCGCTGCGGAAGTTTTCGACGATGCGCTGCAGGCTGGATTGGGTGGGAACGGTTCCGGAAATTCGTCCGCTGGCCCGCAGTACCTCCTGTCCGTTCCGGTGCTGTAGAGCACGCGGTTTGTGCGATGCGCTAAATCCGATAGTGCTCCGTCGCTTACGTGGTACGTTTCGGGGTTTTTGATTGCGATTTCCGCCTCTGCTTGTGCATTCGTTGAGATTACGCCCATAAAAACCATTTTTCGCGTACGGGTTTGTGCGCAGGGGCAGGAATGTACGCTGAGAACAGCCGAGAACGGGATAAGGACGGTTCTATGCGCGTACGTCTTGCGATTTAGGGCGATTCTGCACGGACGTGAGCAAAAGGGGATATGATTTCGACCGTTTTGCCTGCGATTTATACCCCTTTTCGCTCACGAAAGCATTTTTCCCGCGATTTTGACTGAATATGAGCAAAAGGGGGCACGGTTAGTTGCAGACAGTGACGGGATATACGAGGGGCCTCTCCTTCATGCAAAGGAAAGGCCCCTCGTATGTGGGTGAAGTGAGCGGCTGCGCTACAAAAGCCGCTGGCGGCTCACCTCAGAGACTCACTTCTTCGGTTTCTTGGCCGGCGGTTCGCCTAGCTCGCTTTCGGCGACCGTCACATCGGCGGCCTCGTCCTCACCCTCGGCGGCAGCCGGTGCGGTGAAGGCGATCGGTCCGGTCACGCGACCAGCTTTGGCGATATCGCCCAGCGCGGCCTCGATGGACCCGCGCACATCGTCGGCAACGGCAAGCGTCACAGACAAGATCGGGGTCTTCATCGAAACCTTGGCCTTCGACTTGATGCCACGCAGCGCGGCCAGAGCCTCACCGGCATGAGCAAGCAGATCGGCGGATGCGTCGCCGGCGGCGGCCGCGTACACGTCGGCCACAGGCCATGCTGCGCGGTGCACGGAGCCTTCGCCCTCATGCATCCAGCTCCACACTTCTTCGGTGGCATACGGCAGGTACGGGGCCAGCAGGCGCGCGAACGCATCAAGACCCAGGCCCAGCGTGGTGCGTGCGGACTTCACCGCGGCCTCGCTCGGCACGTTGCCGGTGGAATCGGCGGTGCCGTAGGCGCGGTTCTTGACCAGCTCGATGTAGTCGTCGCAGAACTGCCAGAAGTAGTTCTCGATGACTTCCAGAGCCTTGGAATGCTCGTAGTTGTTGAGATCGTCGGTGGCTTCGCGGACCACGGCGGCCATCTTGGACATCGCGGAACGGTCGATCGGCTCGGTCACGTCGGCCGGGTTCCATGCGGCGACTGCCGGAGCGCCCACGTGATGGTTCTCGTCCTCACGGCCGATGGCCAGCGCGAACTTGGTGGCGTTGAGCAGCTTGATGGCAAGACGACGGCCGATCTTCATCTGGCCTTCGTCGTACGTGGCGTCCAGGCCCAGACGTGCGGCGGCGGCCCAGTAACGCACCGCGTCGGCGCCGAACTGCTTGATCGGCTTGTCCGGCACGACCACGTTGCCCTTGGACTTCGACATCTTCTTGTGGTCCGGATCGAGGATCCAGCCCGACAGCGTGGTGTTGGCCCACGGCAGGCACTTGTTCTCCAAGTGCGCGCGGTCCATGGTGGAGAATAGCCAGGTGCGGATGATGTCCTGGCCCTGCGGACGCAGATCCATCGGGAAGGTGGCATTGAAGATCGCCTGGTTCTCCTCGCCCGGCTCCTCCCAGCGGGTCACGATCTGCGGGGTGAGCGACGAGGTGGCCCAGGTGTCCATGATGTCCGGCTCGGCGGTGAAGCCGCCCGGCACGTCACGCTGGTCCTCGGTGTAGCCTTCCGGCACATCGTCGGTCGGATCGATCGGCAGACGGTCCTCGCTCGGGGTGATCGGATGGTCGTAATCGGCGGTGCCATCCTCCTTCACCGGGTACCACAGCGGGAACGGAACGCCGAAGAAGCGCTGACGGGAGATTAGCCAATCGCCGTTCAGGCCGTGCACCCAATTTTCGTAACGCACGCGCATGAAGTCCGGGTGGAAGTTCAGTTCCTTGCCGCGTGCGATGAGCTCGGCGTTCAGCTTCTCGTCGGTGCCGCCGTTCTTCAGGTACCACTGGCGGGAGGTGACGATTTCGAGCGGCTTGTCGCCCTTCTCGTAGAAGTTCGTCATACGCTTGGTCGGGGTCGGCTCGCCGTCCAGATCGCCGGCAGCGCGCAGCTCGTCGACGATGACCTTACGTGCGGAGAACGTGGTCTTGCCCGCGGTCTCCTGGAAGATACGCTTGCCTTCCTCGGATTCGATCCAATCCGGGGTGTCCATGACGATGCGGCCGTTGCGCTGGATGATGGAACGCAGCGGCAGGTTCAGATCGCGCCACCATTCGACGTCGGTCACGTCGCCGAACGTACAGCACATGGCGATGCCGGCGCCCTTGTCCATTTCCGCCGCCTTATGCGCCAGAATCGGCACCTTCACGTGGAACAACGGGGAGTAGACGTACTGGCCGAAATACTGCTTGTAACGCTCGTCGTCCGGGTGCGCGATCAGCGCGCCGCAGGCGGCCAGCAGTTCCGGACGGGTGGTCTCGATGTAGATCGGGGTGCCGTCTTCGAAACGGAACGCCACCTTGTGGTAGAAGCCCGGATATTCGCGCGATTCCAGTTCGGCCTGGGCCACTGCGGTCTGGAACGTCACGTCCCACAGACCCGGAGCGTCCTTCTGATACGCTTCGCCACGGGCCAGGTTGCGCAGGAACGCCTTCTGGGCCACGCGCTGCGGATGCTCGCCGATGGTGTGGTAGGTCTGCGACCAGTCGATGGACAGGCCGAGGGAGCGCCACAGCGCCTCGAACTGCTTCTCGTCCTGGGCGGTGAGCTTCTCGCACAGCTCGATGAAGTTCTTACGGGAGATCGGCACCTGGTCCTTGGCGTCGATCTTCTTGCCGTCCGTACCCTCGAACGGCGGCACGAAATTCGGATCGTACTTCAGGGACGTATCCACGCGCACGCCGTAATAGTTCTGCACACGGCGTTCGGTCGGCAGGCCGTTGTCGTCCCAGCCCATCGGGTAGAACACGTCGTAGCCGTTCATGCGCTTGAAACGTGCGATCACATCGGTGTGCGTGTAGGAGAACACGTGGCCGACGTGCAGGTGGCCCGAAACGGTGGGCGGCGGGGTATCGATGGAATAAACGGCCTTACGGTCGCGGGTGCCCTGGAACTTGTAGACTCCGCTCTCGTCCCAGACTCCGCGCCACTTGTCTTCGAGACCGTCCACGCCGACCTTGTCGGGCAGCGGCGTGAGGTTCGCGTTGATGGTGTTATCTTGGCTTTCAGTCATAGTCGCTAGTCTAGAAAGCGAATGTGACAACTGCCGTCGTATCAGCGCCTATCGAACCGAATGCCGGAATCGCAGGCAAATCGCGGAAAATCCACATAAAAAACCGTGGAAAAATCAGTGCAGCGTCAATCTGTTCAACGGCAGCAGACGGTCGGTCAGATTCTTCGGATACCCCTGCAGCCCATCGGAAACGGCAAGGAAGTTCTTGCGCGTGTACAGCCAGTCGCTGGCCGCGTTTTCGCTGACGGCGCGCGCGTAATCGCGCATGCGGGCCTGATAATCGTTGTCGTTGGTCGCGGCCATGGCATTGGCGTAAGCCTGCTGCGCGTCGCCGTTCTCGAAATGGAACACGGACTGGCCGTTGTCGAAGACGCTTGCGTCACCTTCGTCGCTCATGGTGGTCAGCGCGATGTTATAGGTGCCGGCGTTCATGCGTTCCGTCACGTCCGCGGCGGAATCGAGCACTTCCAGATTGGTGTTGATATTGAGGTTTTCGATGGCGGTTTTCACGTCGTTGCCGATGCTTTCGTATTCCTTCGGCACCAGAATGTCGATTGGCGCGATGTAGTTCACTCCGAAATACGTGCGCATCCGTTGCCCCTGTTCGAGGTTGTAGGGGTACAGTCCGCTCAGGTCCTCATACCCGTCTTCCAGCGGGCTGATCGGCCCTCCCAGCGGCGCGTACGCGTCGGGCGCGTTCTTGGCGATGGTCTTCGCATCGATGGCGTATCGCGTCATCTTGCGGATCTGCTCGTCGGAGAAGGGGCTGTTGTTGTCGTTGTTGAACGCGAGCATCACCTTGTCGAAGCTGATGCCGCTGTCCGCGGTAATACCGTTGGTTTTGCCCAGTTCCGAGGCGGTTGAAGCGCTCAGCGGCAGCGTCATGCTGATTTTGCCGGCTTTCATGGCATCGGCCATGGATTCCTCGTTGGCGTAGTAGTAGAGCGTCACTTGCGATGATGCGGCTTTTTTGCCCCAATACGAGTCGTTGCGTTGCAGCACGATTTGCGATTGGTCCGCGGTTGACACGGTGAATGGTCCCGATCCGACCGCCGATTTCGCATAGTTGGTTTTGCTTTCCGCGTCGTACACGACGCCTGCACGGCCGGCCAGCGCGCGCAACAGCCGCGGATTCGGCTTGGCGAGCGTGATGACCACCGTATTCGCATTGGGATTGGTGATTTCCTTCAGATCACCAAGCTGGTCGGCTCCCACGTAATGGTTGTTGACGGCGTTCTGCAGCGACCAGACCACGTCGGACGAGTCGAGTTTGTGCCCATTGGCGAACGTCATGCCGCCGTTCAACGTGAACGTGTACGTGAGACCGTCGTCGGAAGCCTGCCAGGAGCTGGCGATTCCCGGCTGCAGCTTGTTGGTTTCGCTACGTGACACCAGCGTTTCGTATACGTTGCCGAGCAGCGCTTGCTCCACGGCGGTGCCTTGTTCGGTGCGGATGTCAAGCGATTTCGGCGCATTGCCTTCGATGCCGACGGTCACCGACGAGTCGGAGACGAGCGTGCCGAAGGATGTGATGGGATTCTTGCGGCCTGTCAGCGACAGTCCCAGCCACAGCAGCACACTGAGCACGATCGCGACGCCGAAGAAGATCAGCCAGCGCGTCGCCTCGGCTTTCAGATTACGTTTCCGCCCGTTTTCATCCATGCACCCGAGTCTAGTTGACGCGTGCTACACGCCCGATGGCCGGGTGCGATTCGACGGAGTGCCGGCGCGGCGGCTGGCATGCGTCGGAATCACGCGGCGAACGCGCCCGGACACGTGTCGTTGAGGGGGCAGTCGGCGCAATCCGGTTTTCGCGCATGGCAGATGGCACGGCCATGCAATATCAAACGGTGAGACAGATCGGTCCATTCTTCGGGAGGGAAGCAGGCGGTGACCTCACGTTCGATGGCCACCGGGTCAGGGGAGGGGCTCGCCCAGTCGGACCGCCACCGCAATCGCCCAGTCACACGAATCACATGCGTGTCCACAGGAAAACCGGGCACGCCGAACGCGTTGCCCAACACCACGTTCGCGGTTTTGCGGCCCACGCCCGGCAGGCTGACCAGCGAAGCCATATCGGCCGGCACCTCGCCCCCGAATCGCACGCACAACTCATGCGACAGCCCGATGATATTGCGCGCTTTCGTACGGAAGAAGCCGATGGTGCGGATGATGTCCTCGACGTGCTCGGGATTCGCGGCGGCAAGCTCCGCCGGACCGGGATATTCGCCGAACAGTTCCGGCGTGACCATGTTCACGCGCTTGTCGGTGGTCTGCGCGCTCAACACCGTAGCCACCAGCAGTTCGAAAGGAGAATTGAAGTTCAACGCGCATTTCGGATCGGGAATCTCCACGCACAACTGCTCGTATTCCTGATGCATGCGCGCGATCCGCGCCTTCTTCGATTCCCGAGGCATGCCTCCCAGCCTACCCCTCGCATGCGGACGAACGCGGGAAACCTGCGGAAACGTCGCAATCGGCAAAAACAGCGAAAATCCATCGAAAAAACGACAGAAAATCAGCAAAAAACAACAGAAAATCAGCGAAAGGCCAATGAAAACAAACGAAACCCGTCGAACATCAACGGAATGATCGCAAGAAAAAAGTCAGCTTTCGCCGGACTCGCCGTGAGCCGCATCCTTGGCCGCGGCCTCATGCTCATTCTCTTCCGGCGGATCGAAACGATAGCCGACGTTGCGCACGGTGCCGATGAGATGCTCGTACTCGCCGCCCAGCTTGGCGCGCAGACGACGGATATGCACGTCCACAGTGCGGGTGCCGCCGTAATAGTCGTAGCCCCACACCTCCTGCAGCAGCTGCGCGCGCGTGAACACGCGGCCCGGATGCTGCACCAGATACTTGAGCAGCTCGAACTCCTTGTACGCCAAGTCGATCGGATGGCCGTGCAGACTGGCCGTATAGCCATTCGTATCCACCACCAAATCGCCGGAACGGATCAGACCATCCTCGTTCTGCACGCCCTGCTCGCCCGAACCGGATGCCGCGTTGACCGGCGCGTTGCCACGTTCGGAAACCAGGCGCAAACGCCCCTCCACCTCGGCGGGGGACGCCGTAGCCACCACCACATCGGCAATGCCCCACTGCGAATTGACCACGGTGAAGCCGCCCTCGGTGAGAATGAGCACGATCGGCGTGGACAGTCCCGACGCGTGAATCAGACGGCACAGCGTTTTGGCGGTGGCCAGGTCGTCACGCGCATCAAGAAACAGAATGGTGTTCTCCGGCATCTTCACCAGGCTGGCCGCATCCATCGGCAACACGCGCACGCGGTGGGAAAGTAGCACCAACGAGGGGAGAACGGTAGCTGGATCGCTAGCGAACGTCATAAGCGTAAGATCCGTCACGTCAGCTCCCTTTTGTTCTAAACTGATGCCGCGATTGTACACGCAAAATGTATTATCGGCGTTTCATCGATTGTAACTGAAGTATGTGGACACATACGGCTACATTTATTCATATTGCATACGTATTGACCACAATATGAAAAGGGGGTCCGAGATGACCGCTCCGCAGGCCGTTTCCCAGCAAAACCCGTCGAAGGTCGCTTTCGGCAAAGTATTGGCGATCCAGATCGTCGCGTACGTGGTATTGGTGGCGCTCGCGCTCGTTCCCGGCATCGCATACGGCGATTCCGCCAATCCCGCCGTGGTGCCGTTCACCATCATCGGATCACTGGCGATGATCGCGCTGCTGGTAGTGTTCAGCCCGTTCCGCGACGGCACCGCCGGACACGTGATCGCCGTCATCGCCGGCCTGCTGTCGGTGGTGTGCGCCACGACGATGACGCTCGGACGGGCGATTTTCGCCGCCGACGCGACCGGCGGCAAGGACTTCTCCATGGAGGACGGCTGGATCGCCGGCGTCGGCGGCCTGCTGATCCTGCTGATCGTGATCTCCTTCGGACGCCAGATGGCCCGCGAAAACCGCACGCACCTCATCCGCTCGCTGTCGCACAGCGTGGTCGAAGGCGTCGCCATGATCGCCAGCACGGGCTGGTGCTTCCTGCCGGTGCTCCTGCCGACAACGCATTCCAGGGCCGCCGCCATGTCCGCTGCCTCCGGAGCCACGGTGGACATGTTCAGCAACGTGACCATGACATGGGTCGTCGCCGCGATCGTGACGGTATTGGTGGCCGTGGCGCTCACCGTGTGCTCGTACTTCTGGCACCGCGACGCCGACCCCGAGCCGGATGCGCGTTCGCCGTGGATCGGCCTCGCACTGCTGCCGGTCATGCTGACCGGTCTCGCAGTCGGTCTGGCGGCGCTCGCCATCGTCGTGCTGTAAACGGCTGTTCTAATGACAAAGCCCGTAATCGCAATGATTACGGGCTTTTATTATGTTGGATTGGCAGTCAACCGAGGAATCCGAGATGCTCGAACAGCACCTTCACGCCGATAAGAATCAGCACGATGCCGCCGGCGATCTGCGCGGGCTTCTGCCACCGCGAGCCGAACGCGCGGCCGATATACAGGCCGGCGGCGGAGAACAGGCCGGTGGTGATGCCGATGATGACCACCGACAGCCAGATGTTGAGCGTCATGAAAGCGAAGCTCACGCCGACCGCGACTGCGTCGATGCTGCAGGCCACGGCGAGCGGCAGCATGTGCTTCCAATCGAATTCAGGGGTTTCCTTGGCGTTCTCCTCGTCCTCTTCGAACGCCTCGCGTACCATATTGCCGCCGATTAGGGCGAGCAGGCCGAAAATGATCCAATGGTCCACGGCGGTCACGTATTTGCTGAACGTGCTGGCCGCGAAATAGCCCAGCAGCGGGAACAGCGCCTGGAATCCGCCGAACCACAGGGCGGTTTTGAGCGCGTCCAGACCGCGCAGCTTCTTGACGGTCAGGCCTTTGCCGATGGAGACGGCGAACGTGTCCATGGACACGGACACGCCAATAAGCAGAATCTGAATGAGCATAGCTGGTGAAAAGGTTCATCCCGCCGGTCTCCCCACGGGATGGGCCTCGACGGATTGCGTTCCGCCTACGCCTAGGAGTACCGACACAGAACTGCCGCACGCGGATCGATGGTGTCCCGCGGGCTTTGAATTCAGCGAATACTGTTCGCATGCCGTAAATTACAAGCCACCACTATAACGCACAAGCCGCCCTTGAAACAAGAGCGGCTTGTTATCGTCTATCGTCGAGTCGGAATTATTTCGACTCACTTCTCGCTTCCGCATGCTGCGCATGCGGCTTCGCCGCATAGCTGCTCACTTCGGCTACTGACAGCGCACCGCGCTGTCAGCTTCACGCCTCAGCGAGGCGCTTGCGGGCTGCGACGATTTCCTCCTCGGCCTTAGCGGCACCGGTCCAGTAGTCGCCCGGCTTGACTTCCTTGCCCGGCTCCAGAGCCTTGTACTGCTCGAAGAAGTGCTTGATTTCAGCCTTGTGGTACTCGGACACGTCGTCGACGTCCTTGATGTCGTCGAAGCGGACGTCGGCCGGCACGCACAGCACCTTGTCGTCTCCACCGGCCTCGTCGACCATGTGATACAGGCCGACGGCGCGGCACTCAACCACGCAGCCCGGGAACACGGAGTTCGGAATCATGACCAGGGCATCGAGCGGATCGCCGTCCTCGCCCAGGGTACCGTCGATGTAGCCGTAGTCATCCGGGTAGCCCATGGAGGTGAACAGGGTACGGTCCAGGAACACGCGACCGGTCTCGTGATCCACTTCGTACTTGTTCTTGGAACCGCGCGGGATCTCCACCACGACGTTGAAGGTTTCTGCCATTGTTTTCTCCTTGATCGAATGATCAGCAGTAGTTCGTTACTTAGAATACCCGCTTTCGCGCCATATCGGCACCATTTTCCGGATACCTATATGAATGGTGCTCAGTGCTGGGGAGATAAGGCGTGATGCGCTCGCTGGTCAACATCTTTTTGGCCGATTGTGATTGACTATCCTGCCTTGGAACGTTGGAAGAACAATTCCGTAGGTGGTTTTGCTCTTCCGTAGGTGGTTGGCTCTGGTATCCCTGCGGCAAAAAGGCTTGATTTCAGCCATTCTGTTTGCGTGGATTGACCGGAGAGCACCTACGGAATCAAAAAAACCACCTACGGAATGCACAAAGCCGGGTTGAAAACGTGAGAAACGTCTTCAACCCGCCCTTGATCTATGTGTTTTGCGCTGGCTGGGTGCTAGGCAGAGTGCCTAGCACCCAAACTCACTCAGTCCTCGACCACCGTCAGCACGTGCGCCACGTCGGCCCACGGTGCCAGCGAAACGTAGTTGTCCCAGCTCCACTCGAACTCGCGTCCGGTCAGCTCGTCGCGCACCTTGAGCGGCTTGTCGGTGGCGAAACCGAAGTCGGGCAGTTCGATGTGGACGATGGACTGATGCGCGTTGTGGCCGTCGAGGTTCACCACCACGATCACCGTATCCGGCTTGCCGGTACCGGTAAGCTCGGCCGGGGTCTGGCGCAGGAACGCCACCACGCCCGCGTCGTCGCTCGGCAGGACGTGCAGGTTGTGGTAGCTGCGGCATGCCGGATGCTCGGAACGGATTTTGTTGAGCGAGGTGAGCAGCTCGGAGATGCCGTACTTGTCGGCCTCGTCCCAATCGCGCACCTTGACTTCGTACTTCTCGTTGTCGATCTGCTCTTCGAAGCCCGGACGCTGCTTGTTCTCGATCAGCTCATAGCCGTTGTAGATGCCCCAGCTCGGAGAGCCCATCGCGGCGAGCACCGCGCGCACCGCGTGACCGGCGATACCGTTGTCGCGCAGGTAGGCGGTCATGATATCCGGCGTGGACGGCCAGAAGGTGTTGTGCTGGTAGAAACCACCGTCGCCGTTGGTCTCCTCCAAATACTCCTCAAGCTCCTCCTTGGTGTTGCGCCACGGGAAGTAGCAGTGCGACTGCGTGAAGCCGGCATAGCTCAGCGCGCGCATCATGCCCGGACGGGTGAACGCCTCGGCCAGGAACAGCGTCTCCGGATGCTTCTTCGTCACGGCGGCGATCACGTCCTGCCAGAAACGCACCGGCTTGGTATGCGGGTTGTCCACGCGGAAGATCGTCACACCAGCCTTGACCCACAGGTCCATGATGCGTTCAACCTCGGCCTCGATGCCTTCCATGTCGGCGTTGAAATCGATCGGATAGATGTCCTGGTACTTCTTCGGCGGATTCTCGGCGAATGCGATCGTTCCGTCCGGCTTGGTGCGGAACCAGTTCGGATGCTGTTTGACCCACGGGTGGTCAGGCGAGCACTGCAGCGCGAAGTCGAGCGCCACTTCGATACCCAGCTTGTGCGCGTAATCGCAGAACGCCTTGAAATCGTCCATGGTGCCGAGCAGCGGGTCGACGGTGTCGTGGCCGCCCAGCTCGGAGCCGATGCCGAACGGGGAGCCCGGGTCGAACGGTCCGGCCACCAGCGAATTGTTGCGGCCCTTGCGGTTGGTCACGCCAATCGGGAAGATCGGCGGCAGGTACACGATGTCGAAGCCTTCGGCCTTCGCGCGGTCGAGGCCGGACAGCGCCGTCTTCAGCGTGCCCTGCACGATCTTGCCGTCGGCGTCGAAATACGCGCCTTCGGAACGCGGGAAGAACTGGTACCATGCGGCGAAGCTCGACTTCGGACGCTCCACGCGGAAGCGCTGCGGATTCGACGCGCTCAGGCCGTCGCGCAGCGGATTGGTTTCATGCAGGCTTGCGATTGCGTCGGTGGTCGCTGCGGCAAGACGCGCGGTCGCGTCGAGCGACTTGTCGGCAACGGTCTTCGCCGCTTCGCGCAGCGTCTTCTTGTCGTCGGCGGTCAGCTTGGAATCGCGTGCGCCAGCCCAACGTTCCAGCAGCTGCGCGCCGGATTCCAGCGCGTTCTCCACATCGTCGCCGACCTCGACCTTGATTTGCGCGTCGTGCAGCCAGGAAGCGTACGTATCCTCCCAGCCTTCGACCACGATGTGCCATTCGCCGAGCTGCTTCTTGACGTCGGCGTAGCCGTCTTCCCACGGCTTCAGGTCGCTGTGGTCGCCGATCTTGACCATCGCTTCCCAGCGGTCCAGGCCGGGGTTGGTGCAGATCATGGGGAAGCGGGCCTTCTCGGTGCCGCGCGTGTTGCGCACGGACACGGTGGCACCGGCCTTGGTGCGGCCTTCGATGAACACCTGCGCGGTGACCTTGAATGCCTCGCCAAGCTCCACGCGGGCCGGGTACAGGCCGTTTTCGGCGGACGGAGTGATGTCAAGAACGTTTACGCGGCCGAACTGTTCCGGGCTGGTGCGGTTGATGATAGGTGCTGGAGTTTCGCCGACGGTTCGCTTCGTTGCGGTTTTCGGCTTGGAAGTGCGCTTGGTGGTTGGTTTTTTGGTTGTCGTCTTCGCGGTTGATTTCGCGGCTGTCCTCGTTGTCTTTGTGGCCGCTGCTTTAGCTGTTGTCTTTGCTGTTGCCTTTGTGCGCGGTGTCGCGCTTGATGATGTTGCTTCATTCATATAGCCGATTATAGAGGTAGTTGTGTTCTTTTTGTGATTTCCCTTTTCGTAACGATTACGGCGATGTGGCTACAAGTGCTTTCTTCAAATACTTTTGGTAAAGCGTTTTAATACATGATTTGCGATTATGTTCGATTATGAAGGCTACAGCGGCATGACCATACGTTGTGCGCGTCGGTTGCGTTCGATATGTATGGGGACTTTATATAAAAGGAGCGAGACGTCCTAGAAAAACAAAAAACCGGAAACCAAAAGGTTTCCGGTTTCAATTGGTAGCGGGGCATGGATTTGAACCTTGGACCTCTGGGGACACCAGAGGTCCAAGGTTCAAATCCATGGGGCTTCTGAGCTTATCCAAGCTCAGTTTAGCCGCGTGAAGATCAGGATGCCCATGATGGATCATGAGGAACAAAATCAGCGCACCGGTCCCATGGCGCAAAAGCATCGAAGGGTGGACTGACACCCTTAGGGCGGCCGGCCTATCAGCACAAACCATCAAAAGCCGACGATACAAGATGATCCATCTATCATGGCTACTCATGCCGTCAGGCCCCAAAGACGTGACCACGGAGCAGATTGTGCAGGTCTTTGCGCGACAACAATGGAAACCGGAGACGCGCAAAGCATACAGGAACACCATATCGTCGTTCTTCCGATGGCTGCATAAAAGCGGCAGACGGTCGGATGATCCGAGTCTGGACGTGCCAAGGGTGAAGAAGCCGCACGCGCATCCCAGACCATGCCCGGACCGTTACATCGCTGCGGCGATGGAGATGGCCACGCCGTCGGAAAGACTCATGATCCGGCTGGGCGCGGAGTGCGGACTGCGGCGTGGCGAGATTGCGCGGGTCCACAGCGATGACGTGGTGGCCGACAGCGCCGGCCGGTCATTGATCGTGCGCGGCAAAGGCGACAAGCAGCGCATAGTGCCGTTGCCGGATGATCTGGCCGGCATCATCATGGACGCGCATGGCTACCTGTTCCCCGGCCGGTTCGGAGGCCACGTCGAAGAATCATATGTCGGCGACCACATCAGCCATCTGCTGCCAGACGGATACGGCGCACACACGCTGAGGCACAGATTCGCCACGGTGACGTATGCGACGACGCATGATCTCTTCGTCGTGGCCGAACTGCTCGGCCATGAGTCTGTGGAGACCACAGAGCATTACGTGGCCATGCCCGATGGCCGTTTACGTGCGGCAACGGCTGCCGTCAGACTTGACGTTTAGGCCGCGTGGCGTGCCGAGAGCCGTGCTTTCTTGGTGCGAGCCGCCTTCGTCACGTCGTTGTCCTTCCAGTAGCACCAGATGGCGCTGCCGGCTGTCCATGCGAGGCTTACGAGCTGCGTGATGGTCGTGTCATCGATGTTGAGCACCGGATGGCCGAACATCGTCAATGCCTGGTTGACGAGCGCGAGCAGGAGCACGAGGAATCTTGAGACCGTCCCGCTGTCGATTTTCGGTGTCGTGGCCGGCATGTCTTCGGCCACATCATCATCGGTGGCGGTGACGGTGGCCCCTTGTGGGGTCTGTCCATCGATCGGCAGCATGCCGAGTCGCGCGGTGGTGTCGGTCGATGGCAGGCGGTTTTCCGTGGTGTCGGTCATGAGTTTCCTTCCAGTTTGGCGATTTTTTCGGTGAGTGCGGTGATCTGCTGCTGTTGCGCCTCGATGGTCTTGGTGAGTTTGTCGATGCGGTTCGGAATCTCGAAGCAGATTGTGTTGTAGATGTTGCCGCCCGGCGCGCTGCCCCTGTAGTTGTAGGTCATGATGCTTGCGCAGATTCGAGACGGCAATTCATAGGTGAGCAGGTTGTACATGTTGCCGCCAGGTGTTGCGTTCTTCCCGTTGGGCTTGTAGGCCCAGTTCCATACTTCGTCTCCTGCGTTTGACATGGAGCCTCCTTCGAGTATCTGATTTGCTTTGTCGATGATCTGCTTGTATGGCAGGCCGTTGGGCGCGAGGTCGGGGCATGAGAGGTGGTCTGTGCCTGGGATCTCCCGGTGTAGCCATACGTTGCCTTTCAGCCCGTCGTGCCACAGTTTCGTCCACCCGTACCTGCGCGCGATGTCGGCGCAGAGGCGCGCGCTTGCGTCGATGCACTCCTGGGTGCAGACCGCACCGTTGGCCATTCCTCCCTCATGCTCGATGCTGATGGTCGAATTGTTAGATGCCCAGTTCGCGTCGGAATAGCTGCCGTCGAGTTCCGACACGTATTGGTGGATCTCTCCGGTCGCGCCGATGCCGTAGTGTGCCGATGCCCGGCTCGACTGGCTGGCGAACGTGGCATCGGTGCCGGCGAGGTATCCGACCATGATGTGCAAAGTGATGTGCGTGACGCCGTAGCCGTTGCGGCCAACGTAATGGTTCGGGCTTCCTTTCCAGATGATGCCGCTCATGTTGGCTCCTTCTACTCGCGGAAAAGGTCTTCAGGTGGTTCCGGCGGCGGTGGCGGGGCGCGCCTGTAGATGTGGTCGATGAGTTGCCGGTTCCATTGCCACAGGCGTTGGTTGTCGGCCTGCATCTTCTGCGCGAGCCGGTAGGCTTCCATCTTGTTCTTCGCGGCGGCCGAGAGGGTGGAGACCAGTGCGCCGACTACCGCGCCGACCGCGCCGACGATGGCGATGATGAGATCCGTCATGCCGGGTCGTCCGCGGTGTAGATGAAGACGATCCAGACGTTGATGGCGGCCGTGTTCGACGAGCCTTTGCGCACGATGATCTCGCTCGGTGTGACCGTGACTTCCGAATGCCAGTAGGTGTCTGTCGCAAGGTATGGCTGCATGCAGCCGTTCTTGCCCTGTGTGATGACGTGTGCATCCAGCAGCGTATACATGTTGCTGATGCCCGGTGATGTTCTGGAATTGTTCGCCAGATTCTTGTATTCCCTTACCTGCATGTAGATTCTCCGGCCATCGACCCATTTGCGGCCGGTGTAGATATCTGAGTTGAGTCTCCATACGCCGTTCCATGGCTGGTCGGCGTTCCTGGTCTTGACCCATTGGGTCCCGTCCCATACGTATGGCCCGTTGTCGTCGTTGCCGCCGGTGACGAAACCTGTTTGGCCGGTGACGCCGGTGATCTGCCGAAGGGCTTCGAGGGTGGTGGCGACGGCCGGTTTGACGCCTTCTGGCGTGGTCCTCCGGTCCACTTGGTCAAGCGCCTTCTCGAACGTGTCGGCCATGCTCTTGAACGAGTCCGGTGCGGTTGATACGAGGTCGGAGCCTTCCGGATATGAGAGGCCGTAGATTGGTGTTGTTGCTGTCATTGTGTTCCTTCCTTTTCGGCGGTGGGTGAAGAAGCGTCGATGATCTGGATCATCGAGAGGTCGCAGATGTGCAGGTCGAGCTGCTGCCAGCTGAGGCCGGATGGCAGGTCGGCCCATGTGATGCGGTTTGTCAAGAGCGGTCGAAGCGCGGCGAGCGTCGCTTCCTGGGTGAGTGTCGGTTTGCCGTTGCGCCACCGGTATGAGAGCGTCCCGCCGATGGTCGTGATGGGGCCGGTGAAGGACGGTCGGCCATCTGAGCCGATCAGGGCCGACGCCTTGGCCTTGACGATGACGAACGGGCCGGATGGTGCCGCCTTGTACAGCCATGGCAGCCGTGCCGGGTCGATTCGCGTGCTGTTGAACGTCACTGTCTCCGGGACCATTCGCAGGTCGTGCGATTCGAGCCATTGCGCGACGTTGGCGCGGTCGGTGTCGCTGACGTTCGAGGTGCCGCCGCTGTTCCATACGCCGCCCGAGTCGTCCACGGCAAGCATGTCGGAATCGATGGTGAGGCTCTTCTGCATGGCGGTCAATTGTGGTGGAAGACGGCTCTGGTCTCCCATCGTGATCTCCACGTCGTCGAAAGAGAGCTTGCCGTTGTCCGATTTGACGCGTTTCGCGTTGATGACCACCTGAGTCAAAGGTTCGGTGATGCTCAGATCCGT
>OJQY01000467.1_pt1 | contig 18864 bp, 20 predicted proteins | sample 1599091 | NCBI WGS metagenome assembly OJQY01 (sample SAMN03922524, study PRJEB24848) | human gut metagenome | isolation source: stool sample | host: Homo sapiens | place: Germany | collected 2010-02 | reverse complement strand
ACACCCCTTTTGTTTTTCAGTATATCATACTGTCTAACAAATGGGGTGCAGTTCAACATTGCCCGCGGCTTAATCTTTATTTTGTTCAGCTTAGCTTTGTAAAACGCGCAACCCGCTGCCCGTTTTGCTCTACCGTTTCGGTAAACATATCGTACGGGCGCACCCATAAGCCCTGCTCACCGTACATCGCTTTATAAACGACGAGCCTTTCACCTGTTTCGCTGTGCTGCGCGGTACCGATGACCTCATACTCGTTTCCCTTAAAATGGCGGTAGCGCCCGGGAGTAACCGGGACAGGCTTTTCTTCCTGACAACTTTCCCGCGCGATAGGCCCGCCCTGCGGAAGCTCGAGCTTGAATTCCCCGTTATGAAGGACCAGAATGCGTGCTCCGTTTTGCGGAACAGGAATATTCGCCCAGCCGTTATCCACATTGAATATATCTCCGGTCAGTGCGTCCGTCAGCATTTGATAAGCGCCGTCAACATGAAAGCCAATCCACTGCTCCGAATTTGCCACGTTGAGCGCAATATAAACGGTTTGCCCCTCGCAGCGGCGCATAAAGACGAGCTGCTCGTTTTTGATGACGGTGTTTTCAAAGTCCCCATACGCAAGCGCGGGCAGGGAACGCCGGGCACAGCCAAGCGTTTTAAGAAATGCGCACAGCTCCCCGTCCGCGTCCGGGATTGCGCCGAGGTCCAGGCAGGGGCGCAGCTCTTTATCGCTTTGGTTCGTCCGCGTGCCGTGGATTCCCCATTCGCTTCCGTAGTAAATGGAGGGGACGCCCGGCATTGTGTACAGCACGGTGTAAATATTTTTCAGGTGCGCGCGGTCGCGGCAGTTGTCGCCGATTCGGTTGACGTCGTGGTTGTCGACAAAATTATAGGTGCAAATATTTTTGTAAATGCCGCCCTGCGCAAACTGGCGCTGGAGGGAGTGGGCGATTTCAAAATAATTATGGTCGTTGTGGGAGGAATAAATCCCTTTAAAGCATTCGTAGTTGGTAACGGAATCGAGCATTTCCGGGTTTGCCCAGCGGCTGTAGTCGCCGTGGATGATTTCACCCATCAGCCAGAAATCAGGCTTCTTGTTTTTGCAGAAGCCGCGCAGGGTACGGAAAAAGTCCGGGTCGATGCAGTCGGCTACGTCGAGCCGCAGGCCGTCGATGCCGAATTCATCCATCCACATCCCGATTGCGCCGAGCAGGTGGCTCGTCACCTCCGGGTTGCGCAGGTTTAATTTGACCAAATCATAATGTCCGCTCCAGCCCTCGTACCAGAACGGGTCGCCCATCGGGCTCGAGCCGCCGAAATTGAGGTTCTGGAACCAGCCGCAGTAGGGGGAGGATTCACGCTTTTCCTGCACGTCGCGGAAGGCCCAGAATTCCCTGCCTACATGGTTGAACACACCGTCGAGAATGACGCGGATACCGTTTTCATGCAGCTCCCCGCAAAGCCTTTTAAAGGAAGAGTTGTCCCCAAGGCGCGTGTCGATTTTATAATAGTCCTTTGTGTCATAGCCGTGCCTGCTCGAATCGAACAGCGGGCCGATGTACAGCGCGTTTACGCCCAGCTCCTTTAAATGTGGAATCCATTCGGAGAGCTTGTCGAGCCGGTATTCCACCTTGCCGTCGTTATATTCCGGCGCGCCGCAGAAGCCGAGCGGATAAATATGATAAAAGACAGATTCGTTGACCCAGTTGCCCATAAATAATATCACCTTTGTTCATAAAATTACCGTTGTGCCATGTTTTACAAAACGGAATCATTATTATAGCATAAAGCCCCGCGGCATACAAGGCGGGCAGCTTCTCCTTTGACACAGGACACCCCCCATGCTATAATAGCTTCAATATATTATGGGAGGGAATCACGCAGATATGAACATTTGGCATGACATCGATTCCTCGCGGATTAATCCGAAGGATTTTATGGTCGTTATCGAAATTCCCAAAGGCAGCAAGACGAAATATGAGCTCGATAAGCACACGGGCCTGCTTGAGCTTGACCGGATACTTTACACATCTACGCACTATCCGGCGAACTACGGCTTTATCCCCCGTACATACGCGGACGACTTCGACCCGCTCGACGTGCTGGTGCTCTGCAGCCAGACCGTTTACCCGATGACGCTCATCCGCTGCTACCCGATTGGCGTAATCAGCATGGTAGACAACGGCAGGAACGACGAAAAAATTATTGCGATTCCCTTCAACGACCCAACCTATAACGACTATACGGACATCAGCCAGCTGCCGAAGCATATTTTTGACGAAATGCGCCACTTCTTCTCCGTTTACAAAACGCTTGAAAACAAGGAAACGGCGGTCAACGAGGTGATGGGCTCGCAGGAGGCGGTGCAAATTGTGTCGGCGGCCATTGAGAGCTATAAAGAGAAGTTCAACGTAAAATAAGAGAAACGGGAAGGAACTGCGTTATGATAGACAGACCAAAGGAAATCGATGAGAGAACAGACGGAAAAAAGGTCAGAAACCTGCGCATCGCGCTGTGCGTCTTTTTTGTAATCATTACGGCGTGTATCTCACTGCCGTTCGTTTTGGCGCAGAGCGGGACGCAATACAAGGGGCTTACGGTTATCACCTTTTTCAGCAAAGCGTTCATGAGCGGCAATATCGCTCAGGGGCTTCTGTACCTGATGTTCGGTATTATTCCCGCCGCGGGCTTCTTTATCGCGGTGTTCGACCGAAAGCGCATGCTGAAAGGGATTGCGGGCCTGATTTGTTCCGCTCTTGGCGCTGTTTGGGTGACCTTCTTCGTCGGTCCGGTCAATCTTATGCCGGGCTCCCTGTTTTCTTTGCTCTTGTATATCCTTACCTTTATCCTCTCTGTCATGCTCCTGCTTGCAAAGTCGGTGGAAAACCATGATAAGCTTGAGGCAAAGCAGAAGAAAAAGCAGGAGGAAGAGCATATCGTCATAAAAATGGACAAGAACGGCTCCGCCGCGGCGGAAAAGAAAACGGATAATAAATAATAACCGCAGCAACAAAACGCCCGGACGTTTATTCGTCCGGGCGTTCTTTATGTATTCTTTTGTTCCTGCTCGCGTTTGAGCCTTCTGGCGTCGAGATAATCCTGTAAAATAATCGTCGCCGCTACGCTGTCGATAATTTTTCTGCGGTTTTTCCTATGCTGCGTATCGGTTGCATTCAGGAAGCTGTAGGCCGATATTGTCGTACCGCGCTCGTCGCGCATATCGACCGGGATGCCCGACGCTTCTTTCAGCTTTTGAGCAAAATCCTTTGCGTACTGCGCGCTTTCGCCCTCGCTTCCGTCCATGTTGCGCGGCAATCCGACGACAATCAGCTTTGCGCGGTGTTCTTTTGCGGCGTCCGCGACCTTTTGGAGCAGCAGCTTCGGGCTGCGCTCCTCAACTACGCAAAGGGGGGAGGCGAGCATTTCAAGCTCGTCGCATATGGAAAGCCCTGTGCGCGCGTGCCCCAAATCGACTCCCATGATAATCACGCGTAACCGCTCCCTTCTAAATAATTATTGGAAGAGGTCCCTGTCGGGCTTGTCTTCCAGCTTGATATAAGCGCTCAGCTTGTTATTGTAATCGACCGCGGCAAGAAAAACATCGTCGGGCCGGTTTACGCCGAGCTCCTTGAGCTCCCTTAAAAGCCATTGCTTGTCGTTGCCCGTATAGCGCAGGTTGCCGTCCAAAATTTTACCGTCCGTGACTACCGGGATGGAAGGCTTTTCATTCTCTGTTTTTAATGACAAATCCTTTGGCGTCGCGGGACGGTTTTCCGCCTTGGGCATAAAGGAAATCTGGCCGTTCGGCTCAAAGTTTGCCATTTGCAGCTCGTTCAAATCAAAATAGCCGTTTAGCCGGCACTGCGCGAGGAACTCCGTTAAATCGATTTTTGCTTTTGCAAAGTTCTTTTTATATAGCTTACCGTTGTTGTACAGAATCAGGGAACGGCCTGTGAAGATTCTGCGCCAGAACGTCGAGCGGCCTGAAAGGAATGAGAAAAGCAGGACGATAGCCGAATAAATAATCATCGCGAGCAGCGGCTTCATGAAGTCGTCCTCGAGCGAGGTGGCCATTTCGGCCGCGATTGAGCCAATGGTGATGCCGTTGACATAATCGAACATATTAAGCTCCGAGAGCGCGCGGTTACCAATAATTTTGGTCAGGATAAACAGGACGATAATCGAGCCAATCGATGAAAGGGCAACATTTAAAAGTTCCATAGCAAACCTCTTTAATCTTGATAATAGAATCGAGGTTAGCTTTGCCTGTTATCAAAAAAACATACGCGTTTTCTGCTTTAAATTACCATGGCATAATCGTACCGCTCAGCTCGGCTACGGATTTCATTCCATGCCCGTCGAGAAAACGGTTTAGCCCTTCACAAATTTTAACGGGCGCGTAAGGGTCCTGGAACAAAATGGTGCCGATTTGCAGGGCGGAAGCGCCCGCAATGAGCATTTCGGCGGCGTCCTGCCAGGTGGAAATGCCGCCCAGCCCGATAACCGGGACATTGACCGCCTGGGATGCCTGCCAAACCATCCGCACCGCTATGGGGAAGACCGCCGGGCCGGAAAGCCCGCCCGTGTTGTTGTGAAGGATGGGGCGCCTTGTTTCAATATCGATACGCATTCCGGTCAGTGTATTGATTAAAGAAAGCGCGTCCGCGCCCTCGCTTTCCGCCGCCTTTGCGATTTCAGCAATATCCGCGACATTCGGCGAAAGCTTGACAATCAATGGCTTTTTGCAGTGGGAACGGACAGCCCTTGTAATCTCCGCGACCGAAGCGCAGGAGGTACCGAAGGCGACTCCGCCGCTTTTGACGTTCGGGCAGGAGATGTTGAGCTCTACCATGTCGGCAGCCGTATCGTTCAGCTTTTCGGCCATTGCGCAGTAATCCTCCTGCGTGCTGCCCGCTATATTTGCAATTACCACTGTGTCCTGCTCTTTGAGCCACGGCAGGTCATGCTCAATAAAATGGCCGACGCCGGGGTTTTGCAGCCCGACGGAATTTAAAATGCCGCTGGGCGTTTCCGCGATGCGCGGAGGGGGATTGCCAAGGCGCTCCTTTAGCGTAATGCCCTTGCAGGACACGCCGCCGAGCTTATCGAGCGTATAGAATTCGTTATATTCCCTTCCAAAACCAAAGGTGCCGGAGGCCGCAATCAAAGGATTTTTTAGCGTGACGCCCGCAATATTGACCGATAAATCCGCCATCAGAAAAACACCTCCCCAGCCGCAAATACCGGGCCGTCCTTGCATACGTGGGAGTAGCCCTCTATTCCGTCCATTTTTGTTTTGCACGCGCAGACGAGGCACGCGCCTACTCCGCAGCCCATGCGCTCTTCGAGCGATACCTGGCAGGGAATATCGTGTTTTTTTGCCATGTCCGCGACAGATTTGAGCATGATATGCGGCCCGCAGGCACATATGCCGTCTAGCTTGCCGATGACAGAGGAAAGCGCGTCCGTGACAAAGCCGTGGATTCCCGCGCTTCCGTCGTCCGTTGTAAGCAGCACTTCGCAGCCCGCGGCTTCAAAGTCGTCGGTCAATATGACCTGCTCCTTGCTGCGGAAGCCCAGGATAGCGACCGCCTTATCCGCCTGCTTTGCAGCGTAAAGCATGGGAGGCGTACCGATACCGCCGCCGATAAACGCAAGCTTCTTACCTTTTTCGATTGTAAAGCCTCGTCCGAGCGGCGCTAAAATATCGAGCGTTTCTCCCTGCTTCGTTTCAGATAATATTTGCGTTCCCTCGCCCTTTACCTGAAAGACGAGGCGCATAACGCCGTTTTGTACGTCGCAGATGGAAATCGGGCGCCTGAGCATTTTCCCTTTTACCAATACATGCGCAAACTGACCGGGAGCCGCAATATCAGACAGTACGTTGTTTTTTAAATGAAAATCAAATATACCGGGGGCAATTTCCTCTTTTTTAACCAGCTCAAAAAGCTGGGCGTCATATTTCATGCCGGTATTCCTCTCCTTTATACACTTTTCAGCATTTTTCTTATATTTTAACACATTATATCACAGCGGCACACTTCCCACAACGGACAAATTGAATAGCGGCTGATGATATTTTGCGTTTGTTTCGATTGTTTTTTACAGAAAACCGTGTTATGATAACGTCAAATCATACACCTGTTTTGTATAAAGAGAGTGGAAAACCAGTGGAACATCTGAAAAAGGTTTACAAGGTCATGACGAGCAGGGAAATGCTCTTATATATGCTGTTCGGCACGGGTACGGCGGCCATCGATTTTTTGGTGGCAAAGCTCTGCTACCAGACGCTACCGCTGCCGAAATCCGCTTTGCTTACGGCGCTTGCAAACGCGATTGCGTGGGTGCTCTCCGTCACCTTTGCTTTTGTGACGAATAAGCGTTTTGTTTTTAGGAGCAGGCGGGCGGGACGCAAAACGCTTCGGCTCGAAATGTTCGGCTTTTACGGCGCGCGCTTTCTATCTCTTATGCTGTCTATCGTGTTTCTGATTCTGCTTATCGATATGCTTGGCTGGAACGCGGATTTGGCAAAGCTGCTCGTAACGGCGTTTGTGATTATGTTTAATTATGTTTTCAGCAAGTGCGTCGTATTCCGCGACAGGGCAAAGAGCAAAATAGAGTAATATAAAAAATGGCCCCGTATCTGTTTAAAGATGCGGGGCCATTTTTTATAATAGAATTTAAGACGTATAATTGAGCCGTACCTCTACAATACGCAGCCGTTCCTTTTTGATGATGGAAACGCTGTTTTCGTCGATTTTCGTACTGCCGAGCAGGCTGTTGACGTCCTCCAAATACTGAAAAAACTGGTATGGCTCCTTATAAAACAGGCCGTCTACCGCCTCCTGGTAATCGATTGAATTGCTCACCTGGATATAAAACTCGTTTTTGTGTCCGGATACCGTTTCCAGCAGCGCCGTTTCTACAATATTGGTGGACTTTTCGTCGAAGCCGTAAAGATATACGGCGGCATGGCGGTAGAAGCTGTCATTTGTTTCGATGCAACGCGGAATGCCGATATTGAACATCTGCGCCGGCGCGCCTGCGGTTCCGCAGATTTCAGCATAGGAAAGCTCCGTGAAATCCTCTGCCTTTTCATGGTCGTACTTTAAAGTAAAATCGGTAATATTAAAGTAGTCGTAGAAAATATAGCTGTCGCTGTCGTTCCAGGTCGCGTCCAAATGGTACCAGCACCCATTGATTTTGACCAGGTTCCACTGGTGCCAGTCGCCGTTCGCCGTACCGTTTACCGGAATGCTTTCAATGCCCGCGAAGCTCAAAAGATATTGCATTGCCTTGGTATAGCCCTCGCATACCGCCTTGTTTTCCACAAGCGCGCCGTACAGGGTAAACGGCCTCCAGTCCTGCTCTATTTTTTTGATGTCTGAGGCATAGGCGCATTTTTTCAAAAGCGCGTCGTGCAGGAAAAGCTCCCTGTCGTATTCGTTGAGGCCGGCGGGAAGGGCGGAAACGATATTTTCTACCGCCTGCTCAATTTGCTGTGAGTATTGCTCAATATCCTGCGAGCTCAGCAGGGAGTACATCTGTACAACCTGGTCGCCGCCGCTTTGCGTATATCCGAACAGGTTTGCAAGCCAGAAGATTTCAGGATGGTCGTTTGTAAACGCTTCGATTACCAGGCGCAGCTTATCTTCCCCAAGGCTTGCGCCCGGCAAATAAATTGGTTCAACCAGATATTCGCCGGATTCAGAGGGTTCGTCCGTCACGATATAAACGTCGCTTTCGAGCCTTTTATAAAAATACCGCTCGTCCTCGCCTGTCAGCGCGTCGAAGCCGTGCGTAGTCTGAAGCCTGTCGTAGTTGCTTTTGATGCGCCCGGACATTCCGCCGACCGTATTATAGCTGTAGCTGTCGGCCGTATCGCTGCCGTTAAGCTCCACACTCGATACAGGCGGGCGGTCCGCCGGGGTTATTTTTTCTACCGAAGAGGTTACGGCGTCGGCCTTTTCGCGAACCTCCTTGCCGGACAAGCCGCAGGAGGTACAAAGAACCACAATGAGTATACAGGCAAGAACCGCGTGCATCTTGCGTTTTAGGTGTTTCACCAGGCTTTGTCCCTCCTTCGCTTGCTTATTCATACGTATGTTTTATTTTAAAATTATAGCACAGGCCCGCATGAATCACAACAGAGGAATCAGAGACAAAAAAGAAAAAATCCAAGGCTCAAAAAGTATGGGGATAACAGCGCAAAAGCGGGGAGAAAATACAGTAAAATACACCTGCGTACTACCTTTTTTATTGCATTTGTTCTTTTCGTCCTGTACCCTTGACGAAAGAGATTAAAAATTGTAAAATTAGGAATAATTATAAAGGGTGTTTATAGGTTTTTGGAGATATCCGAATAGATTCCGGCGATTATTCGTGCGGTACAAGAAGCAAGGAGAGATTTTTTTTGAAAACAGAGGCTTTTGAGCAGTATGAATCAGAGGTCCGCTCTTACTGCAGGCATTTTCCCACCGTTTTCACAACCGCCAAGGGCGCGGTGTTTTATGATGAGCAGGGCGAGGAGTATACAGACTTTTTCTGCGGAGCCGGCGCTGTGAACTATGGGCATAACAACGACTATATCAAAGAAAAAATGATTGATTACCTCAAATCGGACGGGCTGATGCACGCGCTCGATATGTACACCGTCCCAAAAAGGGAATTCATAGAATATTTTGAAGAAAACATCCTAAAGCCCAGGGGCTTCGACTATAAAATACAGTTTACCGGCCCGACCGGCACCAATGCCATCGAGGCCGCAATCAAGCTTGCGAGAAAATGCAAGAAGCGCAGCAATATTTTTGCCATGATGGGCGCGTTCCACGGTATGACGCTCGGCGCGCTGGCGCTTACGACGGACAAGTCCTCCCGCCGCGGCGCAGGCGTGAACCTGACGGACGTTACGCATATCCCGGCGCCTTATATGTTCCCGGAGCTTGACACGGTCGCTTATATGAAGCGCTTGATTGACGACGACCATTCCGGCGTGGAAAGGCCGGCGGCGCTCGTGATTGAAACCACGCAGGCTGAGGGCGGTATCCGCGTGATGGATAACGAGTGGCTCCAGGCTGTGCGCAAATTCTGCGACGATTACGATATTATTCTGATTGTAGACGATATACAGGTCGGCTGCTGCCGGACGGGCACGTTCTTTTCATTTGAACGCGCCGGTATCGTGCCCGATATGGTCACACTATCGAAATCCATCGGCGGCTACGGCATGCCCTTGGCGCTTACGCTCTTCAAGCCGGAGTTCGATATCTGGAAACCGGGTGAGCACAACGGCACGTTCCGCGGCAACCAGCTCTCCTTCATTGCGGCGAAGGCAGGGCTTGAATATATGCTTGCGAGCAACGTTGAGGAACAGACACGCCAGAAGGGCGAGCTCGTGCGCGGTTATATCGAAAAGGAAATCCTTCCGCTCGACAGCAGGCTGGAGCTAAGGGGCATCGGTCTTGTCTGGGGCGTCGATTTTGAAAAGGTTCCGGTAAAGGGGTTCAGCGACAAGGTCATAGACACCTGCTTTGACAAGCACCTCATTATTGAAGGCGCGGGCAGGAAGAATTCCGTCGTAAAGCTGATGCCTCCGCTCGTCATCGAGCAGGAGCGCCTTTTGCACGGCCTTTCTATACTCAAGGAAGCGATTGCGGAAAATCTTGCATTGATAAAATAAACAGGATGGGTGGGTACGCCGGCGACGGCGTACCGTTTTTTCGGATAAAACATCGTATAGAACAGGGGAACGGATATGAGCCTGAGGGAAATTACAAAAATGGCGGGCGGCGCAAGCCTAGACAAGATGAAGGGCGTCGTCGACCATGTACATGAAAAGACGGGAAAGAACAAGGCGTCTATTTTTCTCGATATTCTGAACTGCTCCGCGCGCTACGGCGCGGGCTATTACGACTACCAGATTTTTGAGTTCTACAATATGACGGCGAAGCAGCGCGCCACATATGTAACGCGCGTCAAAAACAAAAAGCTGATTCTTCGCCTCAATAATCAGGATTACAGCTATATATTCGATGAAAAAAACGTCTTCGACAGGCGGTTTGCAAAATATCTCGGCCGGCAGGTGCTCGACCTCAAGAATTTGAGCTTTCATGAGTTTGAGGCCTTTGTGCGCGGCAAGGAATATTTTTTCGCAAAGCCATATATCGGGGAAAGCGGCAAAGGGATTGAGAAAATCAAGGTTTCCTCCTTCCGTGATTTGGACGAGCTTTACGCTTACGTTACAAGCAGAGAAAAGCATTTCGGCGTAATCGAGGAGGTCATCAAGCAGCATGAGGCGGCGGCACGGATATACCCCGATTCGCTCAATTGCCTGCGCATTGGTACGATAGTAGAGCAGGGCGTCCCGCACATCCTGTACGCTGTATTCAAGATGGGTAACAACGGCAAGTTTGTCGATAACCTTGAAAACGGGGGCCTTGCGTGCCATTTCGACCTCGACAAGGGCGTAATTATCGGGCAGGGGCATACCTCAAAGCTTATCAACTACGACAAGCACCCTTATACCGGTGTCAAATTTGTAGGCTACCGTCTGCCATTTATGAAGGAAGTCAAGGAAATGGTTTTACAGGCGGCGCTCGAGGTGCCGCAGATGCGGTATGTTGGCTGGGACGTATGCCTGACAGAAAACGGCCCCGCAATCGTCGAGGGCAACGATTATCCCGGCTACGATTTTCCGCAGCTTCCTGACCCGGATAAACCAAAAACCGGCCTCCTTCCGAAAATCCAGGAAATACTGCCGGATTTTAAATAAGAACATACCCGCAGAAGGGAGGCCGCGCGATGATACTTTCCGGTAAAGAAATTTTAAAGCATATCGGCAGGGAAATCGTTATTGAGCCGTTTGATGAAAAAAAGATTAACCCAAACAGCTACAACCTGTCGCTTGCAAGCGAGCTGCTCGTTTATGAAAACGACGTGCTCGATATGAAAACGCCGAACGCGGTAAAAAAGCTTACCATTCCAGAGGAAGGGCTGCTGCTTGAACCGCGCAGGCTGTACCTTGGCAGGACGAACGAGTTTACGAAAACAGACAAATACATCCCCATGCTGGAGGGCCGTTCCTCCACGGGAAGGCTTGGGCTTTTTATCCATGTGACGGCCGGGTTTGGAGACGTTGGGTTCGCGGGATACTGGACGCTTGAGATTTTCTGCGTGCAGCCGGTACGGATTTACCCGAACGTTGAGGTCTGCCAGATTTATTATCATGACATCGGCGGGGAATACGATTTGTACAGCAGCGGAAAGTACCAGAACAACACCGGCATACAGCCGAGCCTGATGTATAAGGATTTTGAGCAGAAATAAAAGCGAAGGCCGCGGGAATATCTCCCGCGGCCTTTTATCAACCTTTATTGCCTGCCCCAAAGCGTATGATTTAAAAACTTTAATTGTCCGTCCTTGTACCCGCCCTTTATATAGCCGGGCAGGTGGCGGTATAAAACTGAAACGCATAACAGAAAAACTGCGAGCGTAACCGCCGTGCTTTTATCGAACAGCAGGCTCATTGCAAGCATTACCGTATAGCTTACAGCCACGCGCAGGCTGTGCGGGTTGAGCCGGAACACGGTTGACAAAACAACAAACGGTATGACCAGCCACCAGACCGTAAAGAAACGCGGCATAAGGCCCGCCAGGCTTCCAAACGAAACATTGATTGCCTTGCCGCCTTTGAGCCGCAGAAACGGGCTGAACGCGTGCCCCGCCGTAGGCGCGGCGATTACGAGCGCAAACAGCAGGCTTTCCGGGCTGAGTATATGGGAAGCGATAAAGACGGGAACGTACCCCTTGAAAAAGTCGAGCGCTAAGCAAAGGACGCCCATCGGCACGCCTACATATTTAAACACGTTCGCGCAACCGGGGTTGCCGTCGTCGCTGATTTGAAGAATATCTTTTTTGAAGAAAAGCTTGGGCAGGAAATAGGAATACACGATGCTTCCGGATAAATACCCAATTACGGTGAAAAACAGATAAGGTAAAATGTGTTCCATACCGGCCCTCCCCTTCCGGAATATCCCGTATAGCCGCACCGGGATATTCGTCCTATCTTAAATTACCGGATTTTCCAGCAGCGCGCAGATTTTTTCCGCCGCGTCCGGTTTGATATGCTCCCGCTGGCGCATGAGCATTTGTTCCAGTCTGTTTTTATCGTGCAAAAGCGCATAGGCGCTGCGCGCCGTGTCCTGTGGATTCCCAGGGCAATACAGCGACAGGCCGCGTTCGGCAAAAAACTGCGCGTTTTTAGTCTCGCAGCCGGGAATCGGCGCGGTGTGGATAATCGGAATGTTTTTTACGGCTGCCTCTGTCGAGGTAAGCCCGCCCGGCTTTGTAAACAGCAAGTCGCAGGCGTCCATATAAAGCCCGACCTTATCGGTAAAGGGGAGCGGCTTTACATTGGGGCAGACGGAAAATTCCTCCCGCAGCGCCCGCAAAAGCTTTTTGTTCCCACCGCACAGGGCGACAACCGCCGTTTCCTTTCCAAACGCGTGCAAAAGCGCATGGACGAGCGCTTCCGGCTTTCCAAAGCCCATGCTTCCAGACATTAAAAGAAGCGTCGTTCTATTTTCTTCGAGCCCGAGCTCTTTTCTCGCCTGGGCCTTCGGTGTATGCTGCCTGTATTTTCCCGATACAGGGATTCCGTACGGCAAAATTGTCTGCTTTTTTACGCCCTTTTGTATAAATTCCGGTACGAGGTCGCCGTGCGGCACGATGAAATAGTCAGGCTCCGTTTCCCCCCAGAAGGGGATACAGGTATAATCTGTTGCGACAGCCGCAAACCGAAAGAATTTGCCGTACCGTTTGCGGATGCCCGTCAGTGTTTCAGCGGGGAAAAGATGCGGCGTGACGACCGTGTCGATTTTATGGCGGATAAGATACTCATACAGGCTTTTCGCGTTAAGCTTGTTCGCCGCGTAAATCGGCGACTTGCCGTTTAAACGGCTGACGGCATCGCCCGCCTTATAAAGCAGGCGGAACGTGTTCGGCGATTTTGTGGTAATGCCGACATAAAGGCTGTTCACATAACGGGACGCCCGCTCGCTGCCGATTGAAAGGGTGTCCTTGAATTCACAGGGGACTTCCCTTCGCTTAAACTGCTCATATACCGCGCGCCCGGCGCTGTTGTGACCTTCGCCCGTGTTGCAGGACAAAACCAGTATATTCAAAGTAAGTATCATCCTTTTCCCGTTTCTGCCCTTATCTTAACATAATTCGTCAAAAATGTACAGACGGCATAATTATGCTGAAAAGAAAAACAGTTGACAAACCATTGGGAAAAGAATAGTATAAATAAAAATCCTATTTATTTAGTCGGAATTAGATTGATTGCCTCTGCGTCCGGCTGGAAAGGACGTGGTTTTTATGAAAATTTCAACGAAGGGCAGATACGCGCTGCGTCTGATGCTCGACCTCGCTTTAAACGATACGGGGGAATATATCTCGCTCAAAAGCATTGCGGCCCGGCAGGAGATATCTGAGAAATATTTGGAACAGATTATCCCGGTTTTAAGCAAGGCGGGCTTTGTCAGGAGCGTGCGCGGCGCAAACGGCGGCTACCGGCTGTCAAGGCCCGCGAAGGAATATACCGTAGGACAGATTCTGCGGCTGACGGAGGGAAGCCTGGCGCCCGTCCCGTGCCTTGAGGATGAGGAAAATAAATGTACGCGAAGCGCGCAGTGCACGACGCTTTACGTATGGAAAAAGCTCAATAACGCGATAAACGGCGTTGTAGACGGCATTTCGATTTCCGACCTTGTGGAGCTGGAGCGCACTCGCGGAGAGAACGATTATGTCATTTAAGAATTTATATCCATTTTTTTGAAAAAAGGGTTGACAAACGCAGCTTTTGTGGTATGATAAATGCAACCTAATTCCTAGTTAACATATAGGAATAATAAGAAAGGCGTTGATCCCATGACTTTTCTTTTAGAAAAACACCTGCAAACCAAACGATGTATGCCGAAACAGGAACGAATGTGCTGTTGACACTTGCAGCATACGTTCAGCGCACACAGGCAAACATTTTAATTGGAATGAGGGAATTATATTATGAGCAAAATAAATGAGAGAACGCTTCACTTTGAAACAAAACAGCTTCATATCGGGCAGGAGACGGCGGACCCCGTGACGGACGCGCGCGCCGTTCCGATTTACCAGACGACGTCTTATGTATTCCACGACTGCTCCCACGCGCAGGCGCGGTTTGGGCTGGTGGACGCGGGCAATATTTACGGCAGGCTTACAAACCCTACACAGGATGTATTTGAGCGGAGAATCGCCGCTTTGGAGGGGGGCGCGGCGGCGCTCGCCGTCGCGTCGGGCGCGGCAGCCATTGCCTACACGCTGCAAAACCTCGCGCACGCGGGGGACCATATCGTATCGGCGCAGACGATTTACGGCGGTACGTACAACCTGCTTGCGCACACACTCCCGGATTACGGCATTGAAACCACATTTGTTGACCCGGAGGAGGAAGGCGCGTTTGAGCGCGCGCTGCGGGACAACACAAAGGCGATTTTTATCGAGTCGCTCGGAAACCCGAACTCCACGCTTATCGACATAGAAAAGGTGGCGCGGCTTGCGCACAGCCATAAAATCCCGCTTGTAGTCGACAGCACGTTTGCAACGCCGTACCTCCTGCGGCCGATTGAGTACGGAGCCGATATTGTCGTACATTCCGCTACGAAGTTTATCGGCGGGCACGGAACGTCGCTCGGCGGCGTTATCGTCGACAGCGGTAATTTCGACTGGGAAGCAAGCGGCAAATTTGAGCACCTGGTTAAGCCCAACGACAGCTACCACGGCGTTAGCTTTACGAAGGCCGCGGGAAAAGCCGCGTTTGTAACGCTCGTCCGCGCAGTCCTTTTGCGCGACACGGGCGCCGCGATTTCCCCGTTCAACGCGTTTTTGCTACTGCAAGGGTTGGAAACGCTTTCCCTGCGTGTGGAGCGCCATGTGGAAAACACAAAGAAGGTGCTTGCGTTCTTAAACGGCCACCCTCTTGTGGAAAAGGTAAACCATCCGTCGCTCGACCCAAAGCAAAGACCGCTTTACGACAGATATTTTCCGAACGGCGGCGGTTCGATTTTTACTTTTGAAATTAAGGGCGATGAAGGCAAAACAAAGAAATTCATCGACAGCCTGCAGGTGTTTTCCCTGCTTGCGAATGTCGCCGACATGAAGTCGCTTGTCATCCATCCGGCGACGACGACGCATTCCCAATTGAATGAAAAGGAACTGCTGGAGCAGGGCATCAAGCCGAATACGGTGCGCGTGTCAATCGGCACGGAGCACATCGACGATATACTTTACGACCTGGAAGAGGCGTTCCGGGCAATTTCTTAAAAGGAGCTATTTTATTATGGGACAGATTTATAAAAGCGTTACAGAGCTTATTGGGCGTACGCCGCTTTTAGAGCTAGCGAATTTTGAAAAGGCACAGAACATTCCCGCCAGGATTTTGTCAAAGCTCGAGTATTTTAATCCGGCCGGAAGCGTCAAGGACCGCGTTGCGAAGGCAATGATTGAGGACGCCGAGCAGAAGGGAATTCTAAAGGAAGGCTCCACCATCATCGAGCCGACCAGCGGCAACACGGGAATCGGGCTTGCAAGCGTCGCGACGGCGCGCGGCTACCGCATTATTCTCACAATGCCGGAGACGATGAGCGTCGAGCGCAGGAACCTGCTGGGAGCATACGGCGCGCAGCTCGTACTGACTGACGGCGCCATGGGCATGAAGGGCGCGATTGCAAAGGCGGAGGAGCTGAAAAAAGAAATTGACGGCGCGGTAATCCTCGGGCAGTTTGACAATCCCGCGAACCCCGCGATGCATTATAAAACGACCGGCCCGGAAATCTGGGAGGATACCGTCGGCAAGGTGGATATTTTTGTCTCCGGCGTCGGGACGGGCGGCACGTTAAGCGGCGCGGGCAGGTTCCTCAAGGAAAAGAACCCGACTGTTCAAATTGTCGCTGTAGAGCCGGAGGGCTCGCCTGTTTTGTCTAAGGGGACGGCGGGACCGCATAAAATCCAGGGAATCGGCGCGGGCTTCGTCCCGAAAACGCTCGATACCGGCGTTTATGATGAAATCCTGACCGTATCGAACGAGGACGCGTTCCACACAGGCAACCTGATTGCCAAAAGCGAAGGCGTGCTCGTGGGCATATCCTCCGGAGCGGCCGTATACGCCGCGTCGGTGCTCGCGCGCCGTCCGGAAAACAAGGGGAAAAATATTGTCGTCATCCTGCCTGACACGGGAGAGCGCTACCTTTCCACACCGCTTTTTGAAAGCTGAAAACGCTGAGAATTACGCCCCGCGTCATGTGCCCAAAACACATGACGCGGGGCTTTTTTGATAAAAGCAAATCAAAATGTTCTCGTTTCTGTTTGGAACAAATGCCAAAAATTTGAAAACCGCTTTACAAATGGCTGTGGGCGTGATATAAATAGCCTAAATAAATGGAAAACGATTACAAACGGTAATCGTGCGGAGGAGTATTATCATGACAGAAAAAGAGAAGATGATAAGCGGGGCGCTTTACAATCCCATCGATGAAGAGCTGGAAAACGACCGTAACCGCGCAAAGGATTTGACCTTTGATTTCAACAGCCTGAGGCCGTCCCAAGGGAAGGAAAAGGCGGAGCTGATTAAGCGGCTGTTCGGGAAAACTGGCGAGCACGTCTGGGTGGAACAGCCGTTTCATTGTGATTACGGGTATAACATCAGCGTGGGCGAGCATTTTTACGCCAATCACAACTGCGTCATTCTCGACTGTGCGAAGGTGACAATCGGTCATCATGTGTTTTTAGCGCCGAACGTCGGCATATACACGGCGACCCACCCGCTCGACGCCGAGACGCGCAACCAGTTTATTGAAAACGCAAAGCCGGTTACAATCGGCAATAACGTCTGGATTGGCGGCGGCGTGACCATCGTGCCGGGCGTTACCATCGGAGACAATACGGTAATCGGCGCGGGCAGCGTCGTCGTCAAGGATATTCCGTCAAACGTGCTTGCTGTGGGCAATCCTTGTAAGCCGGTCAGGACGATTACGCCAAAGGAAAAGGAAGAGCTGGAAAAATAAAACGGCGCTTTGATGAGGATTGACACAAAAAAGCGCTGGTGTTACAATAAATACATACAGGGAGCGCGGTGGTTTGTAAGAGCTTACAGACAAAGCGTTCCTTTTTTTGTTATAGGAGGATGGGTCTGTGGAGCGTGAAAAAATTGTCCATACAATCGAACCGGTATACGATGCATCATCGCGGATTTTGATTCTCGGCACGATGCCTTCGCCCAAATCGCGCGAAATCGGCTTTTATTACGGGCATCCGCAGAACCGGTTCTGGCGCGTGATGTCAGCGCTCTTTTCCTGTGAGATTCCAAAAACAAACGGGCAGCGTACCGCATTACTAAAGGAAAACCGTATTGCGCTGTGGGATGTGCTCGCTTCCTGCGATATTGCGGGCGCGGACGACGGGAGCATCAAGAACCCCGTACCGAACGATTTCAGCAGAATCCTGCGCGTTTCAGACATTCAGGCAATCTTCACGACCGGAACGAAGGCGTATGCGCTTTATAACCGGCTGTGCAGGGACAAAACAGGGATAGAGGCCGTCCCGCTTCCCTCCACAAGCCCGGCGAACTGCCGCTATTACACATTCGACCAGCTTGTGGAGCGGTATCAGGTTATTATGGATTATTTACGGGGTTGACGACAAAATGAATTTAACAATAAATGAGTGTACGGCCTGCCCGAGAAGCTGCAAGGCGTACCGCGGAGCGCATGAGGGAGAGGGCTTTTGCCGCGCGGGTATGCTGCCGAAAATCGCGCGCATTGCGCCGCACTACTGGGAAGAGCCTTGCATCAGCGGAAAAAACGGCAGCGGTACCGTCTTTTTCAGCGGCTGTACGCTGCGCTGTGTATATTGCCAGAACTATGAAATTTCTGCGCGGGGCTTTGGCAAGGAGACGCCGCCGAGGGAGCTGGCTGAAAGCTATCAACGGCTCGAGGAGCAGGGTGTGCATAACATCAATTTGGTGAGCGCGTCGCATTATATCGACGCGGTGCTCGAAAGTTTTTCAATTTATAAGCCGCGCGTGCCTGTCGTATATAACTGTTCGGGATATGAGAGCGTGGAAAGCCTTAGAAGGCTCAAGGGATATGTCGATATATACCTGCCGGATTTTAAATATGCGGACGACGAGAAAGCGGTGCGTTATTCCTCAGCACCCGGTTACCGCGAAACAGCGCTTTCTGCGGTAAAGGAAATGGTACGCCAGACGGGTAAGACGTGTTTCGATGATAGCGGTATGCTGCAAGGCGGCGTGCTTGTGCGGCACCTCGTATTGCCGATGAACACCAAAAACAGCATTGCCGTTTTGGAACTGCTCGCAAAAGAGTTCGGGGATGAAATACTCGTCAGCCTGATGGCGCAGTATGTGCCCTGCGGGCAGGCGAAAAGGTTCCCGGAAATCAACCGGAAGATAACCGCACGGGAATTCCAGAAGGTTTCAAACAGGCTGTTTGAGCTTGGGCTTGACGGCTTTGTGCAGGAGCGCAAGGCGGCGGACAAGGGCTATATTCCTGATTTTGACCTAACAGGCGTTTAAGAAAAGGAGGAACCGTGAATGGTTCCTCCTTTTCAATCCGCTTTTTCCTGTAAAAACGTCCCGTTTCCTATTTTTTATTTTTCTGCAATGCTTTCGTTTCTTGGGTTTCTTGATAAAACTTACTATTTTTCATGAATCAAAGGGGAGGGAACAGTTGCGGCTGTTCTCTTTTTTATTGAAGCATTCTGCTTCTTGAATTTCTTCATTGAATTTTATATGTTTTATCAAAAGAGGGAAACCATTTC
>OJQY01000464.1_pt1 | contig 18956 bp, 18 predicted proteins | sample 1599091 | NCBI WGS metagenome assembly OJQY01 (sample SAMN03922524, study PRJEB24848) | human gut metagenome | isolation source: stool sample | host: Homo sapiens | place: Germany | collected 2010-02 | reverse complement strand
TCCTAGGATATATGCGCGGGTGCGCTGGGGGGTGCGAGGCGCGGGAGTGCAGGGTGCGGGGCGCAGGGGTGCGGGGGGATGTGCAGGGGCAGGGAGTGCGGGGCGTGGGGGGCGCGAGGATGCACGGGGCGCGAGGATGACTGGGGCGCGGGGGGATGCGATATATCCTAGGATATATGCGCGGGTGCGCTGGGGGGTGCGAGGCGCGGAGCGCAGGGTGCGGGGCGCAAAGGCGCGGGGGGATGTGCAGGGCCAGGGAGCGCGGGGTCCGGGGCGCGGGGTGGCCTAGGGAATCATGCGCTGGTAGGCCACCGCGCGACCCAGGATGCGCGCGTCGTCGGCGTTGTCCGGGGTGACGAAGATCGGCGCGTGGGCCGGGTTCTCCGGCATCAGCCTAAGGCCCGCCCGGCCCGGCAGGTGGTAGACATGCTTGAGCGTGGCTTCGCCGCCGATCAGCACCGCCGCAATCTGCCCGTCCAGAACGTCCGGCTGAATCCGGATCATCACAATATCGCCGTCGTGCAGGCGCGGCTCCATGCTGTCCCCCCGGCAGCGAAGCGTGAAGTCGCAGCGCACAGACGCGTCAACCTCCACGTAGCCTTCCAGGTTCTCCTCGGCCAGAATCGGCTCGCCGCACGCGATGTCGCCCAGAAGCGGCACGCGCTGCCACCGCGGCCGCTCCACCCCCGGCACGCTGAACACCTCCTCCTCCCCGGTCAGCGCCGTGAGCGGGGCGTCCAGCGCCGCCGCCAGCGCCGATACCGTCGAGATTTTCGGCACGCGCGCGCCGTTTTCATACCGGCTGATGGCCTGCTTCGAGGTGCCCAGCCGCCGGGCCAGCTCCTCCTGCGACAGCCCGCGCTCCATGCGCAGGCGCTTGAGTGAGGCGCCAAAAGTCACGGGAATCACCGCCTTTCCTGGGAGAAGTATAGCATAAAAGTCACCGTTTGTACATCGGTTTACGTAATTTTGTCACCGAAAGGTTGACATGGACTGGGAGGTTATGGTATGCTCCGCTTGTCACCAAAAAGGCAACGTTGGACAGGGGGAATTGGAATATGGCGGAGCATATCAGCCGGAAAGCCACCGCGCGGCGGCTTGTTTTCGTCACCGAAAAAGCAACCGAGCGGACCGGAAGGCGGGGCTGAACGATGGACATCTGGTTCAAGGCAAAGGTGGACTGGGGCGAGGCGCTGGGCCTGCTGTCGGACACGGAGGCCGGGCGGTTCGCCAAGGCGCTATGGAAATACGCCGCCACGGGCGAGGCCGGCACGCTGACGGGGAGGGAGCAGATGCTCTTCGCGCTGGTGCTGGCCGACCTCAGGCGCGAGGCCGAACACCGCGAGCGCATCTCCGCCCTGCGCAGCGAGGCCGGCCGGCGCGGCGGCCGTCCCCGCGCGGAAAGCAAAACAAGCAACGGCTTGTCCCCCAAAGCCGACGAAAGCAGCCAAAGCGAGACAGAATCCAGAAAAGAGAAGGACAGAACCCAGACGAAAGAGCCAGAGGCGGGGTGCGCGGAGGGCGGCGGGGCCGCCTCCACGCCGGTGATCACCCTGCCGCTGAACGACGGATCGGAATGGCCGGTGGGCGCCGATCTGGCCGGCCAGTGGCGCGAGCTCTATCCCGCCGTGGACGTGGAGCAGGCGCTGCGCAGCATGCGCGGCTGGCTGCTGGCCAACCGGACCCGGCGCAAGACCGCGCGCGGGATCGAGCGCTTCGCCGCGGCGTGGCTGGCGCGGGAGCAGGACCGGGGCGGCGGGGGTGTTGGCGGATTTGGCGGGGGTGTTGGTGGCGGGGTTGGCTCGGGCGGTGTTGGCGGCGCCGGGGGTGCTGGCGGAAGCGGCGGTGGATTTGGCCGTGGCGGCGGGGTTGGCGGCGGGTTCGGCGGCGCCGGGGGAAGCGGCGGCGGATTTGGCGGCGGCGCGGGGTATGCGCGGGGGCCGAAACGGGTTCAGGAGCAGATGTACGGGCAGCGGACGTACGATCCGGCGGAGTTCGGGGAGCTATCGCCGGAACAGTTGGAATGGTTGAACAGGGGAGGCGGAGAGGATGAGCGTTGAGGAAGCATTGGGGCGGATGCGGCTGCTTTTGGCGCGGCGCAGCGTGGTGGCGCGGCGGCTGGCGGCGGCGGCGGACGGGCCGGGCGAGGTGCGTTCGCCGAGGCTGGACGGGATGCCGCGCGGGCACGGGACGCGGGGCGGCACGCTGGCGGTGCTGGGCCGGATGGAGGCGCTGGCGGACGAGTGCGCGGAGATCGAGGGCGAGCTGCGGGCGCTGTCGGCGCGGGTGGAAGGGCCGATTCTGGCGCTGCCGCCGGGGCCGCACCGGCTGGTGATGCGGCTGAGGTATCTGGAGTGGCGCGCGGTATCGGACGTGGCCAACGGCGCGGGGTATGAGCGGCGATACACCTACAAGCTGCTGGAGGAGGGGGAACGGCGGCTGGCGCGGGAGGAATCGGCGGCAGGCGGGAGAAAGGAAGGGGGCGCGAGGCGCGCGGAGGGGTGAAAGGAGTGAAGGGGGAGCTGGGTCCCGGGAGATCTTCGTTCCGGTGAGGGGGGCGGGGATAGTCCGGGATCTATTTGTTTGGAGCGGAGGGGGAGAGGGGGTGAGGGTGCGGAAAGGCGCGGGGGATGTATAGCCTGGGGAATAGGAAGGAAGGGGCGGGAGGGTGGCGCGGGTGCGGGGAGCCGGAAATGCGGGAGAGGGTGCGGGAACGGGAGAGAGGGGACGAGGGGGTGCGGAGGGATACGGGGAGGTGCGGGGGAGTATGAGGGAAAGCTGGGAGATGTGGGAAAGCGGGGAAGGGCGCGGAAGAAGCGGGGGAAGATGTGAGGGTTGCGGGGGAGGATGTGAGGGGGCCATATAGCCTAGGGAATAGGGAAGAAGGGGCGAGAGGGTGGAGCGGCGGAGAGCCGGGAAAGCGGGGAAGAGGGCGCGGAGGGTTGTGGGGGTGTGTGGGCGAGTATGCGGGAAAGCGGGGAAGGGCGCGGAAGCTGCGGGAGAGGGAGAGGGTTGCGGGAGAGGTGCGGGGGAGCATATAGCCTAGGGAATAGGAAGGAAGGGGCGAAAGGGTGGAGAGGGTGCGGGGAGCCGGGAATGCGGGAGAGGTGCGGGAAGGGAGAGGGCACAGGAACGGGGGAGAGGGTGCGGGAGGGTGGCGCGGGCGCGGGGAGGCGCGGGCCGAGAATGCGGGCAAGGGTTACGGCGGCTTTCGATCAGACGGGGGAAGTAGACACAGGGGGACACTTGCGAACGTATGTTCGTGTGTGATAGGATACAATCGAATCAATGCAGGAACCGACGAAGGGGCGGCTCCTGTTATTTTTGCAAGGGGGAACGGGATGACGGACAACGAGGTGGCCAGGCAGGACGAGGTACTCGCCGCGCTGACGCGCATCCTGCGCAGGGAAGCCACGGAAAGCGCGATTGTGAGCACGCGCTCGCGCGTGCCGACGTTGTGCGCGGACGGCAAGGTGCGGTATGCCGAGCGGACGGAGACGCGCGTGGTGGAGATTCCGCCCAAGATCAGCGATGTGAACCGCGCGGCCGATCTGCTGGGCAGGCGCTGCGGCCTGTGGTCCGAGCGGACGGAGGCGGCCGGGTCCGACGTGCGCATCGTGGACGATGTAGGCGCGGCGGGGCCGGAGGACGGCGCGGCGGAGTGCGGCGGGGCCGGAAAACGGGGAGGCCGCGGCGAGGACGGCGCGGCGGAGCGCGGCGGGGCCGGAAAGCGGGGAGGCCGCGGCGAGGACGGCGCGGCGGCGGAGCACGGCGGGGCCGGGAAGCGGGAAGGCCGCGGCGAGGACGGTGCGGCGGAGTGCGGCGGGGCCGGAAAGCGGGGAAGCCGCGGCGAGGACGGCGCGGCGGAGCGCGGCGGGGCCGGAAAGCGGGGAAGCCGCGGCGAGGACGGCGCGGCGGAGTGCGGCGGGGACGGAAAGCGGGGAAGCCGCGGCGAGGACGGCGCGGCGGAGTGCGGCGGGGCCGGACGGTCCGCCGGCAAAGGCAAGGCGCGGCGCGCGCTGAACATCCGCCCGGCGGAAATCCATACGAAATCCATCCCGGAGAATGGCGGTGCGGTATGAGCGGGGCTCGGCTATCAAACCAAAAGAACAGGGGAAGGGACGGGCGGCGGCAGATCCTGAGGAGCAGGGCGGCCGTCTTGCGGCGCGCCCCGGGAAACGGGCATGTGTGAGGTGCGGCTGTCGGAGGTCATCGCGCCCGCGTTCTATCCGGTGCACGAGGACCTACGGCGCGGCGGTCACGCCGAATACTGGCTCAGCGGCGGGCGCGGAAGCGGGAAAAGCTCCTTCGTCAGCCTCGAGATCCTGCTGGGGCTGATGCGCGATCCGCGCGCCGGCGCCATCATCTACCGAAAGGTCGCCGATACCCTGCGCGACAGCGTCTACGCCCAGATGCTCTGGGCCCTCGACCGCCTCGGCCTCGCCGGGCAATGGCAGGCGCGCCTCAGCCCCATGGAGCTGGTGCGGCGCGAAACCGGGCAGCGCATCCTCTTCCGCGGCGCCGACGATCCCCAGAAATCCAAGGGCGTCAGGCTGCGCGACGGGTACTTTCGCTACCTGTGGTTCGAGGAGCTGAGCGAATTCGACGGCATCGACGCCATTCGCACCATCAAGGCCAGCATCCTGCGCGCCTCCGGCGAGGGCCCGCAGGCGCGCACCAGCGTGCTTTGCACCTACAATCCCCCCGTCAGCCCGTGGCACTGGGTCAACCGCGAGGCCTGCGCCCCGCCCGCCGGTCGCCTGCAGCATCACAGCGACTACCGCGACATGCCCGCCCGATGGCTGGGCGATTCCTTCCTGGCCGAGGCGGACGCCCTGCGCGCTCAAAACCTCCGCGCGTGGCGGCACATGTACCTGGGCGAGGTGACGGGCACGGGCGGGCAGGTGTTCGAAAACGTGCGGCTGCGCTCCATCCGCCGCGAGGAATGGGAGGGCCTGCCGACCTACAGCGGCATGGACTTCGGGTTCGCCACGGACCCGGACGCCTTTGTGCGCTGCGCGTTCGACAAAAAACGGCGCATTTTGTACGTGGTGGACGAGTTCGCCGCGCTGGGCCTGCTGATCGAACGGCTGGCCAAAGAGGTGCGCGCGCGGGCCGGAAACGACGTGATTACCTGCGACAGCGCCGAGCCGCGGAGCATCGCCGGGCTGCGTGCCTGCGGCCTGCGCGTGACCGCCGCCCGCAAGGGCCCCGACAGCGTGGGTCACGGGCTGAAATGGCTTCAGACGCTGGGCGGCATTGTGATCGACCCCGCGCGCTGCCCCCTTGCGGCGGGCGAGTTCAGCCGCTACGAATACGACCGCGACCGAAGCGGGCGCGTCCTGCCGCGGTATCCCGACCATGACAACCACACCATCGACGCGGTGCGGTATGCCATGGAGAGCGTGAGCGGGATGAAACGGGCGGTTGTGCCGAGGTAGGGGCGCATGGCTATAGCCTAGGATATAGTGGTGGCGGCGCTTCGGAGCGGAGGGCGTACAGCGTACAGCGTATAGCCTAGGATATAGGAGCGGCGGCGCAGGGAGCCGCGTTCGCCGCAAAGACGGCCCATGCCACAGCGAGCGGAGGGTGGGGATGGGACCCGCCCGTAAGCGAGCGGATACCAAGAAAATAAAGGGCACAGCGCGGGCGGCCCTTGAGGGGCCGAACGCGCGAACAACAGCACAGCGCGGGCGGCCGCTCACGGCGGCCGCACGTGCGAGGAGGCAACATGTTGGTTATTGATCGGAAACTGCTGGGCCCGGACGGGATGCCGGGGCCGGAGCTGCTGGGGACGCTGCTGCGCCGTCACGCGCAGGAACGGGTCCGGCTGGATGAAATCGGCGAAATCTATGCGCGCAGGCACCGCATTACCTCGCGCAGGCGGCTGGCGGGGCTGCCCAACAACCGGCTGGCGCATGATCTGCCGGGGTACATCGCCACGATGGCGGCGGGGTACCTCGTGGGCAGCCCCGTGCGCTACGCGCCGCCCGACGGGCAGGAGGACGCCTTCGAGGCGGTGCGCAGGGCCTACGGCGAGGCGAGCGTCGAAAGCGTGGACGCGGAGCTGGCCATGGACGCCGCCGTCTACGGCAAGGCCGTCGAGCTATGCTACGCCGACGCCCTCGCTCGGCCCAGGGTCGCCCAGATGGACCCCAGAAGCAGCTTCGTGGTCTACGACGACACGGTGGAGCACGCGCCGCTCTTCGGCGTGGCGTGCCGCGATCTCATGGACGAACAGCTGCGGCGGCGCGGCGAGCGGATCTCGGTGTACGGGCCGCACATCATCCGCCATTTTGAGCGCGTCGGGTCCGAAACCCCGCGCGAGGTCGGCCGTCAGGCGCATTACTTCGGCGGCGTGCCCATGGTCGAATACTGGAACAACGCCCGCGAACAGGGCGATTTCGAGCCGGTCATGGGCCTGATCGACGCCTACGACGCGCTCCAGAGCGACCGCGTCAACGACAAGCAGCAGTTCACCGACGCGGTGTTCGTGCTCAAGGGCGTGGGCGCGCTGGGCATCGACGACACCGAGGAGGTGGCGGACGCCGGCGACGGCCTGGAGGCGGTCCCGCCCGCGGTCAAGGCCGCCGAGGACCCCAGCGTGCGCCTGCGCCGGACCCGGACGCTGTTCCTGCCCGGCGACGGGGCCGACGCGCAGTTCGTGACCAAGCCCGACGCGGAAAGCGGGAACGAGCTGCTTCGTCTGAGCCTCAAAAGCGACATCCACAAGCTATGCATGGTGCCCGACCTGACGGACGAGCAGTTCGCCGGGAACGTGAGCGGCGTGGCCATGCGCTTCAAGCTCCTGGGGCTGGAGCAGCTGACGCGGATCAAGGAGCGGTGGTTCCGGGAGGGGCTGCGGGCGCGGCTTCGGCTGTTCTGCGCGTTTCTTTCGCTGCGCGGCGAGCCGGAGGTGGACGCGGGGCGCGTGCAGATCGTATTCACGCGGGCCTTGCCGGTCAATGAGCTGGAGATCGCCCAGACGGTGAGCACGTATCGGGGATTGGTGCCGGATCGGCTGCTGCTGACCCAGGTGCCGTTTGTGGAGGACGCGCGGGCCGTGCTGGGGGAGGATGCGCAGGAGGAATGAGTGGGGTGCAGGGGGGTCACCGGTTGCTCAATCATTCGCGCTTCCCTGCCGGTCGCGCTCATGGTTTCGCTGCCCCGCTTCGGGTCGCTTTGGGCCTTCGGCCCAACAGCCCACAGGGCTGACGCTTCCCTGCGCGCCTGCCGGGGTTTGGGGCAGCGCCCCAAACTCCTGTGCCGCAGCACAAAACGCGAGCGTTTCGAGTGGCCGAAGGTCACAAGAAACGCGGGTCGCTTCTAATTTATATGGAAGGATGACGCAGCCCGGTGAGCAACGCGCAAGGCGGCGCAAGCCGCCGGGGCGCGGACGGCGTAACAGGGGCGGCGGAGTGCGGACGGCGGGACGAGCCGGGATGTCGTGACGCGAACACTGGGACGGAGCGCGAGGCTTTGGCGCGAGTGGCGTGACGGGAACGGCGGGAAGCGAACGGCGGGAGGCGAACGGCGGGACGAGCCGGGACATCGTGGCGCGAACACTGGGACGGAGCGCGAGGCTTTGGCGCGAGTGGCGTGACGGGAGCGGCGGGAAGCGAACGGCGGGAAGCGAACGGCGGGGCGAGCCGGGATGTCGTGACGCGAACGCTGGGACAGAGTGCGAGGCTTTGGCGCGGACGGCGTGACGCGGGCAGCGGAGTGCGGGCGGTGGGGCGAGCCGCTTCTCCACATCTGAAAACCATCCATATACCCTAGGATATAAGCAGCCGCGGGGTCGGGAGGCGCGGCGGGGGGACAAGGGCTGGCGCGGCTGCGTGTGATGCGCGGCGCGCCCGGCGGGGCCGCGTGCGGCTGCTTATATCCTAGGATATAAAGAACCATTTGAAAAACGCGGAGCCTGCGTGCGGACGGCTCTATATCCTAGGATATACGAGGGCGCGCACGCCTCCGCATCAGCCGACGGGCGTAAAACGGAAGGAGGATCTTTTCATGGAACAGACAGTCAATCCAGGCACGGAGGCACGCGCGGAGGGCGCGGCCACGCTGACCCAGGCGGACCTGGACCGGGTGGTTCAGCAGACCATTGCGCGGGAGCGCAGGCGCGCCGAGGCGGCGCTGGAGGCGGCGCGGGCCGAGGCCGGGCGCGCCGAGCGCGAACGCCTTGAAGCCGGGATGGCCCAGCGCGAGCGGGACGTGGCGCGGCGCGAGCTGGCGGCGCATGCGCGCGAGGCGTTGGCCGCGCGCGGGCTGCCGGGCGAGCTGGCGGGCGTGCTGGACTACTCCGGCCAGGAGGCGCTGGACGCGAGCCTCGACAGCGCGGAGCGGGCCTTTCGCGCCGCCGTGCAGCGCGGCATGGAGCAGCGCCTGCGCGGCGAGCCGCCCCGCACCGGCACCTCCGACCCCGGCGCGGCCTTTCTGGCCCGCGTGCGCGCGGCGGCGGGGCTGGAGAAATGACGGAGGGACGGCGAGGCCATGAGGGACGCGGCGGGGCGGCGCGAGTGCGGCGCGCGTATACAGCGCGGGCGGCGGTTGTGCGGCTGTGCGACGCGGGCGGTGCCTGTGAGGCGGGGGCGCTTTGCGTCTCCTCGGAGCGGGTGTGCGGCGCGCGTGTGGAGCGCGGGCGGCGGTTGTGCGGCTGTGCGGCGCGGGCGGCGTCTGTGAGGCGGGGGCGCTTTGCCTCTCCCCGTCGTGGAGGGCGGCGCGCGTGTACAGTGCGGACGGCGGTTGTGCGCCTGTGCGGGCGCGGGCGTGTGCGGCGCGGTATCATCCGCGTCATCCCCCGATGAGGTTGTCGCGCCCCGATCAATCTATATCCTAGGCTATACGATCATCAACGCAAGGAGGAAATCATCCACATGCCCAACAGCATTGCATTGTTCAAAAACTATGTGCCCATCCTCGACGAGGTCTACCGCGAGGCGTCGCGCACCGCCGTGCTCGACGGCGCGCCGGAGCTGGCTCGTGCCGGGGCCAACGCGGGCGAGCTGATCATCCCCAAGATGACCATGGACGGTCTGGCCGACTATGCCCGCGCGAGCGGCTACGTCGACGGCAACGTGACCCTGACCAACGAAACCGTCCTGTGCAACTTCGACCGCGGCCGCATGTTCACCGTGGACGCGCTCGACGACGCGGAAACCGCCGGGATCGCCTTCGGGCGGCTGGCGAGCGAGTTCATCCGCACGCGGGTCGTGCCGGAGCTGGACGCCTTCCGTTTCGCCTGCTACGCCGCGGTTTCCGGCATCGGCTCCGCCAGCGGTGACCTTGCCGACGGCGCGTCCGTCATCTCCGCCCTGCGCGCCGCCGCCAGCGCCATGGACGAGGCCGAAGTCCCCATGGAGGGCCGGTTCCTCTTCATCACCCCGACGGTCCTCGGCCTGATTCAGGACATGGACACCACCCACAGCCGCGAGGTGCTCGCGCGCTTCGACAGCGTGGTTCAGGTGCCGCAGACCCGTTTCTACACGGCCATTGAGCAGCTTTCCGGCCTCAGCGGCGAGTCGGGCGACGAATCCGCCGGCGGATACCGCAAGGCGGATGCCGGCAAGGACATCAACTTCCTCGTCATCCACCGCGACGCGCCCATCCAGTTCACCAAGCATCTGGCGCCCAAAGTCATTCCCCCTGAAGCCAACCCCGCCGCCGACGCCTGGAAGTTCGGCTACCGCATGGTTGGCATCGCCGATGCCTACGAAAACAAGGCCGCCGGCATCTATCTACACCACAAGGCCTAACAAGGGCTAAAGCCCTTGACCCGCTTCTCGCGCGCTTTGCGCGCGAGGGGGCGCCGCGGCGGGGTGCGTGGGGGAGGAGGGACGCCGCGCGGCGGAAGGCCGCGCGGCTTGCAGCCGCCGGGGGCGGGAAGCGCCCCCGGCTCTGGCGGGGCGTGGGTTGCGCCTGACGGCGCGGGCGCTCGGCGGCTTCGCGCGCCTGCGCGCGGGGGGTGGGGGCGCTCGCCGCGTTGCGGCTTGCGCTTGCGGTGGTTCGCAGTCGATGAGGGTTGCGCCTGACGGCGCGGGCGCTCGGCGGCTTCGCGCGCCTACGCGCGGGGGGTGGGGGCGCTCGCTGCGTTGCGGCCTGCGGTTGCGGCGGTTCGCAGTCGATGAGGGGTTACGGCACATCAGAAAAGGAGAGAGAGCATGGGAAAAATTGTGGGGCTTTTGATTGCGCGGCCCGGGAGGGGCGGCAAAAAGGGGGGCAGGAAGGATGCTGGAGCGGCTCAAACGAAGGCTGGAGCTGGTGGGAAATGACCGGGACGAGCTGCTTGGCGACCTTTTGGAGGAGGCGGAGCAGTATATCCTAGGGTATACGGGGCGGCGGGTTTTGCCCATGGCGCTGGAGGGCGCGGTGATCGAGACGGCGGCGGCGAGTTTCCGGCTTTTAGGGCTGGAAGGAGCGGCGAGCCATGCCGAGGGCGGCGTGAACGACGTAATCGACCGCTTGCCCGCGCGGATGAGGGCGCAGCTGGACATGTTTCGGCTGGGGAGGGTGTTGTGATGCTATGCAGGCGATGGCAGCGCGAGGTCATCATCCGTGCGCCCGACGCGGGGCGGGGCGGAAACGCCTTCCTGCCGGAGGGGCGCGCGGTGGCGGCGTGTGTGCAGCCGCTGCGCGGGGCGCTGGCGCAGCAGATGTACGGTCAGGAGCCGGAGCAGATGCGGCTGATGCTCTGCGGGCTATGCGCCGATCTCTCGGCGGGGGACGGCGTATGCGTGGACGTGCCGCCGGACGCGGACCCGGACTTTCGCGTGGTCTGGGCGGCGCGGTGGCCGGGGCACTGGGAGGCGCATCTGAGGTGGATTCCGCCGTTGGAGAGGGGGGCGGACGCGTGAACGTGGTGATTGAGGTACGGGGCTCGCGTGAGGCGGCGCGCGCCTTGGAGGCGCTGATGGACGGGCTGCCCGGCGCGTGTGCGGCGGGGCTGGACGAAGGTCTGGCGGGGATGCTGGACGGCGCGCGGCGGCTATGTCCCGTGGAGACGGGCGACCTGAAAACGAGCCTGTCCGCGCGGTCGGAGGCCGTGGCGGGCGGCGCGGAAGGGGCGGTCATGGCGGGGGCGGCGCACGCGGTTTACGTGGAGCTGGGCACATCGCGCATGGCGGCGCGGCCCTTTCTGCTCCCGGCCTGTCAGGCGGAGCGCGGGGCGCTGCTGGCCGCTGTGGCGCGGGCGGTGCAGGGGGTGATCGCCGGATGACGGACGATTTGCCGCGCATCCTGAGCGCGCTGGAAAAGGTGGACGGGGTGACGGTCACCTCCGCGTGGCCGCGCGAGCCGCCCGCCGTGCCGGTCGTGCTGGTGACGCTGGCGGGCGAACGAGCAGCCGATCGCCGGGACGACCGCTGGTACCTGACCGAGCTGGAGTACTACGTGCGCGTGTTCGCGGCCAAAAGCGGCGAGCTGCGCCGCGTCGTGGCCGCCGTGGACGACGCCATGCGCGCCCTGGGCTACGACCTGGCCTTCCGCTGGGACGAGCCGGGCGAAGGCTGGCGGCAGGCGGCCATGCGCTACAAAACCTACTGCTGAGGCGGGGCGAACCCCCAAAACCCGGCGCGCGGCGCGCGCGGGAGCGGACGGCGGGACAGCATTGATTGAGAGACAGTCGCCGGTTGCAGCGCTCCCCGCGCCGCGGTGTGTCGGGAAAGCAGGGGTATAGCCTAGGATATATTATGTCACAGGGAGATAGATGAGCCAAATATATCCTAGGATATATAGTGCTTTACGGAAAAACAGGGGCGGGGATATATCCTAGGATATAAGATGCCCCGTAGGAAAGCGGGGGCAGTAATATATCCTAGGATATACAAAAGGAACATCCTGTCCCGGCCCACTGACGGCCCATGCCACAGCGAGCGGTCAAAGGGCAGGGACCCTTTGACGTAAGCGAGCGGCGACCAAGCCCATAACGGGCACAGCGCGGGCGGCTCCTAAAGGGCCGCCGTGCGCACTAACAATAAAGGAGGTCAAGCGTGTGCGGCCCTTTTGCTGCCGCACGCGCGCAGCAACATGAGGAGAGCAGCCATCGGATTCAAGGGGCTGGCGTTGGCCCCGGTAACGGAGAACACGTTGACCAGCTATGCGGCCTCGGCGGGCGAGGCCCTGCCCTACGCGGGCAGCATGAGCCGCACGGCCAAGGAGAGCACCACCGACCTGTACTACGACGACGATCTCTACGCGCAGATCAAAAACGTGAGCGGCGAGGACGTCGAGATCCGCGTGGCCGAGGTGCCGCTGGAGCGCATGGCGGCGCTGGGTCTGGGCGACTACGACGAGGAGACAAACACCCTGGAGGGCGATTTCAGCGTGGCGGGCAAGGAGTACGCCCTGCGCTGCGTGGTGGACACCGTCGATCATCTGCCCTATTACTTCAACTACCGCGTGTTCCAGCTCACGGGCATCCGGTTTGACAACTTCACCACCAAGCAGGACAGCGTGACCGTGTGCGAGGTCATCATCACGGGCGTGTTCAAGCGGCCCGCGCTGCCCAGCCTCAAGCCCTACGCGGTCATGCAGCTGGCGGACGACCGCAGCAACGAGGCGGCCTGCACGGCCTTCCTCACCGACGCGGAAACCAAGCCGGGCGCGTAAGCGCCGGGCAGGGCGGAGGAAGCGCCGGACGGCAGACGCCAAGGATGGCACGCCGGACGGCAGACGCCGAGGGCGACGCGCCACACGGCAGAGCCGAGGACGCCGCGCCGGACGGCAGAGCCGAGGGCGACGCGCCACACGGCAGAGCCGAGGACGCCGCGCCGGACGGCAGACGCAGAACGCGCCGGACGGCCCCACAGCCCCGGCCGCGCATCCCTCCGGCCCCCGCCGGCCCCGGCATCCGCCCCGCCCCCGGCGGGGGAGCGGCCGCTCCCCCCCATCACCCAAAATCACCCAAAAAAGCAAAGGAGCGATTGGCCATGTCTCCCATCAACCCCACGAATCCCCCCCGCGCCGCCCATCCCCGCGCAGGCGCGCGCGCGTCCCGGCGCAAAAGACCCCGCGCGACCCCGGCCGCGAAATCCCCCATGCTTGCCAGCGTCGAGCTGTCCCTGCCCGCCGCGCGCACGGTGCGCGGCTACGAGATCGGGCGCATGCCCATCGGGCGGTTTCTGCGGGCGGCGCGGCGCATCGACGGGGTGCCGCAGGAGGTGCTTGCGCGGCTGTTTCCCGATTCGCAGGACGCGGTGCGGGCGCTGGCCTCGCTGGACCGCGCGGGGCTGATCGGCCTGTGCGCGCGGGCGCTGACGGTGCTGCCGGACGAGGCAGTCAGGGTCTTTGCCGAGCTGGCGGGGCTGGATGAGCAGGCCCTGCGCGACGACCCGAACGTGGGGCTGGACGGCCTCATGGAGATGATCGGGGCGTGGATGGAGGTCAACAACCTCGAAAATTTTATCGGGGCCGCGCGGGCGCTGTGGCGGCGGGCGCGCGCGGGGCGGACGGGCGGTGGCTCCAACGGCTGATCGCCATGGGGCTGAGCCTTGGCATCGGCAAGCGGGAGCTGATGGAGGACTATTATCTGGACGAGATCGGGGCCGTGGCGGAGGCGTGGAACGCCCTGCGGCGTCCGCCCGCGCAGGACGCGGAGGAAGCCGTGCCGCCGGAGGCCTTTTTCGGAGGGGAAGGTGAGCGCCTTTGACGCTGGATGAACTGGTGGTACGGGTCCGCGTGGCCGTGGACGAGGCGGACGGCGGGCTGGACGCGGTGCTTTCGGACCTGCGCCGCTTTGCCGGGGAGGCCGCCGCCGCGGCGGGCGACGCGGCCGCGCCGCAGAAGGAAGTGTGGGCGGGCCTTGCGGAGGCGGCGAAGGGCGCGTTTTCGCAGGTGGCGGAGGCGGTGCGCGCCGGGCTTTCGCTGGCCGCCGCCGTGCCCGCCGGGGAGGAGGGGCAGGCCCTGCGCGAGGCGTGGGGCGCGCTGCTGGGCCCGGAAGGCGCGCTGGCGGGCGACCTCACGGCGCTGGGCGAGACGGTGCAGACGGCTTTGCCGGCCGTGGGCGAAGGGCTGGGCGCGCTGCTGGAGCGGTTTCAGGCGGCGGCGGAGGGGGCGGAGAGCCTCTCCGAATCGCTGCTGCGCCCGGCGGAGGCGCTCGCTCCGCTTGAACAGGCGCAGGCCGGGGCGACGGCGGGCGCGGCGGAGTACGCGGACGCGGCCTCGGACATGGCGCAGTCGCTGCGGGGGCTGGAATCGCAGGCGCGAAGCCTGAGCGGCATCCAGCGGCACATCGACGCCTACAAGGACGCCAAACGCGCCTATGACGACGCGCGAAAGAGCGGGCAGAACGTCGAGAAGGCCTTTGACGGCCTGAGCGACGCGGCCAGGAAGCTGGGCGTGAACGTCGATAAAGGCTCGGGGAGCCTGGAGGACATGGACGATGCCGCGGCCGCCACGGACAAGCGGGTGGACGCGCTGGGCGAAGGGGTGCGGCGCGAGGGCGCGGGCATTGTCTCGACCTTGCAGGGCATGCTTTCGCAGGCGCTCCGGACCGAGCAGGCGCTGATGATTCAGGCGGCCATGGGCGTGGACGTGAGCCAGCCGCTGTCGGCCATTCAGGCGGTGATCGCGCTGATCAACACGCTGCTTGCCCTGATGGGGCGGGCGGGCATCAGCGCGGGGGGCGGCGGCGGCTCGCGCGGGGGCGGTGGAGGCGGCGGACGCAGCAGCCGCGAGGACGAGGAGGCCGAGGCGGCCCGGCGCGCCGCGGAGGAGGCCGAGCGCCGCCGCAGGGAGGCGCTGGAAGCGGACTATCGCCTCATCGAGCACCGCCGGCACATGAACGAAATTACCTTCGAGGAAGAACTGGCTCAGCTGGAAGCCCTGCGCGGGAAGCACCGGATGAACGCCGAGGAGATCATGGACTGGGAGGAAAAGGTCTACGATCTTCAGCAGGAGATCCGCGAGCGGGACGCGGAGAGCCTCGATCAACTGTCCGACAGCGTCATCGACGCGCTGGAAAACCGCTATCAGGCCATGCTGGACGGGGAAATCGACCGGCTGGAGCAGAGCCGCGAGGCATGGCAGACGTGGCGGGATGACAGCGTCAGAGCCGTGGAGGACCAGATCGCGGCGCTCGACCAGCTCGCCACGGCGCAGGACCGCGAGAAGCAGGACGCGGAGGAGCTGCGCAAGATCGAAAAGCTGCGCCAGCAGATCGCCTACGAGCAGGACGATTACAACCGCGCCAAGCTCCAGCAGCAGTTGGATCAGGCGCTGGAGAGCCGCGAGGAACGCCTCGCGCGCCTTGAGCTGGAAGATCAGAAGGAGGCCCTGCGCGCGCAGATCGACCAGATCGAGCAGGCGGCGGAGAGCGAGCTCACCGTGCTGGACCGCGAGCAGGAGGCCATCGAGGCGGCCTACGCGGACCGGATGGAGGAGGCGGCGCTGCGCGCGGAGGCGGAAAAGCTGATCCTGAGCCAGTCGCAGGACGAGCTGCTCTCGCTGCTTGAGCAGTACGCGCCGGACTACGACGCGCTGGGGCAGACGCTGGGCGAAAAGCTGCTGGACGGCTTTGCGTGCGGCGCGGGCGACGTGGCCGCGTGGTTTGAGGACTTCAGCGCCCGGCTGGCCGGGGCGCAGGCGCAGATGGCCGCGCTGGCCCAGTCGGCGGCGGATACCTTCTACGACGGCCGCCAGACGGCGCAGGCCGCGCAGTCCCCGGCCACCCCGGCGGTGACGGTGAACCAGACCGTCGAGTTCAACCAGCCCGTCGAGACCCCGGCGCAGGTGGCGCGGCGGATGGAGGAGGTCAACGAGGCGCTGGCAATGATGCTGTAGAGCGTGGCGGAAAAGCTCGGCTGGCGCCGATCTTTTCCGCCGGGGGGTGCGCCGGCCGCCTACTTCGTCAACGGCTGCGCCGTTGACTTCGCCGGGCGGCGGCCGGCGTAAGGTTGCCTTGCTGACGCAAGGCTGCCGAATCCACCGCGCATGTCGCTGGATTCGGATTTCAGCTCGGAGGGCCCGCGAGCCCTCCGAACCTCCTGACGGGTGGTGCGGGCGAGAGGCCCGGCGATATGCGCCGCGGGGTGCGGGGAGGCGCGTTTCTTGCCCCCGGTTGCTCAATCATTCGCGCTTCCCTGCCGGTCGCGCTCATGGTTTCGCTGCCCCGCTTCGGGTCGCTTTGGGCCTTCGGCCCAACAGCCCACAGGGCTGACGCTTCCCTGCGCGCCCTGCGGGCGCTCGAAACGCTGGCGCGGTGCGGGTTGCGGGGCTGGTGCGGGCGCACGGCGCGAGCGGTGGGCGCGGGGACGCGCCTTCCGCGACGGGAGCGGGCGCACGCGGCGGGGCTTCCGACGGGGCGCGGACGCATGGCCCGGCGGTATGCGCCGCTGCCTGCCGCAAGCCGCGTTTCTTGCGCATGAAGGCGCTCGCAACGCTCGCGCCGTCCGCCCTCCGTTCGCCGCAAAGACGGCCCATGCCACAGCGAGCGGTCAAAGGGCAGGGACCCTTTGACATTAGCGAGCGGCGACCAAGCCCATACCGCGCACAGCACGGGCGGCCGCTCACGGCGGCCGAACGTGCGAACCAACACGAAAGGAGTACCAAAACACCATGCAGCAACTGACCTACATCAACCTCCGGGGCGAGCGGGCCGTGTTCGGGCGGGGCGCGCCGTACCTGCTGCGCAGCGTGCGGGGGGTGGGGGCGTGCGACAACGCGCTGACGCTCACCGAGGACGGCGCGCGCGACGGGGGGCGGCTTCTGTCGCTGCGGCGCGAGGCGCGGGAGATCACCGCGGTCATCCAGATTCTGGGGGCGACGCGGCAGGGGCTTTACGAAAGCCGCGAGGCGCTGTGCCGCGTGCTCTCGCCCGATCTGGCGGCGGACGGCGAGAGCCGCGCGCGCCTCGTGTACGAAAACGACCACGGCGCGTGGTGGACCTGGGTGGTCCCGCTGGGCGGGCTGGACTGGACGGCGCGCGCCGGGGACGTGCACACGGGCGTGAACGTGCGGTTTCAGTGCGAAAGCCCGTTTCTCTACGGCAGCGAGCCGCGGGAGGCGGTGTTTCGCCAGACCAGCGGGGGCTTTCGGCTGCCGGGCAGGCTTCCGGTCAGGCTTGGGTCGCAGGTGTTTCAGATGCGCGTGACCAACGGGGGCTCCGCGTTCGCGCCGTGCGTGGTCACGGTCGAGGGCAGCGGCGAGACGCCCGCGCTGGTCAACCGCACCACCGGCGCCGCGCTGCGCCTGACATCGCCCCTGCCCTACGGCGAGCGCCTCACCATCCGGACCGACCCGGCGGCGCTGGCCGTCACCCTCACGCGGGAGGACGGCAGCGGGGAAAACGCCTTCGGCTACCTCGATCCCCTGTCGTCGGTGGCGGCGTTCGGCCTGCGCCCCGGCGAAAACGACATCGAATACGTGCCCACGGGCGACCGCAGCCGCAGCGTTATCCGCGTGCGCTGGTACGATACGTTCGAGGGGGTGTGAGCGGTGGACCTGTCGCTGATGGTGATGGACTTTGACTTCACGCTCCTTGGCGAGGTGCCCGCGCCGAAGTCGTTCATGGTCCGGCGCGAGTTCCGGGGCGTGGGCAGCTTCAAGCTCACGGTGCAGCGCGACGCCGGCGGCCTTCTGGCGCGCGACCGGGTCATCTACCGGCCCGACCGGCCAGAGCAGGGGTGGATCATCCACCGGGTGAGCCGCAGCGGCGATACCCTCACCGTGGACGGCACGCCCCTCAAGGGGCTGGCGAAGCGGCGCATCTGCCTGCCCCCGCTGATTACCGGCGGGGCGTACAACCAGTTCGGCTACGATCTGTTCACCGGCGACGCGGAGAGCGCCTACCTACACTTCGCCGCCAACAACCTGACCGCCCCGGAGGACGCGGCGCGGGCGATTCCGCGCCTTGTGCTGGATACGAACCTGCACCGCGGGCCGGAGCTGCCGTGGCAGGCGCGGTTTGAGCGTCTGAGCGACCTGTTTGAGGACATCGGCGCGGCCACGGAGGTGGGCTGGGACATCCGGCCGGACTTCGGGGCGAAGCGGTACGTGTTCGGCGCGTGGGCAGGGGTGGACCGCACGACGGGCACGGGGCGGTGCGCGCTGTCGCGGGAGCTGGGCAACGTCGAGGGCGGGAGCGTGACGGAGGACGCGGGCAGCGCGGTGACGGTAGTATACGCGGGCGGCGCGGGCGAAGACGAAAACCGGCTGATCCAGAGCTACGGGAATGAAAACGCGGGGCTGACGCGGTATGAGGCGTTCGAGGACTGCGGTTCGATCGACGACACGGAGATGCTGGCGCTGGCGGCGCGCAGGAAGCTGACGGGGCCGTCAAGGACGATGACGGCGGACGTGGTGGATGGGGGATTGTGCCGGTATGAACGGGACTATGACGTGGGGGATGTGGTGACGGTGGTGCTGGATGGTTGGCGGATGGACGCAAGGCTGATTGCGATGCAGGAGACATGGGAAGGCGGGAGAAGGACGCTCAAGGCGACGTTCGGGGACCCGCCGCTGGGGGTGACGGAGCTGATGCGGAGGGAGAGGAAACGGGTGGTCAGGTAGGGGAGCAGGGGGGAAAGAGCGGGGTGCAGGGGCCTCAGGCCCTTGCCGGGGTTTGGGGCAGCGCCCCAAATCCCTGTGCCGCAGCACAAAAAGCAAGCGTTGCGAGCGGCCCAAAGGCCGCAAGAAACGCGGCATGCTGCAAAGCGCGGCATGCCCCCCACGCCCCAGCGCCCCACCCCGCAAGCGTTGCGAGCGGCCCGAAGGCCGCAAGAAACGCGGCAGGTTGCAAAGCGCGGCATGCCCCTCACGCCCCAGCGCCCCTTCCCGCAAGCGTTGCGAGCGGCCCAAGGCCGCAAGAAACGCGGCAAGCTGCAAAGCGCGGCATGCCCCTCACGCCCCCCGCACCCCACCCCGCACGGCGCAAGCGTTGCGAGCGGCCCAAGGCCGCAAGAAACGCGGCAAGCCGCAAAGCGCGGCATGCCCCCCCCCCCCCCCCCCCCCCCCCCCCC
>OJQY01000456.1_pt1 | contig 19267 bp, 15 predicted proteins | sample 1599091 | NCBI WGS metagenome assembly OJQY01 (sample SAMN03922524, study PRJEB24848) | human gut metagenome | isolation source: stool sample | host: Homo sapiens | place: Germany | collected 2010-02 | reverse complement strand
GTGAAAAAGACGGGAAAGGGGGAGAATTTGCTCGCAGCCTTAACACCATTATTTTAACTAAAGAGGAGAAGGAATTATGAAACAGAAAAAGATGTTGGCATTTTCACTGGTACTGGCCTTATTGGCAAGCTTATTCGTCGTAGCGCCCGCAGGCGCTGTAACACAGCAGGTCAGCCTGCTTTATGCGAAGCCCTACTCTGAGGGAATGGCTGTAGGGGCGGAAGGTTATGTCGAGGTTCAGAATCTGAGCCCGAACAAGGTTGTTACAATCCATTATTCCGCTGACGGCGTTACATGGAAAGACGCACAGGCAGAATACTTCAAAGCCACACAGGGCAACTACGAGGCTTGGAAATTCAAGACCGACTCTTTCTTCGTTGGCATGAGAGGCAGCGCGACAGTTCAGTTTGCTATTAAATACGAAGTGAACGGTGAAACATACTGGGACAATAACAATGGCGCAAATTATAAAGTAAAAGCCGGATACGGTGTAAGCTCACAGTATGATTTTGGCAGCACAAACGTTGCATTATGGTATCCGACATGGGGAGCCGACGATCAAGTGAAAATTTACGCACAGCTTAAGAGCCTGGCATACGATAAGGATGTCCGCGTTCGTTATTCAACAGACAACTGGGCAACCTATGAGGAAGTACAGGGAACTTATAGCTCCAGTTTCCCCGACAGCGATATAGAGAGCTGGATAATATCCGTACCGGCAACGCAGACATTTCAGTATGCTATTTCTTATAAGGTGAACGGAATAACCTATTGGGATAACAATTTTGGCGATAACTATACATTTCATCCTGCGGCCTGAAACCTGAAAGACTGCGGTTAAATAAACCGCATAGCAATAAAATTTAATTGAAACCGCTATAAGGCCCCCGTGTAAGCAGACGCTTATGCGGGGGCTTTTAAAGTTTTTTATAACGGGCTTGGATTACGATATGCTATATTGCGCGTTTTCTGCATAGAATGGTATATAACGGATAAGGGAAGTCGGCGCGTAATCTTTGTTTTGTAGTAAAAAAACAAATTTTCAGGTAAATTTATTGACAAATCAAGAACGGGTAACTATAATAATAGTAATAAAAAATTATAAACTATAGTTGGGCAAAGCTGATGAAAATCAGCGACGCAAAGCAAAGAGGCTAACGTAATGGCAGCAATGCCAATGCCATTACCATGCTCGTCTGGCTGCAATGATCGGAATTCGATTATTGCAGTTTTTTTATTTGTAATCAACTTTTTTGGAGGGGATGATTTTTATGAAGAAGAGCTTATGGGGGTATGACCCGCAGGAGGTCGACGAAACAGTTGAATATCTGGAGACATCCAACGCGAGGCTGGAAAAGCAGGTAAGACAGTTGAATTCAGAGCTTGAGGAGCTGAGGCTGAAGAGTGAAAGCCCGGCCCGCGAACAAAACGGAGAAGCGCAGGATACAGAGAAAACCGGGCAGCTTGAGGCTCGCTGTATTCAGCTTGAAGCAGAAAATGAAAGGCTGAAAGCCGATATGGCGGCGCTTTCTATGCAGATGGGAGCAGAGGCGTCCGGCCGTGATGAGCTGGAGCAGGCAAGTGAAATTTGCCGTGCCGCTTATCAGGACATGGCGCAGGCAAGACAAAAGGCAAAAGATAAATTAGAAGAGTTTACATGTGGATTTTTAGATAAATGGAACGATTACCAGCAAAAAATTTCTGCTTTGACCGAAGAAGTGCAAAGAACGCAGGAAGAAAGCCGCGAGGCGTTTTTAATTGCCGCTGACGGGATTTTGGAGAAATACGCTGCGATAGGACAGGAAAGTGAAACCCTCCAGGGCTGCATAGGCGGGCTCGAAGAAGCGCACAACGGCATCCGCAGCCAGATAGACGAGCTGCTTGCTTCAATGGATACAGGAGAGCAGGAAGCCCCAGACGCGCTTGAAGACTCCTGCGAACGGCAGCCGCAGGAGGAAGAACCGAAGCATGCCGTCCTCCGCGCGCTGCAGGAAAGGAGCAAGGAGCAGCCTGCTCCGTCCGGCCCTATGGAGGTTACGGCGCCAGCCGATGGAAAAAAGGTTTCCGCCCTGCCCGGCCGTGAAACATCCCAGCAAAACGATGAAATCGGTATTGCCATCGGTGTGAATACGCGCAACATAGTGAACAATTAAAATTAGGCATACATTGATAGACAGGAGGTGGCGGCAGGATGCAGAAGAACGTTTCCCGTTTTTCTCTTTCCCATTTTTCCTGGCATATGTGCGGCATATGTTTTTGTGTTTTATTGCTCATTACCTTTGCGGTGTCCTGTTTCGCTTCCCTTTTCTTCCCGCGCGGCGAAACGGCGGGAGAAATTACAAGCTGGCAGTATGTAAGCGCAGCACGCCTGCGCGCTGTGGAAACAACAGCTGAAGGCTGGCGGAATGCAGACGCTGAACATCCGGTCCAGCCTGAGTGGGGAAACAGCTATATCCGTTTGAAGGGCAGTCTGCCCGCGCAGCAGGGCGGCGTTTTGAAGATTCAAACCGCTGACAGCGCCCTGCGCGTAAAAATACAGGGAGAAACGGTATACGACACGCTGGAAAAGCAAATGTTTGCCGGCAGCCCGCTCAGTACGGTTCCTCTTCGCACGTCTAACCAGGAAAAAGAGCTGGAAATCATTTTGTACAGCCCGCTCACCTTTTCGTTTTCCGCATATCTGCAGGAAAACGCGGCGCAAGCACCGGTGTCTGCCGGCCTTATTTTTGGTATATTCATCATTTTGGCGGGTGCGGCCTTCTGCCTGTTCTGCCTTTTTCCGCTTCGCAGCCGTATTCCACAGGGGACGGCGGCCTATCTTCTGCCTGCCGTTATGATACTCTGCGGCCTTTTGCTCGTTTTGGAGGCTGCGTCTGCCGGCCTGCCTTTTGCGGTGCCCTCTTTTTTATTTAATTTAAAAATGACGCTGCGGGCGCTTGTTTTATGGCTGGTACCGTTTTCCGCACTTCTTGGCAGAGCCGAATGGAACGCGAACCTCGAAGCGCTGGCTGCTTTCAATATTCTATACGCCGTTTGCCTGCTTTTCTGGCCTTACGACGTATTTTTGGTATATCTGATTAAGGCTGGCCTTATTTTGCAGTTGGCAAATATGCTTGCTTTTTTCTATTATCTTTTTTACCGCCGCTTGGAAATAGGCTCCCTGTCCTGCGCGTCGTTGTTTCTCTTCTTTATTGCGAATATCCTTTACTGGCAGGGAATGATATCCCAGTCGTCCCTGGACTATTCTTTGCAGGTCACGACGGCGGTGCTGCTCTATGCGGTTTGCGGCCAGCTTTTACTTCTGCGGGCGGGAGGCGTACTGAAAAAAAGAACGCGAACGGCTTCTGTGGAAGAAGCTGCCCCGGCGATGAAAAGACACCGGCAGCAAAGAACGGAGCCTGCCTTGAAGCAAAGGCGAGCGCCTGTAAATAAGCCGGTTCCCGTGCTGGAAGAGCTGCCGAAACCGGCTGCGGCAGAAACGGACAAAACGCTTATTTATAACAGGATAAAGGGACGCGTCAAAATCAGCGACAGCATATGGCGGATGATCCGGGACAAGTGCGACGGGCCATACCATCATTTATTCCATGTGGCGGAATATACCCGTGTGCTGTGTTTTCAGATGGGCTTTGGCAGAGAAAAGACCGCCATGATTTCCGACGCGGCGCTGCTGCACGATATTGGAAAGCTTTGTATCCCGCATGAAATTTTGCTGAAAACAGATAAGCTGACGGACGAGGAATTTCAGGAAATCCGTATGCACCACCAATACGGCTACCGGCTGCTTTGCGGAAACGACGACGACTTTTCCAGGCTTGCCGCACAGATTGCCCGTGAGCATCATGAGCATATGGACGGCAGCGGCTATATCGGGCTTACCGGCGGAGAAATTTCCCTGCCGGCACGTGTCGTTTCGGTGGCCGACGTCTTTGACGCGCTAACCTCACCGCGCGGGTATAAAAAAACCTGGACCTTTGACCAGGCGTTTGCATATGTAGTCGAGCATAAGGGGCAGTATTTCGACCCCGACGTCGTAAGGGCGTTTGAACAGGCGCGCGCGCAGCTTGAACGGATTTACCGGATTTACCAGGAGAAGCCGCAAACCTTGGCGGAGGGCCGGATTGGATAACGGAAACGAGGGGGAAAACGGATTTTGGATATTTTAATGACTGGAAGGCTTGCCTGCGCGACGGCTCCGCTGAGCGGGCCGCTGCTGCGAAACCATAAGGTTGTTTACGCTTCCAACGATCTTGTTGAGAGTCAGCTTGGAAAGGGCGTAACGCCGTTTCATATATCGCCGCACGAAAGGGATTTTGAACGTATTTTCCATTCCTATCATTTTAAGGTGGCCGTTTTCTTTTGTCAGCCGCTTTATGCAAAGGAGGAATATTACCGGGAGTATGAAGACCTGGAGGCTTTTTTGCAGCTGTGCGCAAAGCATGACGTCAACCAGGTTCTATATATACAGCCGAAGCTTTATGGCCAGGATTATACAAAGGAAGTACTTCCGGACCATGACCTTGCGATGCTGTTCGCCTCATGCGAGCAGCTATGCAATTATTACCGGCAGCGCCGCGCGATGTCGGTAATCGTCTGCCGTACGCCGGTACTTTATGGTTATGGTGAAACAGCCTCGCTTATAGGCGAGGCGATTTTACAGGCCCGGAGCAAGGCGTCCATACATTTTAAAGGAGCCGACAACCAGCGATGTGCTTTCTTGTCTCAAAAGGATATGGGAGAGCTGCTGCTTCGCATGATTGAAAGCTGGACCACGCAGTATGAAACCATCGACATTCCTGCTTTATCGGTCATGACCTTCGCTGAGCTTGGCGGATATTTCAAGCAGCATTATCCCACACTGCGGCTTTCCTATCAGCAGCAGGGCGGGATTACGGCCGACATAATTCCAGATTCCGGCATCCCCAAAAAGGAATATGACTGGATAGCGCTCTACAGCCTCCCGGAGGAGCTGCCGGAGCTGATAGCCGCGCAGGAAGGCACCCCGGAGAAGGAAGCTATATCCCTGCTTCATAAGGCTAGGAATTTTATTAAAAAGCATTCCTTTATAGTAAAGCTTGCGGAGCTTGTCTTAGGCTTTATACTGATGGAGCTTCTCAACAGGGTAACTTCAACGACAATCCAGTTCCAGTACATAGACTTCCGCCTTTTGTATATCGTTCTAATGGGAACCCTGCACGGTATGCGCACAGGGCTTGCCGCGGCCGGCCTTGCGAGCCTTTCCATGCTGGCGTCCGCTGTCGTAACGCAGAATAACTGGGCTGCCACGGCTTACGACATAGACACTTGGCTGCCCTTTATCTTTTTCTTCCTCATCGGCTCAGTTACCGGCTATGTGAAAGACCGCCTGCGCAACGACAACCGCTTTCTTTCGGAAGAGAAGGCAATTCTGGAGGATAAGTATGTCCTGCTCAACGAATTTTATATGAGCGCGCTGCAGAATAAGGATAAGTATAAAACGCAGATTATGTCGTACCGGGACAGCTTCGGCAGGCTTTTCGATATTACCAAAAGCCTCGACAGCACCCTGGTGGACGAGGTTTTCCGCGAAGCGCTCAACGCGCTTGAAGGCGTTCTTGAGAATAAAGCGGTCTGTATTTACAGCTGCGATGAAAAAATGCTGTTCGGGCGGCTGATTGTCTGCTCCAAGGAAATCCGCGATGTGACGGAAAAATCACTGAATCTTTCTAAGCTCGAAAGGATGACGGCTGAGTTTAAGGACGGGGAGGTTTGGGCCAACCGCGAACGGCTGCTGGGCTATCCGGAATATGCGGTGCCCATATACCGCGACGGAAAGCCGATTGCCCTGATTGTCCTGCAAAAGGTAAGCTATGATCAGCTGGCGGTCTATTATGAAAACCTTGTGAAAATAATCTGCGGCCTGATAAAAATTTCTTTGGTCAGGGCGCTTGAATATACCGAGCAAATCGAGGACGAGATGTACCCGCCAGACAGCCGAATCGTCAGCAACGGTTACTTTTCTCAAATTATCCAGGTCAAGGAGGAGATGGCGGAAATCGGCGTTTCGGAATATGTCCTGATACGCTTCAATACCACGCCGCAGAATATTCTGAGCGTTGGTAACCGGCTCAACCGGCTGATTCGGCAGACGGATATTTTGGGGCTTGGAAGAGATGGGGAGCTTTATCTCTGCCTTTCCCAGACAAACCAGAGCAATATCCATATTGTTCTTGACCGGATTAAAAAATCAGGGCTCAGTTTCCATGAAATGAACGCGGGAGGCGCAATATGACGCTGGAATTGCTTTTGTGTATTTATGTGTTGATACATGCTGTGCTTTGCGTCCTGGTTTATATTGGGATACGCAGCCGTTTCTTTAAATTTACGGAACAGCTTTTCCCGATAATCGTCCTAGTGCCGGTTGCCGGCATGGCGGTGGGGCTGGTTGCCGATTACCATTCCCGCTTCCATAAGGCCGGAATCAAGCCCATAGAGCTGGAGGAGCTGCACCTGGAAACGGAAGACCTGCGCCTCAAGCAGATTGAGGACGACGAAGGCGGGGAGCTGGTTATACCGCTTGAGGAGGCCATGACCATCAACGACGCGGAAACCCGCCGGAAGCTGATGCTCGATATTCTGCACCAAAATCCGCAGGAATATATCGAGCTGCTCCAGAAGGCGCGTTTGGACGAGGATATTGAGGTAACACACTACGCGTCGACCGCTATCATGGAAATGCAGCGCGACTATGAGCTTTCCCTGCAGAAAGCGGAAAAAGAATATGAAGACGACGGGGGCAATTCCGAAAAGCTCGAACGGTACCTTTACAGCCTGCGCCGGTATATCGAAAGCGGCCTGGTCGACCATAATGTCCTGTTCATTTACCGCAGCAGGTATTCGGAGCTTCTGCGGGAGAAAATGCAGCGTGAGCCGGAGGACATGGACACCCGGCTTCAGGCGGTGGACAATTACCTGAATCTTGAAAATTACAGCGAGGCAAAGGCGCTGGCGGATATTCTCGTCCGTAAATGGCCCAACAGGGAGGATACCTGGTTTGCGCAGCTCAAGGTCTGCCAGGAGATGCACGACGGGCCGGGCATTAAAAAAATAGTGGCTGAAATCAGAAGGCGCAACGTGTATTTGACGCCGCAGGGGCGCGTTGCTTTATCCTTCTGGGATACGGACGGACAAAAGGAGGCGTACGCGGATGTACAAAATGTGTAAGAGGTTTGGCATTACGCTGCTCTGCATGGTTTTGCTTACCGTTATGACCTTTCTTCTGCTGGCGGATAACCTCGGCGTGAATTACGAGGTTTCCGCCTCCAGCCTGACGGAGCTCCCACCAAGCGCGGTAGCAGAGAAAAAACGCATAAACGAAACGAAAAAGACCTGTCTGTTCCTGCGGGACAGCACGCAGGAGAACAACGATATTTTTACCGAGCATATAAGGGAAGTGCTGAAGCAGCTGCGTGTCGGCTATGACATGATAGATGTTTCAAAGCAGAAAATTCCCGGCTTTTCCACATACCGTACGGTTGTCATCGGCTTTCAGCACCTGGATGTGCTGGGCGAATCAATTGTGCCCATGTGCGACTGGGTGGAAAAGGACGGCGGACGGGTCATGCTCTTTTGCACGCCCGACGCTTCACCTGTTTATAAATATATCAGCAGCTATCTCGGTATCGAGGAAGGCGGCATTTCTTACACCGCCATCACCGGGATGGATTTGGAAGACGGGTTTATGCTGGGCTCCAAGGATTTTAATTTCCATTGGGGCGAGCCGATGCTCACGGCGCTGGACGTGCGGCTTAACAGCTCCGCCCGCGTTTTCGCAAGGTCTGACGACAGGCGGCGCGTTCCGCTTGTTTGGTCGTCAGACTGCGGAAAAGGACGTTGGGTCGTCATGAACCACGGCTTTGCAGAAAAGGCGACCAGGGGTCTTACCTGTGCCGCCTACAGCCTTTTGGAGGACATAAGCGTATGGCCGGTCATCAATGCCTCCGCCTTTTTTCTGGACGATTTCCCGTCCCCGGTCCCAATGGGCGACGGCACGTATATCCGTAAATTTTATAACCGTGACATCTCCAGCTTCTATTCCAACGTATGGTGGCCGGATATGCTTAAGTTCTGCGACGATTTCGGCGTGAAATACACCGGCCTGATTATTGAGGATTATACCGAGGAAATCGACGGGATTTTCCCGCGCCAGCAGGACCAGGAGCGGTTCAATCATTTTGGCGCGCTCCTGCTCGACCACGGCGGGGAAATAGGCCTGCACGGCTATAACCATCTGCCGCTTTGCTTTACCGGGTTCGATTTTAAAAATAAAGTGGATTATAAAACCTGGAAAACAGAGGACGACGCGTCGAGGGCGCTCCATGAGGTGCTCGATTACGCGAAGGAGCTGTTTCCGGATAATAATGTTTCGGTTTATGTCCCGCCCTCGAATATCCTCTCTCAGGAGGGCAGGGAAATGCTGAAAAACAAATTTCCCCAGATAAAAACTCTTTGCGGCCTGTACCTGGAGGGGGAAATCGAGTACAGCCAGGAGTTTGAAATCAGCGGCGACGGATTGGTGGAATTCCCGCGCGTGATTTCCGGCGCGCAGCTCGACCAGTATATGTACTGGGCGGCCATCAATACACTGAACCTGTATTATGTGAATTCCCATTTTATTCACCCGGACGACGTGCTCGACGAGGACCGCGGGGCGGCCGACGGTTGGGACACTCTTCATGGTAACCTGGAGCGGTATATGCAGTGGCTTTATACCTCCGCGCCGAACCTGCGCAATCTGACAGGCAGCGACGCTTCCTGTGCCACGCAGCGTTACGACGTGCTGTCGGTTGAGCGTACCGAAACGGAAAAGGGCCTGCACCTGCGGCTGGGCGGCTTCTGGGATGAGGCCTATCTCATGGTGAGAATAAACGGCGGAGAGCCTTCCCGCGTGGAAGGCGGAACGATAGAGCACATCAGCGGAGACTTTTATTTGCTTTGTGCGACCGCCGACCAGGTGGATATTGAATTGGGAGGGAAATAGCTTGCGCATTTGTATGATATTGGAGGGCTGTTACCCCTATGTCCGCGGTGGCGTTTCTTCCTGGACGCACGCGCTCATTACCTCCAACCCGCAGCACGAATATGTTTTATGGCTAATCGGCGCGAAGGCGGAGGATAAAGGCAATTTTAAATATGAAATGCCCCAAAACGTCTCGGAAATACACGAGGTTTTCCTGGACGACGCCCTGCGCCTGCGGGCTTCTCAAAAAGAGCGTTACCATTTTACAAAATATCAAATCGAGGAGCTCAGGAAGCTCGTGCTTTGTGAAGACCCTGACTGGGAGGTGCTTTTTCGCCTTTACAATGAAAAAAAGGTGGGCGCCGTCTCCTTTTTGATGAGCGAGACCTTTTTAAATATCCTGATGGAGGTTTGTGAGAGCAAGTACCCGCACGTTTCCTTTGCGGATTTCTTCCACAGCATCCGCTCCATGTTCCTTCCGATTTTATACCTGCTGGGGCAAAAGGTTCCCGAGGCTGACGTATATCACGCTGCCGCTACGGGTTACGGCGGCGTTCTGGGAGCGCTTGGCGCATGGAAATACGGGCGGCCCTACATATTGACAGAGCACGGGATTTACACCCGCGAACGCGAGGAAGAAATCCTGCGCGCTAAGTGGATTTCCCCGCATTTCCGGCAGCAGTGGATTAACATGTTCTATATGCTCTCCCACTGCGCCTACAGCCGCGCGGATAATGTGACGTCGCTGTTCCAGCGTTATTCCGACATCCAGGCGGAGCTGGGCTGTGATACGCACAAGCAGAAGGTCATCGGAAACGGCATCCGCATCGAGCGGTTCGACCATATCCCGCCCAAGGAGCCGGACGGATATATCGATATTACGGCTGTCGTCCGAATTCACCCGATTAAGGACATCAAAACCATGATTCACGCCTTTTTCGCGCTCAGGCAGCGCTTGCCGAACGTGCGGCTGCATATTTTGGGCGATACGGACGACGAGGAATACGAGAAGGAATGCCGGGACTTAATCGAACAGCTCCATATTCCCGATATCGACATGCCAGGCAATGTGGATGTCGCGGAATATTTTAAAAGGACGGATTTTACGATACTCAGCAGTATTTCCGAGGGCCAGCCCCTGGCTGTATTGGAATCGTTGGCGGCGGGACGGCCGTGTGTAACCACCGACGTCGGCTGCTGCCGCAATTTGCTCGAAGGAGGGGAAGGGGACAGCTTCGGGCCTTCGGGGCTCGTGGTTCCGCCGATGCATTCCCAGGCGCTTGCAAACGCGATGGAGCTTTTATCCACAAGGGAAGACATGCGTGAGGAAATGGCGCGGGCCGGGAAAAGGCGCGTCAAGGCCTTTTATGTCCATGAGGACATGGTAATGCATTACAACCAGAACTACGAGGAGGTGGTCGGAAGATGGCGGGCATTGGATTTGAACTGAAAAAGCTGTTTTCCCGAAAGGGACTGATTGCCACCGTCCGCGCGTACTCTTATGCAACGATGGTATGCGCGGGGCCGATGCTTCTGGGCTTTGTGCTGCTGCTTTGCGCCATGTTTATGGCAGATTTCGCGGGCGCCGGGCGCCACAGCCGGGAGCTGCTCGTTACCATGCTCACCCACGCGCTGCTTGCGTCCCTTGTGGTAACCTCCCTGTTTTCCATGCTTACCACACGTTTCTGCGCGGATATGATTTATGAAAAGAAATACGACTCCATCATGTCCTCCTTTTATGGGAGCCTTTGGATGATGCTGCTGCTCGGGGGATTGGGTTACGGCGTATTTCTTTGTTTTTCAGGCGTGGCGCTTTTGTATAAGGTGCTTTCCTTTGTTTTTTTCATGGTGCTGATTGTCGTCTGGACGGAAATCAACTATCTGACCATGCTCAAAAACTACCGAAGCATTATTGTGGCGTTCGCGGTTTCGGTCGCTTCCGCCCTGCTGCTCGGCGCGCTGTTTATCTGGGTGCTCCACATTGAGGCGGTCACCGCTCTTATGCTGTCTATCACGATTGGATATTCTATCATGCTCATCTGGTATTTTATCCTCATCTACAGATACTTTCCAGAAAGCTTTGGTACCTCGATGCGTTTTCTGCAATGGTTCGATACCACGCCCCAGCTTGGGTTTACGGGCTTTTTTATAACGCTCGGCCTGTTTGGCCATCTTGTCATTATGTGGTGGTTCAGCAGCCTGAAGGTACAGGTGGAAGGGCTGTTTTACGGCGCGCCTACGTATGACGTGCCGGCTATTTTCGCGTTCTTTTCTATTTTGATTACCACCGTAAACTTTACTACCTCGGTTGAAACGCGGTTTTATCCCCGGTATAAGGAATATTTCAGCCTGTTTAACGACGGCGGCTCCATTGAAAACATACAGGAGGCGGAGGGGACCATGATTCATGTCCTCAGCGAGGAAATCGGGTACCTTGCGCTCAAGCAGATTTTTTCGACGCTGCTGTTTATTATTTTGGGGACGATTATCCTGCCGCTGCTGCCGCTGGGCTTCAACAATGAGATGCTGCGCGTGTTCCGCACCTTGTGCGTTGGATATGCCTTTTACGCCATCGGAAACAGTATTATGCTGATTTCCCAGTATTTTTCCGACTTAAAAGGCGCGCTTCTGGATTCAGCCGTTTTCGCGGGGGCTGCAAACCTTGCAACGCTTCTGCTCGCGCTGTTTGCAAACGCCTTTTATGGGTTTGGGTTCGTACTGGGCAGCGCGCTGTTCTGTCTTACCGCCTGGCTGCGCCTGTGCGCCTACCTGCGAAAGCTCAAGTTCAACGTGCTGAGCCGCCAGCCGATGTTTGAAAGCGAGCGAAGGGGCGTCTTTACAAGGCTTGCCGGCCATTTTGACCACCGCGCGCAGCGTGTGCAGAAACGCCGGCTGACCTATGACCGGAAGGACGCGGAAACAGCGCGGGAAAATAAGGAGGAATTACATTGAAGAAACTTTTGCCTGTAGCCGCCTTGCTTCTGGTTTTGTGCATTCTATTTACAACAGGCTGTTCCCAGGAGGCCAAAGAGGAGGAAAACGGCGGGGAGAAGCAGCAGACGACAATAGACGATCTGCATATTAAAGATTCTGAAGCGGTTTACCAAAACGATGACGACGATTCTGTCGTGACGATGTACCTGACCGTCAGCCAGGGCAACGAAGCTGACAACACTAACCATACCTGGGAGGAGGTCAACGCCCATTCTGTTTTCTATTACGAAGAGCTGGGCATCGAGCGTTACCGCGTCGAGGGGATTTTACAGGTCGGTGATGAAAACGGCCCGGTTTCGGGTATGTTCGGCTTTGGGGAGTTCGCGCCGAACTGCTCGGTACAGATTCGCGGTAAAACGAGCACACGTTCCCCACAGAAATCATATAAAATCTCAATACGCAAAAACGAGGGCTACTGGCGGGAGCAGAGGACAATTGCGCTCAACAAGCATGTATATGACTCCGTACGCTTTCGCAATAAGATGAGCTATGACCTGCTCAAAACCGTTCCCGGCGCGTTCAGCGCGCGCACGCAGTTCGTCCATCTGTACGTTAAGGACCTGACTGAGGGAAACACGAAGGCTAAATTTGAGGATTATGGGCTTTTTACCCAGGTGGAACAGATTAATAAAACATATCTGCGCAACCACGGCCTGGATGAAAACGGCCATCTTTATAAAGCGAATATGTTCGAGTTCTTCCGGTATGAGGACGCAATCAAGGAAACCTCCGACCCGGATTACGACCAATCGAAATTTGAAGAAGTCGTAGAAATAAAGGGAAGCGACGACCATTCCAAGCTGATTGCTATGCTCGACGACCTGAACAATTATTCCATCCCAATTGAAACCACATTTGAAAAATATTTTGACGAGGAAAATTACTTTACCTGGCTGGCTTTTCAAATTCTGACGGGAAACAGAGATACCACCAGCCAGAACTTTTACCTTTACAGCCCTTTGAGCGGCAATAAATGGTATTTTATCCCATGGGATAACGATGACGCATGGACCTACGAGGAAGACGTTACCTACAGGGGAGAACCCAGCGGATACCATTACACGCGGGGCGTATCCAATTACTGGGGCGCCGTTTTGCACCAGCGCGTTTTAAAATCCGCCGCCTACCGCCAGAAGCTCGATGATAAAATCAGCGAATTGCGCAATATTGTTACGAAAGAAAGAATTACAGAGCTGGTAAACACCTACAGCGCGGTCACACGCCCATTTTTAGCAAGGCTTCCTGACCAGCTGCACGCGTCGCGCAAGCTTGCGGATTACGATAAAATCCTGAAAATGATTCCAAACGAAATGGATGACCAGTATCAGGCGTATAAAACGAGCCTGGAAAGCCCGATGCCGTTTTATGTGGCGGACCCTGAACCGTCGCAGGGAAAAATGATGTTCAGTTGGGACACCGCCTACGATTTTAACGATGAAAGAATTACCTACCGGTTTGAGCTTGCGTCCGACTACCATTTTAAAAATATAGTCAGCAAACAGGACGGCCTGCAGGTTCCGCAGGCGTTTACAAAGCAGCTCGCGGCCGGGCAGTACTTTTTTAAGATAACCGCTGTAAATGAAAGCGGAAAGACCCAGACAGCCATGGAAACCTATCAGGGGGAGGACGACAAGAAATATTACGGTGTGGCGAGCTTCTACGTCAAGCCCGACGGGACGATACAGAGAAACTGAGACGGGGGGAAGGAAAATGAGGTTCCGCCATGAGCTGAAATACCTGATAAACTATGGCGACGCGCAGCTGCTGCGCGAGCGGCTCGACGTAATCATGAAAAAGGACGCCCACGCCGCCGGCGGGCAGTATCATATCCGCAGCCTGTATTTCGACGATTATTGGGATACCGCATACCGGCAGAAAACCGCCGGTACCTCGGGCCGGAAAAAATACCGCATCCGCATCTATAATTTAAGTGACGACGTGATTAAGCTCGAATGCAAAATCAAGGAAGCTTCTTACATATGCAAGCTGAGCGCGCCGCTAAACAGACAGGAGCTCGACGACATCTGGAACGGGCGCTATGATTTCTTGCTCCGGCGATGCGAGCCGCTGTGCCGGCAGTTTTATTATGAATGCCTGAGCCGCGTAATGCGCCCGCGCGTCTATGTGGACTATGAGCGGGAGCCGTATACCCTTGCGGCAGGCGACGTGCGCGTTACGCTGGATAAGGATGTGCGCGGCGCTTACCCGGGGCTTTCGATGTTTGACCCGGACCACGTATTCCGCCATGTCCTTGAACCGGGAAAGCTGGTGCTCGAAGTTAAGTTTACCGAATTCCTGCCTAAGGTTGTACAGCAGGCGCTTCCTGTCCGAGCGGCCGAGATGAGCGCTGTATCGAAATATACCTTGTGCTGTGAAAAAATTAATTATCTGACCGCGACTGAGTCGGAATTATGAGGAGGAAACCCTATGAGTATAGAAGACGTCATAAAAAAATCTTTTCTTGAGTCCTTTGGCAATGCGTTCAGCCTCAACGGCATCCTGACAATGCTGCTGGCGCTGGTGGTTGCGCTGATTTTCGGCCTGTTAATTTGCCTGATTTATCATAAATTCTACCGCGGCGTGGTATATAGCCGGTCGTTTGCGGTCACTCTGGTAGGAATGACCGTAATGACCGCCATGGTGACGCTTGCCATCAGTACAAATATTGTAATTTCCCTGGGCATGGTCGGCGCTCTTAGCATTGTGCGCTACCGTACCGCCATTAAGGAACCGCTCGACCTGCTCTATTTGTTCTGGGCGATTACCACGGGAATCGCGGCGGGCGCGCAGATGTATGCGCTTGCGATTATCGCCTCGGTTATTATGGTGGTTATCCTGGTTTTCTTCAACCGCCGCCCGGGCAGGGGAAGGCTTTATATCGTGGTCGTCCACTATCAGGATGAAATCGCCGCCGACCAGATACGCCGCGCAATGGGAACGGCAAAATACCGTGTCAAGTCAAAAACCATGCGGGGCGATACGGGTGAAATGGCGCTTGAGGTGTTTATACCAAATCAAAATATGGTCTTCGTGGAGAAGCTGCGCGGTATCGAGGGCGTGGACGACGTCACGATGATTCAGTACGATGGGGAGTACCATGATTAAAAAGAGAAATTTATACGCTTTGCTGCTTGTGCCGCTCTTTTTGCTGGCTTTTGCCGGATGCGCGGCAGGAGATGTAGCGGTTACTTCTCAGCCGGAAAAACAGCAGGCGAAGGTACAGCAATACGAACAAAGGAACGAACCCCTTTACAACCCGCTGATGGGCTTTGCGGCGGAAGCGGATTATAAGGAAGCGGTCGGGGAAAACACCCTGGTGTATCTGGAGGTGCTCTGGACTGAAATTGAACCGAGTCAGGGCGTTTATGATTTTTCCGCTTTGGAAGAGCAAAATCATCTCGCACAGTGGCGCAAAGAGGGTAAACACGCGGTGCTTCGCTTTATCTGCGATAAGCCGTCTGACATCCCGCATATGGATATTCCGCGGTGGCTCTATGACCAAACGGGAGACGGCACCCATTACGCCTATGACGATACGCACAAGGGCTATTCCCCCGATTACGCGAATCCTGTGTTTATTGAAGCGCATGCAAAGGCGATAGAGGCTTTAGGCGCGCATTTCGGGCAGGATACCTTTGTAAGCTTTGTGGAGCTTGGCAGCCTTGGGCACTGGGGCGAATGGCATGTGAACTACGAAGCCGGTATTGTCCCAATGCCCAAGGAGGCAGTGCGCGAGCAGTATGTCATGCCCTATTTTTCTGCCTTTCCAAATGTAAAATTCCTGATGCGCCGGCCCTTTCACACAGCGGTAAAAAACGGTTTCGGCCTTTATGACGATACCGCGGGCAACCCTGAGGCCACCGCTTTATGGCTCGACTGGATTCAAAACGGCGGCGGCTACGCGCAGGCAGGGGAAGAGGATGCGCTCGCCCCAATGCCGGACGCGTGGAAGACGGCTCCTATCGGCGGGGAATTCAACAGCGACCTTTCTATGCGGGAAATGCTTACCCGCGGGCTTGATACGACGCTTTCCCTGCTTAAACAATCCCATACCACTTTTTTGGGACCTAAGTTCCCGAACGGACGGGGAGAAGAAAACGGCGAGGGCTGTGAGGACGGAATCGAGGCTGTACGTAAAACGCTCGGCTACCGCCTGTGGGTAAGTAAGGCTGAATATCTTTCCCATAAAGACAGCGGGCAGGGTGCTGTTTCGCTTACATGGAACAACAGCGGCACGGCCCCTATGTACTGGGATTGGGGCGTGTATCTGTACTTCTATGACGCCGGGCAGAAGCTGCTGGGAAAAATCCCTGTAAATATCAACCTGACAGAGCTTTTGCCGGGAGAGGAAATACAGAGCGTAACTACGCTGGAGGCAGGCCAATACAAGGGCGCCGCTTACATTTGCGTTGGGATTGAAGACCCTATGACCGGTAAACCCGCCGTCAATTTAGCCATGAAGACAAGCGAAATCAATAAAACCATGGTTTTATTTGAATTACCGGCGGAGTAAAGGAGAATCGCTTTATGAAACGATGGCTGTGCCTACTGCTTGCCTGCCTTATCCTGTTGCTTGCCGGGTGTTCAGCAGTACCGGGCAAGCCGGTGGACTCGTCTGCCGGTTCACAGTCTGCGGCAACCCAGGAACATGAGAAAACCGGGCTGCCGGAGCTGACGGTAACGGTGCTCGACCTGGGAAAGGCGGATTCTATTTTAATTCAAATGGAAAACCACGCCGGCCTAATCGATACCGGAAAGGACGGAGACGGGGCGGACATTCTCGCGGTTTTAAAGGATAAAGGAATTCAGAAGCTCGATTTTTTGCTGTTGACGCACCTGGACAAAGACCACATCGGCGGCGCGGATAAAATACTTGCAGCCATGCCGGTCGGCCGCCTGCTGCAGTCGAACAATGATGAAGACAGCGGCGATTATAAAGAATACCTTCAGGCCTGCGATGAGAAAAAAATTACGCCGGAAAAACTGAAAGAAACGCAAACAGTTATACTTTCCGGTGCTGAATTTCGATTTCTGCCTGCAAAAAGGGATTATTATGAGGACGACAACGATTACTCCGTCCTGACAGAGCTTACCTATGGGGAAAAGCGTTTTCTTTTCGCGGGAGACGCTGAGGATGAACGGCTGGAAGAATATCTTGCACAGGACGTACTCCCGTTCGATTTTCTCAAGGTGCCGCACCATGGCAGGAAAAGCGAATTATCCGCCGCGTTTTTGCAGGCGGTAAGCCCAAAGAGCGCGGTTATTACCTGCTCTAAGAAAAAACAGCCGGACGACGAAATAATTATCCTGCTTACCCAGCTGGGCGCGCGGGTTTTCCTCACATCGGATGGATATGTGACGGCCCGGTGCGACGGGAAAGATTTGAAAGTATCACAGTAAACTGGTTCGGTGTATAACGGGAGAAAAATATACATTTGGTGTTAAAATGATTGAATTTGCCGCGGCGAATTCAATCAAACAGAATAGACAGGAGTAAATATTATTTAGAAAAGCTTGACTTTTTGAATGCTGAGCTGTATACTATACAAGTATTCTAAATGTACTGATTAATTGCCGCAGGTTGTAAATCGACTCCATTTTGATTTACCGCCCGCGGTTTTTTGTTTGCACGATTTGAATAACACTTATAACAGGAGGTGCCTGCTATGAATAGAGGTACTGTCAAATGGTTTAACGAGAGCAAAGGATTCGGATTTATCACCAACGACGACGGAGGCGAAGATGTATTCGTGCATTTTTCCGCGATTGTCGGCGAAGGCTTTAAAAACCTGACGGAAGGCCAGCATGTTACGTTCAATACGGAGCAAGACCCCAAAAACAGCAGTAAGCTTCGCGCTGTCGACGTTAACGTTGCCTGAGCATAATTAATCCGCAAAGAGGCCGCCCTTGGCAACAGGGGCGGTTTTTTGCGTTAAATTTATCGACTTTATAAACCTATTCAGCGCTTAAATTTTCACATGGTTTTTCAAAAAAATTTCTTTTTGTATTTTCTACTGTTTTTATTTTGAAAGTTATGATATAATTTTAAGTGAAAAAGATTCACGTAATATGCTGTGTGAAAATAGCTATTACTTAGGAGTGAGGCTATTGTTTTATAATAGCAAGAAGCTAATTGACGAAAAAGTATTACAGCAATTCTTTTTTGAAAAGCTTATGCTGGCAAACGCCACTGACTTAAAAAAGTTAATTCCAGAAAAATATCATAAATTTTATTCATCTTTATCGCATGTTAAAGGATTGCAGCCTGAGGTAACACTATATAACAAAGGCGAAAAAAAACATATAACAGACTTTGTTTTATACCCAATGGACATAAACTTCCCTTCTTTAAATATTGAAATAAAATGGACAAAAGATAATTTTGAATCTTGGAGATATCCATACTATAATGGAACTTTAGGAAATGGATTTGTAGTTTGTCTCAACGTAAATAATGAATTTAAAACTGAGGATTTAATTGAAGGAACTAATATTCCTGTTATATTTTTAAATATTGACGAATTTAAAAAATGGTTTGTTGTCAATGCGAATGATATTATTTCGCAGGCTTTATCAAACAAATTATCAATACCTCCGAAGCGCGTTACAGGTCAAAAATTTTGGGTCGTTGCAATAGGTAGAAAGGCATATGACCATTATGTTAATTTTGGAAGAAAAGAACTCGTTTGGGCCTTTCGAAATAATAATAGTCCTAGAAATATTATGAATATACTTGAGGGGGACTACATCATTTTTGTTGGTTTTAATTATTGCAGACCGGGACGTAAAATAATTCCCTTCTATTATAACGAAAATAAACATATTTCTACAATTAGAGGTGCAATTATTCAATCAAAAGATGTAGACTGGGCAATAGGATTAACAGATATTTATAAAGTGAAAAAAGGTTATCATTTAAATTTTGGACAGAAAAAACTTTATAGTGGTTTTGAACTGAATAATTGGAACCAACAAGCAACGACAAAAGAATACACACAATTTATAACATTTTACAATAACAAAAATAACAAAGATTCATTTCAGTATTGTTACGATATGAAAAGCAAGCGACTACTACAAAGAAAAATTTTTTTAGAGGATGACATAGCGCTTTGCGAATTTGTGTCTGCTTTAAGTCAGTCTTTAAATAATCGTGGTGACGCAATAGAGATAAGCTATAATGCATTTCAATCATTTATGCAGTTGTTACATTAATAATGATTAGTGACCGAAAGATGACCGTAGTTTTTATAAACGTAATGAATTTATACAAAA